>Ga0315546_1001599_pt1 | contig 14121 bp, 12 predicted proteins | sample SalMarSW160170MG_FD_203833 | JGI IMG/M metagenome (GOLD analysis project Ga0315546, IMG submission 203833) | Salt marsh sediment microbial communities from the Plum Island Ecosystem LTER, Massachusetts, United States - Salt Marsh Sediment SW1601-170 ... | reverse complement strand
TGCCGGACTGGATTGTAGTGCCCGGCGGAAATCTGGGCAACTCGAGCGCCTTTGGCAAGGCCTTTTATGAATTAAAACAGCTTGGCCTGATTAAACGGATACCGCGAATGGCAATCATAAATGCAACGGGAGCCGATACCTTGGCCGACTTGGTCAACAATAAAAAGCTTGCCTGGAATGCCGGCAGGGTCGGTCAGGCAATCATTGACGACTATTATGCGGATTTGACTGCCCGTAACTTTTCGCCTCATACTTGTGCTTCAGCGATAGAAATTTCACGGCCTGTGAATTTGAAGAAGTGCCTGCGGGCAATTGATATATGCAACGGAGTTGTCCGCGCGGTGACTGACGAAGAGATTCTCGATGCAAAGGCGGTTATAGGGAAATATGGTCTTGGCTGTGAGCCGGCCTCGGCGGCAACAATAGCAGGTTTAAGGCACCTCAGAGCCGAAGGTGTTATCAGTGCTGACGAGCGAGTGGCCTGCGTATTGACAGGCCATCCGCTAAAGGACCCGAATATAACGGTCAACTATCACAAGGAAAAACTTGGCAAGTTCAGCAATCCGCCCATAGAGGCCCCGAACGACCTCGATGAGATTATAAAACTGATAAGGTAAGCGTCGCAGGCAGGTGAGTCAATCGGAAATTGGCGTTTAAATAAGTAATGGAACAAACATATTGTCACTCCTGCGCAAGCAGGGGCGGGAATGACATCCTTGCTGTTATAACGATAAGCCGGAGATTATAAAGCCGGCGGTTAAGGCCAATGCACCAAGTGAGTGCACAAGGACGGTGATTTGGCTGGCGCGATATTGGCCTGGTTTGGTTAAGTCTTCTTTATTTACAAATCTAATTGCAACAATCGCTGCCGGCAATGTAAAAAGATAAAAAAGTCCTGCGTAGAACATTGGTTGAAAAATCAACATAGCAGCTGCAATGACATAGCTGGCAGCCAGAGCAATCAGGTAGAGCCGGATAGAGAATCGGACGCCAAAGAGAACTACGAGTGTTCTTTTGTTAACTATGGCATCGGCCTGCAAATCCGGAAATTCGTTTATTAAAATCACCAGGAATATCAGGATGCTGACAATAGAGGCGGGCAGAAGCGGTATTAAATCGATAGTGTTTGTCTGCAGGTAGTATGAGCCGTAAACAGGAAACAGGCCGAATAGCAGCGCAATGACAAGCTCGCCGGCACATCGATAGCCGAACTGAACAGGCGGAGCGGTATAGAAAAAGCCGCCGAGCAATCCGGTAATGCCAAGAACCAAAATAAAAATGCTCTGCGTCAGTAAAAAAATTATAGCTCCTATTATTGAACCGATAGTGAGCCAGAGAAAACAAATCAGCAAAGTTGCTTTGGGCGATAGAATAGCTTCCTGAATGTATCGCCTTCCTCCTGAAAATGGGGTCGGATTTTTGTTGACCCAGTCGTTTCCGGAGATATGGTCGAAGTAGTCGTTGGCTACATTGGCGCCGCAGTGCAAGGCCATTATTGCCAAGAGAGCGAGGATAAAAAGAACGGGCGAGAAATCGCCGGTAGCTGCGTAGCCGAGCGATGAGCCGACCAAAATGGGAGCAGCGCTTGCAACCAAAAACTTCGGACGAGCGGCAAGGAAGAGAACAGTAAGTTTTGAATATTTAAAGTAGGACTTCATAAACATAATTTAACCGCGGACTTGGATTCCTGCAAGGCATGGTTTTCTGCAGATAAATGGAGTCGAGGAGAAATGATATTTGGAATTGGTCTTTTGGTTGTGTGGAATGAGCATCTGACGCAGCGGTAAGGAAGCGAAGATCCCCCCACAGAACCCGTTGGGTATAGTGTAAAAGGCCTGCCAGGGTGGCAGGAAGGCCGTGAGTAGCTGCAATTTTGCCAGATTGCAGCGGCACCAATCTCTACTATGTAAGCCCATTTAATACAGGCACTTATATAAGTAAATTTATCCAGCAAGGTATTTGGCACGATTTTTGCACATATAGATTAAGTTATGGTTTCGAACCTGTCACAATCGGAAGAAATCAATATTCTGGCCAGCGGTGCAAGCTGGGCCTGGCCGGAGGCGCTGCGCTGTATTTTTCGCCCAAGAGGCGTAAATCTTTTGGTTGCTGACAGCACAAGCGAGTTTGTTAACATTATCGAGCGAAGGCGAATCCATACAACAATTGTTGATATGGACCCGGAAAAATCAAATGCCCTGGCGACTGTAAAGATTATACGGATACGCTATCCGTTGATACCGTGTATTTTACTCTCGAGCGCAAGGGACGAGACAATACTAAGCCAGGCACTGCAGCTTGAGGTCTTTAGTGTTATTGATAAGCCGGTAGAAATGGGTATTCTGCTGGGGCAGTTGAACAGGTTATTTAAAAAGAGATACAACAGTGATATTTTTTCGGAGTAATCCGCCTGCGGCGGATAAATTGGAAGAAAAAGCAGGAAATAAGGTAAGAAGTTTTTTGAAAGGAGTAAGGACAAATGAAGATTCGACCATTGGCAGATAAGGTGCTTGTTCAGCGTCTTGAAGCGGAGACGAAAACGGCGGGTGGGATAGTCCTGCCGGACAGCGCTAAAGAGAAACCGCAAAGAGGCAAAGTTGTGAGCGTGGGAGAGGGCAAGGTGCTCGACGACGGGACGCTGAGAAAAGTGCAGGTGAAAAAGGGGGATATGGTGCTTTTTACGAGCTATGCCGGAACAGAAGTAAAGATAGACGGCAAGGAGTATATGATTATGAGCGAGTCGGATATTATGGCGATAATTGAATGAAATGGTAACTGGTTAAATGGTAACCGGTAATTTAACCAATTACCAATTACCAATAACCAATAACCAATAACCAATCAAAGGAGATATAGATATGGCAGCTAAAAAGATTGCTTTTGGTTCCGAGGCACGGTCTGCTATTCGAGAAGGCGTAAAGAAACTCGCAAAGGCGGTAAAAATTACACTTGGGCCGTGCGGCAGGAATGTGGTATTGGAAAAATCGTATGGTTCGCCGACCGTAACAAAGGACGGTGTAACGGTGGCCAAAGAGATTGAGCTAGAAGATGCCTACGAGAATATGGGTGCTCAGATGGTCAAGGAAGTGGCCTCAAAGACATCAACGGTGGCCGGAGATGGAACAACGACCGCAACAATTCTGGGCGAGAGTATATTTGACGAGGGCCTGAAAAATATCACGGCCGGTGCTAGTCCAATGCAGGTAAAACGCGGCATCGAAAAAGCGGTGGAGAAAATAGTTGAAGAACTGCAAAAGATGAGCACATCTGTCGATTCCAGCAAACAAATCGAACAGGTAGCGACCTGTTCAGCCAACCAGGATGTGGAAATCGGCAAAAAGCTGGCAGAGGCAATGGATAAGGTCGGCAAGGACGGTGTTATTACCGTCGAAGAGGGCCAATCGCTGGAGACGACTGTCGAGCTGGTCGAGGGCATGCAATTCGATAAGGGTTATCTTAGTCCACACTTTATAAACAACCTGGAGAATATGACAGTAGTGTTAGAGAAGCCATATATTCTTGTGCATGAGAAGAAGATAAGCTCTGTGAAATCGCTTGTTCCATTATTAGAGAAGGTTGCCAAGCAGGGGAAACCACTGTTGATTATAGCTGAGGATATCGAAGGCGAGGCGTTGGCAACGCTGGTCGTGAACAAGCTTCGCGGGGTGTTGCAGTGTGTGGCAGTCAAGGCCCCCGGTTTCGGCGATAGGCGAAAAGCTATGCTCAGTGACATTGCAATCCTGACCGGTGGCGAGGCCATCTTCGAGGACCTGGGGCTTCAGCTTGAAAATATCGAGTTGATTCAGCTTGGAAGAGCCAAACGAGTTACTATCGACAAGGACACTACCACGATTATCGAAGGCGGCGGCAGCACGGAAGCTATCAAAGGCAGAATCGACCAGATAAAGGCAGAGATTGATAAATCCACCAGCGACTACGACATTGAAAAGCTGCAGGAGCGGCTGGCAAAATTAGCCGGCGGCGTTGCTCAGATTAATGTCGGGGCTGCAACCGAGACGGAGGTGAAAGAGAAAAAGGCGCGTGTTGAGGATGCGCTGCATGCCTGTCGGGCGGCGGTTGAGGAAGGGATTCTGCCTGGAGGCGGCGTAGCGATGCTCAGGGCACTGCCGGCGCTGGATAAGGTCAGGGCTGTCGGCGATGAGCAGATAGGCGTTGATATAGTGCGAAGGGCGGTAGTGGCGCCGATAAAGCAAATCGCTGAGAACGCGGGTCTGGACGGCTCAATCGTTGCCCAGAAGGTTATGGAGAGCAACAAGAAGAACTTCGGCTACGATGCTTTGCGGAAAGAATACGGCGATATGGTGGAGTTCGGCGTGATTGTGCCGACAAAGGTCGAGAGGATTGCACTGCAAAATGGCGCTTCAATCGCCTCGCTGCTGTTGACGACTGACGCTATAGTCAGCGAGATACCTGAAAAGAAGGAAAAGATGCCTGCGATGCCGTCCGGAGGCGGAATGTATTAAACGGAGTGCCTATAGTTTGGAGTGCCTAAAGTGACTAAAATTAGAATGGAAGACCTTTTGAGACTTTGATTCATTTTAGCTCACTTTAGACACTTTAGTTCACTTTACTTATGAATTTTCGATTTTACACAAATGCAGTATCTCAGGCATCAAGGAAAGTTGCGGCGGGAATATTCACCGTTGGGTTGGTGCTGATTGGTTTCGGCGTTGTTATCTTGGCGCTGCCGGAGATTTTTGCGTTTCTTGCTGCCGCAGTATTTTTCTTCGTTGGGCTGGGTCTTGCGATTACCGCCGTCAAAATCTTTTTGGCCAAGAGAAGATTAGACAAAATGATGCGTGATGATTCTGATGGTTACAGGAAAAACGTCCAAATCCACCATACGAATGGCGGATAAATCCACGGCGAAGAATACTACGATTTATGATTTGGGCTGGATTGTGCAGAAGAAGCGGCTTCTCAATTAACTGCTAACGCCTGTTGTCGGTGCTGCAAAATGCTCTCAATGACATCCTGTATGCTTATAATACCAACAAGTTTTCCTTTTGACGTAACGGGGACCCTCCCGAAGATATTTTTCACCAAAAAGTCGCAAACGCTCAACACACTTTCATATTCTTCGAAGGTAACAGCGGGAGACGTCATAAAATCGCGAACTGTTTTATTTTCCACCTTTTGGCCTTCGTAGGACAATAATATCGCATCCTTTTCCGAAATAATTCCGGAGACGGTCATATCGTCTTCGACTACAGGCAGGCCTGAGAAGCCGTTTCTTACCAAAATCTCCGTTGCTTCGAATATAGGGGTTTCTTTTCTTACGCTGATTACTTCTTTCTTCATAATGTCTTTTGCTCTGAGCATAGCTGCTGCCTCTTTAACGAACTTAGACAATAAAAAAGGCGAAGCCCCCGATAGAACTTCGTCTTGTTTGGATTTTTATCTGTAGATACCTAACTTTTGACGATAATTTAACTTGGTATTATTCGGCCTGAGCCAGTAGAGACTTTAGGTTAAGATGACAATTTTTTCTTTAGGCCCTGTTCTGAAAGACGTGGTGTTGGTGGTTTCATCCTGGGGAGCATTTTATCGTATTTTTAGTGTGGCAAGGGCCAGTGCGGCGAAGGCGACGGCCAGGAGCCAGAAACGCACAACTACCTGCGGCTCGGACCAGCCAATCAGATGAAAATGATGATGGATGGGTGCACATCTAAACAGGCGTTTTCCGCCGGTGTATCTGAAATAGCCGACCTGCAGGACAACGCTGGCTAATTCTATGACGAATACGCCGCCGATGATGAAAAGAAGAATCTCATTTCTCGTAACCAGAGCGCCGTAGCCCATAGCAGCGCCTAAAGGCAGTGAGCCGACATCGCCCATAAAAGTTTGCGCAGGGTGGCAGTTGTACCATAGAAAACCCAGGACAGCCCCCAGGATAGCTGAGAAAAATATGCACAACTCGCCGGCCTGGGGGATATGTGGCAGCAGGAGATAGCTCGACCAGGTGACGGTGGTTGTACGTGTCATCGTTTCAGAAGCAACATAGCAAAGCACTACCAGGACAAAAGAGACTATTCCGACACAACCGGCGGCTAATCCGTCCATACCGTCGGCCAGGTTAACGGCATTGCTGGTAGCAGAGATGTAGAAAATCGCTATTAAGATAAACGTCCAGTTGGCCAGCGATAGGCCGTGTTTGTAAAACGGCAGCCAGAACAACTTGGCATCCGGGATGTTGACAAAGTCTGCAAACAGAAATGAGGCGATTAGAACAGCACCGCCGATTTGGAAGATGAGTTTTTCCCAGGCGAAAAGACCGCTTCTGCTTCGATGTCGAATGGAACTGGTGAGCTTCAGCCAGTCGTCTATTGCTCCCAGTGTGGCGAACCAGACGATTAAAAAGAGTGCTTTTCTGACAAAGGGGTTGCCTAATTTCGCCCATAAAATGGCGGTAAGAAGTGTAGCGAGGATGATAATAAGGCCTCCCATCGTGGGTGTATTGGCCTTTTCCTTTGTCAATTCGTTAAGGGCGGCGTGGTAAAATTCCGGGCGGTCGCCGATTTTTTTTCGCATCAGCCAGCGAATAATTTTTGGGCCTATCAAAAGAGCAATCAGCGCGCTTGTTAAAACGGCTGCTATGGAGCGAAAAATCACGTATTGATAGGCGTAAAAGCCGAACCGCTCACCGGCGTGTAAATACCATAACAGGTGGTAAATCATTTTCGATTTTTGACTTTCGTTTTTCGATTTGCGTCGCCGGACGGAAATCGGCGAGCGCAAATCGGCAAGTCCTTTAAAGCATCTAACATAATGAAAAAGACACGGATTAACACGGATTTACACTGTTTATAATTCATTTCTCTGTGTCCTCTGTAGCTAAAAAAGAGATAAATTTGCTCTGTGGCTAAACTCCTTTTTGTTAGAGTCCTTTAGTTTCTCAACGACCATTTCCAGCTTGGCTATTCGTGAACCTTTTATTAATACTATATCGTTATCTTTTATAAATTCCTGCAGGTTATTACAAGCCGAAAGTGTGTTGTCAAAACATTTTACCTGCAGGTTATAATCGGCTGTTTTCTGTGCGGCTGCGGCGGCGATTTCTGCGAGTGTTCCGACAGCTATCAGAAGCTGCACTCTTGCCCCGGCGATATCAGCGCCCAGTTCGGTGTGCAGTTGCTCGCTTTGATTGCCGAGCTCAGCCATTTCGCCACAGATAAAAACGAGACGACGACCTTCTTTTAAACCGAGACTGGTTAGTATGTTCAGCGCATTTTTCATCGAGGCGGGGTTTGCATTGTAACAGTCGTTTATTACGGTGAGAGTTCCTATTTGCAGCACTTCGGCTCTCATAGAAATTGAAGGTAGAGTTTTTAGGCCTTGAGCAAAGTCGTGAATAGTCAGGCCAAACTGTTTGCAAACGGCCCAGGCGGCGAGAGCGTTTTCAATATTGCCGGGGCCCGGCAGCGGCAAATAGATTTCAGTGTCGTCGATAGTAAAGCGGCTGCCGAATCCAAATGTACCACGGCCATCCTGGCCGTGGTAACACGGGCTGGAAGCCCGTGTTACATCCTGCGCCTGAAAGTTAGAGTCGCCTGATTTTCCGAAAGTTATGACCTGGTTATTGGTAATTGGTAATTGGTAATTTAGCTGGCTACCATTTAACCATTTAACCAAATCGGCATTGATTATTAAAATGCCATCATCTGAGAGTCCCTGAGCAATGGAGAGTTTTTCCTTTGTAATCGCCTGCAGGGAACCAAAGCCCTCAAGGTGGGCGGGGTGAACATTGGTTATAACTGCAATATCCGGCTGGGCGATACGAGTTAAGTAAGCAATCTCGCCGGGGTGGCTGGTGCCAAGCTCGGCGATAACGATTTGGTGCTCCGGGTCGGCGCCGAGCAGAGTCAAAGGCAGGCCGATATTGTTATTAAAATTTTTCGGCGCCTGGAAGACACGATATTTTTGGATTAATACGTGATGGGCGATTTGCCTTACTGTTGTTTTCCCGACTGAGCCGGTTATTGCAACCACCTTAAAGCCACACAGCTGGCGATAATCCCGTGCAAAGTCGCCGAATGCTTTTATCGTGCCGTCAACTTCGAGTATTGTTTTGCTGGCAAGTTTGTCGGTTGCGATATCTTTGCTGACAACAGCGCAAACAGCACCTTTGGCAAAGGCGTCGGATACGTAATCGTGGCCATCGAAATTTTCGCCACAAATGGCAAAGAAACAGTCGCCGGCTTTGGTGGTTCGCGAGTCAATGCTTACGCCAGTAAAAAAACGTTGCTCGTCGCCTCCTTCGATTGTGCTTATGGTAGGCGTGCCCTGTGGCTTGTGTGCTTTTGTTATTTTGGCCAAATCCGATATCAGAAATTGTTTCATTTGTTTTGAAGATACTCCAGAGCTATTTTTTTGTCGCTGAAATTGTTTTTTTTCGTTCCGATAATTTGGTAGTTTTCGTGTCCTTTTCCGGCGATGAGGACAATGTCGTTTGTTGCTGCGGTTTTTATGGCTAATTCAACGGCCTTTCTTCTATCAGGTTCGATTTTTATTGTTTGCGAGTTTGGATTTTCGAAGCCGGCAACTATTTCGTTAATTATATCTTCGGGTCTTTCGGTTCGCGGGTTATCACTGGTAACGATTACAAAATCAGCTAACTTCTCGGCGACTCCGGCCATACGAGGGCGTTTGGTTCTGTCTCTGTTTCCGCCACAGCCGAAGACAACAATTAACTTGCCCCTGCACAATGGCTTTAATGTCGAAAGGACATTTTTCAAGGCATCATCGGTGTGAGCGAAATCAATAAGAACCGTCCAATCACCATCGAAATCTACTTTCTCCAATCGGCCAGGTATTATCTGCAGAGCCGATAGTCCGGCTGCTATCGTCTGCAAATCAAAACCGGCTGCAAGGCACAGGCCGGTCGCTGCGAGACAGTTACTGACGTTGTATCGGCCCGGCAAGGTGGTCTTGACAATGGACGATTGATCTGAGTATTCCAAAGTAAATACGGTTCCGTTTATATCCATTGATTCAATGTGAGCAATTATATCAGCCGGTTCATCGACGGCATACCACAGGATTTTGGCCTTTGTTTTTTTAGCAATGTGTTTGGACTCAGGCGATTGCTTGTTTAATACTGCTGTTGTATCAGCCGAGAGAGCAGTAAAGAGTTTTGATTTTGCAGCGAGATAATCATCCGATGTTCTGTGATAGTCCAGGTGGTCGCCGCCGAGGTTTGTAAACGCAGCGGCTGTGAAGCTGACAGCAGCAAGGCGGTTTTGAGAAAGTGCGTGGCTGCTGGCTTCGATGACCATATACTTTGCGCCGGCCTCGACCATTTGCGCCTGGGCATCAGCTATATCCAGGCAATCAGGCGTTGTGAGGGTTGCCTGCGAACGGGTCAGGCCGGTATCGTAAATGATTGTGCCGATAAGGCCGCATTTTTCACCGGCGGCTTGAATTATCGAGCGAACAAGATATGCAACGGTCGTTTTGCCATTTGTGCCGGTAACAGCCAGATTAATCAATTTTGAAGACGGATTACCGTTTCCTGCCTGAGCCAGGATTGCTGCTGCCTGTGCCGAATCATCGACGGTTATTACCTGCGAATCTTCGCGATTAACGGGCTTTTCGCAAACGATGTATTTAGCGCCGTTGTAAATGGCCTGGTCGATGAAATCGTGGCCGTCATAAATAGTGCCCTTAACGGCCACAAAGATATCGCCGGCCCTGACAAGGCGTGAGTCGAGTCGAATCCAAAGCATTTTGTCTGATGAGACAAGATTTAGTAGTTCATTAAAAGTCATTTTGCGCTTTCACGGATAAGGTTTTTTGCCTATTTTAGCTGAAAGGATGGAAATTGCGATGAAAAATCATGGCTGTGCCCTTATAATTGGTTAATTGTATGCGCTGTGCATTTGCGATGACAAGGTTTAACAGGGTAAAAAAGGACCCGCTTTTGAGACTTAACGAAAGGGATTAATTATGAAAGCCGGGAATGTTTTCTATATTTACTTGGTTTTATTGCTGGCCTGCCTGACACTATCTGCACCTGTAATAGCACAGGCACAGGTATCTGAATCCAATGAAGTGGACTATTTTGCTGCTTTTATGGAGGGAAAAAAGGTGGGTCACGCAATACAAAGTCGGGTCGTATCTGAAGGGAAAGTAACCACCTCAGAAGATGTCAGCATGACGATAAGCCGTGGCGATGTCCCGGTAACTATGGATGCGGTCGAAACCAGTATCGAGACAACCGCTGGTGAGCCGTTGGGCTTCGAGGCCGAGCAGCGGTTGAGTATGATGACAATGAAGGTAACCGGCACGGTTGATAAACAGGGGATTGTGAGCATCACCACCACGGTAATGGGACAAGAACAAAAAAGCACTTTAGAATGGCCTGTTGGCGCAATAATGTCTGAGGGTTTGCGCCTGCTGACGTTAAAAAAAGGCCTTGAGGAAGGCACGCAATACACTGCCAAGGTATTCAGCGCGGTATTCATAGGCGCCATTGACGTCCAAATTCGCGTCGGGCCCAAACAAAATGTTGACCTGTTGGGGCGAGTGGTAGAATTGACGAAGGTTACAACCACATATAATATACCCGGCACCGGCGAGGTTATCACCACCAGCTATGTTGACGAAAAACTTCGCAATCAAAAGGTCGTTATGCCTATGGGGGGTATGCAGGTTGAGCTGCTCACCTGCGCAAAGGAGTTTGCACTCGGGGAGAACGACGTTTTCGAAGTGATTGATAAGATGTTTTTAAAAAGTCCTGTGCCCTTGGATAATGTTGGGTTGGCCAAATCGATTGTCTATCATATAAGTCCGACACCGGGGACGGATAGTTTGAAGATACCGGCTGGAGACAGCCAAAAAGTGCAGCAGCTCGAAGACGGCAAGGTAATTGTGACGGTTGGGCCGGTTATGGCGCCGGCGGGGGCACAATTTCCCTATCAGGGCAGCGACTCAGCGATACTGGAGGCGATGAAGCCCACGAGATATGTGCAGAGCGACCGCAAGGAGATAATCGACCTTGCCCGTCAAGCGGTTGGCGACACAAAAGATGTGGCTGGGGCAGTTCAAAAGATAGAGGCATTTGTCGCTCGGTATGTGGAGAACAGGAGTTTGTCGGTTGGCTATGCATCGGCGGCAGAGGTTGCGGCCAGTAAGCAAGGCGACTGCTCGGAGTTTGCGGTGTTGACGGCGGCTTTGTGCAGGGCTGTCGGGATTCCGGCCCAGGTGGTTACCGGCATTGCGTATGTTGATGACTGGGCAGGATTTCAGGGATTCGGCGGGCATGCCTGGGTGCGGGCGTATGTCGGTGATAAATGGATCGATTTGGATGCAGCTTTCAAGAGAGCTGGGTTGGGTGGTTATGATGCCGGCCATATCGCTCTGGCTGTCGGCAACGGCGACCCTGAGGGGTTCTTCAACATAGTCGGCACTATAGGCCGATTCAAAATCGACAATGTGACAATAAATAAAGACTAAAGACACCGGAATTCAGGTCGTGTTATTCGAACTGGATGTCGGAGATGATAAATTCGACGTTGCTGCTGCCGTTATAGTTATTAATCTGCGGCTGGTATGCAACGTTAAAGAAGTCGTGCTCGAGAATCTTCTTTTCCAATTTTCCGAACCTGAAACCGATACAGCGGACTGCGGTTGCATTATCGGTAATCGTAAGCTGCAGATGCTCGCCGCCTGAGCCGACCTTTCTGGGAGCAGAAGCAAGACGGACGCCTTTTGTTGCGAAAATCGGTTCGGGATTGCCCTGCCCGAATGGGCCGAGCATTTTAAGCTCGCTGACAGTTTCTCTGGTGAAATCACTTAGACAGGCAAGAGCATCGATATGTAGCTTGGCGATTAAATCGTCTTCGTTAAGGTTCTGCCTTGTGTAGGTCTCGAAATCGGCGGCGAACTCGCCGATTTTTTGCGGTTCAATTTTTATGCCTGCAGCCATTTTATGGCCTCCATACCTGACTAAATGTTTCGAGCAGGCCTTGATTGCGCTTAGCAGACAAAAGCCGGGTATCGACCGGCCTGAACCCTGGGCGACGCCGTCTTCGGCGGTCTCGGCGTTAATCAGAATCGTTGGGCGACAGAATTTTTCTACTATTCTCGAAGCCACAATACCTATCACGCCGCCGTGCCAGTTTTCGTCAGCCAGAACGATGCTTTTGTTGTCGGGATGGTTCAGGCCGTATTCCATTATCATCTCGCAGGCCTGTTTGAAGACCTTTCTCTCGCACTGCTGCCGCTTGCTGTTTTGCTCTTTTAGATATTCTGCTATCTGCATCGAGCGAACAGGGCTGTCGCTTGTCAGGAGTTCCACGGCGAGCCGCGCGTGCCCCATTCGCCCTGCTGCGTTGAGCATCGGGGCAAGTCTAAAGCCGATGTGGAAGCTGTCGAGCTGTTTGTCGGCCAGGCCGGCAGATTCAATCAGGGCCTGTATGCCGGAGAGTTTGCAGTGCGGCAGCGTGTTAAGGCCGTAGCTTGTTAAAATTCTGTTCTCGCCCCGCAAATCCACAACGTCGGCAATAGTGCCCATCGCAGCCAGACTTGTTGCGTTTAGCATAAATTCGCGTAGTTTCGGCTCAAGTTTTGCGCCGGCCTTGAATTCGTTGGCAATTGCCCAGCCGAGCTTAAATGCAACCATCGAGCCGGATGAATCCTGATTGGGGTATGATTTTTCCAGGCTGGGATGGACAATTGCGGCGGCCTTCGGCAGCCCGGATTCCGGCTGGTGGTGGTCGGTTATTATCAGCTCAAGAGATAATTGCTCGGCGAGTTCGGCCGAGCCAACCGCTGTGATGCCGCAATCAACGGTTATCAGAAGTTTTGTTCCGGATTCCGCCAGCGAGCGGACGGCATCGGCATTGAGGCCATAACCCTCGTCAATTCGATGTGGAATATAGTAATCGACGTCGGCGTCGAGTAATCTCAGAATCTGCCAGAGGATTGCGACGCCTGTAATGCCGTCCACGTCATAGTCGCCGTAAATGGTGATTTTTTCCTTGTTTTTAATCGCCTGTTTTAGTCTGCTGACTGCTGCATCGATTCCCGGCAGTTGCTGCGGGTCGATGAGCTGTGATAGTTTCGGCCTGAGGAAAACGCCGCCGGTCTGTGCATCTGTTATTCCACGGTTAATCAGAAGCTGCGCCAAAAGTGGCGAGACCGAAAGTTTCCTTGCGAGCTGCTCGCAGCGGCTGTCAGGCGGGGAGATTACCCATTGTTTCTCAAGGGTTCCCAGCCGGCTTTTGCTGCGTTTGTCGGCCCCATGCATCCGTGTCGAAAGCGGCATTGGAATTTGTCCTTTTCTTTATCCTGTTGATTACAGCATCAGCAAAGTATTATATACCCAAAGAGGCCTGCGAACCACAAGAATTGTCCGTTCAAAACTCATTATCGCCAGGTGAGCTTTTTTACGCTTCCATCGGCCTGTTTGTTTCCTGCTATAGCGTGAAGAGTAAAATCGCCACCTTTCGCAGTCAGCCGGGCCCGGACCCAGCCGACCGGCTCGGCATCGGTGAAATTATAACCTACCGCAGGGATATTGATTAGATGAATCCCCTTAAACGTATCAAATCGATACCTGTGCGAGTGGCCATATACAACGGCTTTAATCTTCCGGTCCGATTCGATAATGCGAAACAGACCCGGTGTGTCTAACAAATCGATATCGTCATCACCCAGTGTATGGTGAAGGCAAAGGATTGTCGGTGTATTATCGCACTTTTTCAAATAACTTTCCAGCCATTGCCTCTGCGTTTTGCCCAGCAGGCCCGGCGCTTTGTTAACATAAAGAAGGGAATCCAAAATAATCAGGCGGACCAGCGGTTTGTTGGCAACTGACACGAGTTTATCTGTGACGGGTTGTTGCTCTCCGGGAATTTTATCAAAGACCCGGGGGAAGTTCAGGCGGTTATCGTGATTGCCGAGCGCCATATAAACGGGGATTTTCGCGGGAATCGGCTCCAGTAATTTTTTAAGATTTTCATAGTCGCCCGTATTGCCCTCCAGCCGGGCCAGGTCGCCGGCAATGATAATGCCATCCGGCGAACAAGAAACAATCTCAGGCAGGACCTTCTGTAAATTCCGACAAGGGTAAAAGCCGCGATAATTATCGTTGGTATC
>Ga0315546_1001595_pt1 | contig 14143 bp, 18 predicted proteins | sample SalMarSW160170MG_FD_203833 | JGI IMG/M metagenome (GOLD analysis project Ga0315546, IMG submission 203833) | Salt marsh sediment microbial communities from the Plum Island Ecosystem LTER, Massachusetts, United States - Salt Marsh Sediment SW1601-170 ... | reverse complement strand
CAATAATAATTTTATCTTTAGGAAAATAATCTTGATATACTTTTATTATTTCTTCATTATATTCTACTGCTGTTATATCTAATTCTCCCCAAAGTTTTCTATTTCCTCCGATTCCAGCATATAAATTAAGTATTTTAATATCTTTTATATCTTTTATAGTTTTTCCTTCAAATTCTTCTAAATCTTCCTCACTCCAACCACTAGTATTAATTCCCCAATCTTCAAGTGGTAAATCACTCCACTCATTAGCAAGAATATCATAATCCCAATCTCCATCGGCAATATTGTCTAAAATAACAAACTCTCTCTTTTGTTTCTTTGTCCAATCTTTGGCGTTTTGAAAGTAACTATCCTTAATTTCAAATCCTTCTTTGACTAGTTCCTTTATCGCTCTTAACCTTTGATTACCACCTAATACGACAAAATCCCCATCATAAACAATGGGTCTTTTTTCAAGCATCTGGGGGAAGTTTCTAATCTTCTCTTTTAATCGGATAAACTCTTTTTTTCCGATTGTTCTAGGATTTGAAGGATTTGGTTTTAGTTTATCTATAAGCATAGCTCTCCTTTCGGTATATCCTCGAGGTTTCACAACGCTTTTCTTTATTATAGCACATGATATAATAACTTTATGATCTTGTTTTTTCTTCTTGGTTTAATTTGCTTACTTATAATTATTGGCTGGATATTAAAACAAATTCTCAAATTACAATGGGATGATACTTTTATATCTGACTTTGTTTATGACTCTTTAATTGTTGTTGGAAAGGGAATTATTTTACTTATAGCAATCTATTTTGTGATTGTTATAATAAGTTTAATTAAAAATCTTTAAGACTTCAATAATTTTACTATTCCATCTTCTAGCAACTTATCATTAGTTACTTTCAATAACTTATCAAGTTTCTTAAGATTTTTTGACAAAGCATTTTCAAGATCAATAGAGTTCATCACTTTTAAACCAACATTACTTGGTAATAATCTTGAAACAAAACCAGAAACTGTCCCAAAAGTAGCGGCATCCACAACATCAGCCACCTTTCTTGACACTTTCTCCAAAATGCCCCTCTTTTTTGCCCTTTGATAAAGAGAATTAACTTTTTCTTCCATTTTTCTGACTAAATGACTGGTATTAAACATTTCGCTCATCCTTTGATCCAACATTTTAGTCACATCATCAGGCATTTTACTTCTGACAACATTCTTGATCCCTTTTCTTGTATTCTCAAATGCCTGGGCATTGACACTAGTAAGCGGTTCTTGGCTAACTTTACTAAACGCTTTATTCTTAAACTCCCTACCATATTCCCTAGCTAGATCATTAAGTTCTTTTAAAGTCAATCCTTCCTTTGAGAGTTTAGTTTTAAGTTCCTGTATTCTTGCTAGACTAGGTGCATCTTTAATCTTTTTATATAATTCATCAAGCTGATTTATAGCATCATTAACAAATTTCTGCTTTACAGTTTTACTTCCTACTTTAGTAGTAGTTACCAAGTCTTTTGGTTTAAGAGCGCCAATATCAGCCTTTTCAAGACTATCATCAACTTTTTTAGCTAATGCCTCAATCCCATCATCTATTTTCTCACCTAATTCAGAATATGTCTTAACTCCAGTTGTATCTATTGTTGAAAGCGCCTTTTTGGCTTTGCTTATATCTCTTGTTTTCCCTTGCACGATTTTTCCAACTACAGTATCTATTTCATCACTAGCATTTGCCACTCTTGAAAGTCTGTGTGTATCTAATACTTCTCCAGTAACCCTAGAAATTGTTTTTACTGCTTTAGTTGTCCCCTTAATTGCCGCTTCTGCCGCTTTTAACTCAGGAATTACAGCCGCAATATTTAAAACATCTTCAATATCTTGCATAGCTTCCGGGTGTTTTTCTTTTAACTCTGAATATTTTTTAGCAAAATCCTGGACTACTTTTGTTTCTGTCACTTTTTCTCCTGCGGCAGCAACAAAATCTTCAACAAACTTAGGAGCAATTAATTTAAGCACTTCCATCTCAATATCCCCAACCGCTCCGGCAGCTTGTCCGGCTATACGTAAACCTCTCCTAGAAAGACCAGGACTAATTGCTGTTTTTATTTTTTCTTCTTTAGTTACTGGTTTTTTATATTCTTCAGAAATTTTAGCTCCTCTTTCTTGTAAAGAGCTTTTAACTCCTGATACAAATTCTCCTATTGCTCCTTCTGTTTGAACTTGAGACTGATAGGCAGGGTATTTTTTTAATACTCGTCTGGTTAATTCCTCATCATCCATTTCTGAATAAGAAATACCATCAAAGCTAACCCCATTCGGATATTTGTTCCTAATTGATTGTGCAAATTCTTGACTATTCATATTCCTAAAGGATTTTTATTCTCCTCATCACTAAAAATTTTCATTGGATCACTTTCACTTGATTTAAGTGGATCAAGACTTACTCCTACATAAGGTGTATAGGCATTAGACATCCATTCCTCTATGGCTTCAATTCCTGCAATATTATTCTGTCTTGTTTTTGTTTCATTAGGAAGAGCCTTATTAAGAAATCTTCTTTCTTTATCACTTACTGTTAATCCCGAAATTGCTCTAATAAATTGTGCTGTATAAACAGTTGTTAGAGCATTAAATTCATCTTCCCTTTCGCTAGTTTTACCAACAGGTCTTCCAAAAATTCTCATTATACCAGGAATCAACCCCGTTTTAACTTCCTCTTCACTTCCAGATTCAAGAAAATCTATTACTTCTTGTCCAGTATCAAATGTTCCAAGTGCCCCTAAGACCCCTTGTCTTTCTGCCCCCGTTCCTAATTCCATCGCTTTAGTAGCAACTATTTTTCTAAGTTTTTCTCTTGTCTGTTCCTGTTGTTCAGGAGAGAGTAAATCAAATTTTTCAGTGTCAATAAGTTCTTCTTCAGTTCCAACTACCATTTCATAAATACCACTCAATTCATCTAAATCCTTCTTACTTGCTCCCTTATTAAACGCATCTTTTAACATTTCTTGCTTACTCATCCCCCCAAAGGGAGCTGATGTATCTTTTTCTACGATTGGTTCTACTTGTTTTTGTTGCTCTTGGTTGGCTAAAGCTCTTCTTCTTTTAACCATTATTTCGGATACTTTATTATCATCAAACCCCGCTGATTTTAGTTTATTAACATCTTCTTCTTCATCTGGTTTGACTTCAAATGTTGGTTTTTCAATAATCTCTTCTTTTTTAGTTTGTTTTACCCAACCTTGAGCAGTAAATTCATAAACCTCACCTGTTTGAGGGTCTTTATAAGTCGTGCCTATTCCTCCTGTTGGTGTAAATTGTGGTGCTGGCATTATAGTATTCTCCTCCATCCTGTGCTTTCAAATTTCCAAACAGCCCCAGTCACAGGATCAACCCATTCACTCCCCATTCCTCCTGATGGAGTAAAATTAGGGGCTTGTGATGATTGTTGTTGAGTTGTGGTCGTAGTCTCTTTAAAAGAATCTCTATATGAGTCTGTATTAAAACTACCACTGCCACTCTTTGCTATCTTGTAATAATGAACTTGCCCTCTTGAGTCGGTGAATGAACGAAGCTGGTCTGCCGGGATAGAAGTTGGATCAAGCACCATCGTTCCCCCACTTGTGGTAACTTCACTTTTTAGCTCTGCGAGTTGCTGATTATAGTCATTATTAGCAATCGTCTGATTTATTTCCTCAATGCTCATATTTAACCTAACTCCTTGCATAAGCGAAGCCTTGGCGGGGTCTGCCATATATTCTTGAATTGTTTTTTGCACATCCAAGGCATTGTCTAAAAACTTTTGAGAGTTAGCAATCTCTGCTTCGGCAATTCGCTTAGCATCATTGTCAAGCCTTACAATATCTTTTTCTGATAAATCAATAACTAACTTATAATAGTTTAGTGTTTCACTTCTCGCTGTCATTACTACATTCATTTTTGTGTTAATAATGCTTTGTGCATCAGCAATATTTCCCCGTAAAGCACTCAAAACACCCTGTAAAACCCCTGCCTCAGAGGCTACATCTTCTATTGTTTTATTGATACGTGGATTTCTTATTGAAGCCAGTCCTGTTACTTCTTTTTGCTGACGGATAAGTTCTTGACCTTCTGTCAATAATTCCTCAAGCCTACCAGTTACATTTCTTGCAGTGTCCAAATCCTCCACCATTTTCTCAATTTGAGGATCGGCAAATGTTTCAATGTCTTTTTGTATTCCTTCTGCTATCCCCTTATAGCTTTCCAATGCCACAGTTTGAGTTGCTTTAGCCTCTGCTGATTTTTTCTGTTGTTCTTCAGATTGTTTGGCTAATATTTCTTGTGCTTGTCGGCTTGCTTGAGCCACTGCACCTGAAATACTATTTATCATTGTTTCATTGGTGCTTTCAGAAGGTAAGGAAATATTTGCCGGAGCTTGTATTTGATTAGCTGATACTTGTTGTGATTGAATATATTGCCAGTTATCAGGATTAGTCTGTTGGACAGTTTCTTGGCTGACTGCTTGACCTGCGCCTTGCTGATTGCTTTGGGGATGAATTACACCAGGATCGGATAAAGTTCCATTCCAATATTGTCTTCCCTGATACCAACCACCAGTTTGAAAACCGCCTGATGGTGCTGATATTCCTAATGATGATGGAGAATATGTTGCCAAGCGTTATATTTCTCACAACGCTTTTCTTTATTATAGCAGATTTTATTTTTTATCAAAACCAATAATTTCATTAACAGTCTCTATTTTATCCGTTCTTTTTACAAGTTTCTTTGTTTTTAAATCAAACCTATAATCTTTTATTCTTTTTCTCCTCCTATCAAAATCTTGGAACAAGTCTGCCTGTTGGCTATCAGGCTTCCAAATATTTCTCAACATTTTCTTTTTTTTCTTGATAAGTTTGTAAGGTCGTGGATCATCCCAACTATAATCAATTTTAACATAGTCTTTATAAACTTTCTTTTTTTCATCAATGTCTTTATCTGTTACAGGGGCTTTTACGTTGACTTCTCTCTCAACCTCTTCTTTTTTCTCTACTTTCCAAGGAACAATAACCCTTTCGGTTTTATTTCTATCCCCAATCCACATTTTAAGATGGGCTTCCGAGTGAATCCGACCCTCAATTGTGCCAACTATCTTTCCAGTTTCTTTGTCGTAAAAATAAATCATAGTTTAATTATAACCCAATATCGTTTTTAAATATACGATAAGAAAAATCTGACTCTACATTACCACTATTGCTAGTGCTGGTAAAATGAGTTACAAAATATAAATAAATATCATCGGCAAATACAGATTGATAACCAAAAAACCCAGCATCTCCAAAAGCCCAAGGACATTGGCAAGCTATCGTTCCTGAGAGATGAAAATATCCGGCAAAATAAGGAATATACTCTAATCCATGTTCAATAGTATCAACAGTATAATGATAATAACGAGGCGGGATAATTGGAGGATAACCAGGATCATAATCATAATAATCAGCCTGATCTGTAACAACTGTTTTTAATCCTTGAGCCTCATATTTAAGAGTATCATAAGCTGAATGAAAATCAAAATCATCAACCGACTCTGCATCAAAAATATCAATTGTCGGCTTAGTTAGAGCAATAATAAAAGTCATAGCTCTACCTCAAAAACATATAAAGCAATATCCACATTATAATTAGCACCTGGTTTATCGAGAATAAAATAAAAATTACTACTATCAACTTCTGGAGTAAAAGAAGGTCCAGTAAAAAGAACCCTAGTATCCCTATCATAAGGAAAAGAAAGAGGCCCTGCCATAGCCACTTTGCCATCAGGAAATCTGCAAAAAGCATAAAAATTAGGAGCATATCCAAAACTATGCGACTGAGTAAAGGTTGTTGGGTTGCCACTAACTGTCAAATCAAAATAATTGAGTTTAGCTAAAATCTTAAATGTATTAAGGTTTAGTTTAAGAAGATAATCATTAGGGGTTAATCCTCCGTCAAAAACATCAACCCCTTTTTTGGTTAAATCAAGCGTGAAAGTCATTCTGGTATATCATCATAAAAAATAAAATATCTCATATCTTTATCTGACCCTGTCGTATTTTGGAGATACAAATTAGTATCATTAACATAAGACCTAAAATCTCCAAACATATTATAACCATTCGCTATCTGAAACCTGCCTGATGAAATCTCGCCATAAGCGTAAAAATGAGGATAATAGCCAAGCGCGTGTTCAATTGTTTTACTCTGCCCATTAACTGTTCCCCTTGAAAGTTCTTTAATTAGAATATTGTCATCATCTGCCAGCAAAGAATAATCCGTTGGGTCTGGATTTTCTTCAAGCGCGTCTACAGTCGGCAAAGAAACTCTTACAGTAAACATTAATTACCATCATCTCCCGCTAAAAACCTTGTGTCATCATCGTCATCTTCCATTGTTATTCTGGTATTTACCCCATCAATTTTAACTTTAGAGCTACCAACTTCAATATCGCCTGTCAAAGTTTGCGATGATCCACTCTTTAGCAAAGCATCAGCTGCCCTTTGGTCATCAACTATCTCCCACTCACCAGCTGTAATTTGATCTGCTCCCACTGAAGCCGCACGATAAGGTTTATTACTGTCATTTGTGTCGTACCAAAGATCACCAACTGCTGTAGATGTAGGGATACTATCTTGTGCGAAAACAGTAATTCCCCCTTCTGGTGTTACCAATTCCCACTCACCGGCTGTAATTTCATCCGCCCCAACTGAGGCTGCACGATACAATGCATTTCCATCATTAGTATCAACCCATAAATCTCCAATAGCCAAAGATGTAGGAATACCATCCTGTGCAAAAACACTAATTCCAGTTGTGCTTACTAATTCCCATTCACCTGCAGTTATCTCATCCGCCCCCACCGAAGCCGCTCGATATTCTTTATTGTCATCATCCGTATCAAACCAAAGATCGCCCTCAGCCAAAGATGTAGGAATTGAATCTTGAGCAAATATACTAACACTAGGTATGGCTACTTCTTCCCATTCCCCAGCAGTTATCTGGTCCGCTCCAACAGAAGCTGACCGATACATTCGATTATTATCATCAGTATCGAACCACAAATCACCGACAGAAACAGAAACAGGAATAGAATCTTGTTTAAAAATTGTTAATTTAGTATAACCAGCACCAGAAAAATCAGCCGAAGTAGCAATAACATTCCCATCCATATCAACACTGAAAGGAGCATTAGGAAAATCAGCCGCCCCCAGCCAAATACCTAAATCACTAGAACCAAATACCGCATCACCATAACCTCTTTTAAAAACATTGGAATACATTTGCGTACCACCCAAGTTTTGTCCAAAAGGAAGCTGTCCGGCCTGATATTCTTGTTGAAACTCTTGCTCAGCTGTTTTTAACTTAGTCGCAAGTTTAGGAGTTAAATCTTTGAATTTTGCCATGTTAGATATACTGAGATTTCATAAATCCATTTTGTAAGTCATATTTACGATGACACTTGGGACACAATCTTAACCAGTCATCAACCTCTCTCTTATACTCACCGCTTTTATTAGCCCAATGGATTTTTTTACCTGATAAACCATTTGCTCCACAATGCTCACAAGTGTCGGGTCTACCTAGTCGAACATAAACCCACTTATGCAAAGCGTCGTATCCTGAATTTTCTTTTGTATTTTTATCTAACATGGATTCTTTCGTTTTCATTTTAGTTTCTTCACTAATGACCCTATGCTCTATCGCACATTTTCCACACAAAGTAGCATCATATCTTGACAGTGTTTTTCCACAATAAATACAACTTGGTTTTCCGCCTTTCCAGTTTGGGTGTTTCTTTCCTAAAAACTTTCCTTTATGGGATTCCGATAACTTTTTTCTCAATTCTGAAGACATCTTTTTACCTTTGTTCCAGGGCACAACACCCTTCTTAGCCTCACTTACCTTTTTTCTAGTCTCTTCCGTTCTTTTTATGCCCTTGTTATGAGGAAATCCTTTTACAAATTGCCCTTTTTTGTTTCTTTTATATTTCATATATTTACCTAGCGATCTACAAAATTCCCAAGCAACTCAATCTTACGAACTGGACATGGATTTGTAGCATGACCATTACTTGAGTCTAACACAACCCTAATGTCCTGGCAAGCTTTTAAATCAATAGTTCTAAATACTTTTCTAGTTACACCCGTTCCAGTAATTGAAAGAGAACTCGATTCTTCCGCTCCTTGATTCCCTTCTAAACTTAAATCACATCTTGCCGAAGCCCCCAAAGTCTTAGTTGTTACAATTACACAAGTAACCTTACCTAATTTTCTGCCATTAGTGACATCAAGAAATACCGATTTCCAATTAGAATCAACGCTAAGACCGCTAAACTTGGCTAAACGATGATTTGTGCTTCCATCAGTACTTGCCACCATTGGTGTACCAAAAGGCGCTGCTAGGCCACCCACAGTAGCATAACCACCATCCGCTAAAGTACTAACCTGAATTGATAACTGCTCAACTGGCGCTCCACAACTGAAAATATCCTCATCAGAAATAAAAAGAATTGTATTTTTATAAAGAGTCTTTTGTCTATGGTCAGGTAAACTCCCAGCAAAATATCTTAATGGTTTTAACTGCCTGCCGCTCATCCAGCCGATAGCAAATGCGCCGGAACTATTATCCTGATAAGCCACATAAACAATCCCATTAAATACATATAAAAATCCTATCTTTTGACTTCCCAAACCCGCCTCGTCTGATAAAATATTACTTACAGCTGAACCGTCATATAAATAAATCTGCCCTCGTCTTCCCTCACCAAAATTAACCGCTATATACCAAAGATTAGCATTAAAGACTATATCAGCTACCTCTGCTCCCTCACCAAAATCAAGCTTTTGAACGTCTAAAGTCGCTGATCCTTCCACATATACCCCCACATACCTGCCATTGCCAAACACCATAATATCCTCTTTGGCAGCTACCGGATGTAAAGCATCCTCTAGAGCCGCATCATTTGAACTTCCCCAATCAGGATCAATTACTTCGGTGGCTAAAGGCATTTGCAGAATATCACCGCCGGAAGCCTTATTATAAAACCCATATAAATTAGCTTTTAATCTAATAACACTCTCGCCTTCAGTCATATCAGTTACAGTTTGAGGCCAAGAAGGATCACCCCCGCTGGTCACAGCGGTTGAAGATAGTTTGAACAATTTAGTAGTTCCAATCGCAAAAGTAGTATCTGTATCAGTCGGTTTATCTAAAATAAATCTAATAAGCTGATCTACTACTCCTACTCCCGCTTGTGTCCCATTAGTTAAATTAGCAAGAGCCGGGCTTTGCTGGATAAAACCAGGATTACTGATTACATCAGCCAGCATTGAACTTGCCTGTCCCTTTGATCCTAAAAAAGTTTTATTATCAATATGGGCCAAAGGAGCAAGTCCATCTGAAAAGCCTTCTAGTTTAATTCCAAAATCAAAATCGCTCATATTATTCTAAAACCGGGGTTTGTGCTTCCCTTAATCCCTCCTGTTGTGGCTGTCCACCCTGTTGAGCTAATGCTTCTTGGCTTTCTGGAGGAATTTCTTCTGTTTTAGGGGGAACATTAATGCCCCGAATTTTGTACATCATATCTAATAAAAAGTTAATTCTATTAATATCTTGTTCAAACTGAATAAGCTGTAAAATATCCTGAACTGTTTCGTTGTATAAATAATTCTCACCAGTAATGGTTACAAAAAGTCTAGGCAAAACCCCTTTCCAAATCTCTTTTGAATTTTCAATCATCGGATCAGCATCTCTTAACTCATCTAACTTTTCCTGTTTAATCCCCTCAGCCATAGCTTTTGTATGCGGTCCAATCTGGACTAAATTCTGCATATACCAGTTTTCAACTAAAATCTCACGCAATTGATCTAATATATCAGTTTCACCAACAAACCTAAAAATATCTTTGCCTTTCATTCCTTTAACCAATTCAGGCATTAACCACTCCCTAAACACTCTCCGGTAAACTAAAGTAATTTTTTGTCGCAGTAAAGTAAATAACCTACCGGCATTCTGGTCTATCAACAGCCCTAACCTAAATGGTGTTCCGGATGGCAAACTCTCTCCCCTCACTACCTCAAAAGAATTAGAAAGCCTATCAGCATCAGCCAGTAACCTATTCCAATCAGCAATTAACTGGTCAAGCGACCTCATTCTTACATCCACTTGAGTCAAATCATCAGTTATTACTACATCGCCATTATCCATATCAGCCCTAATATTCTGCAACACTTTTGAGTCTTTACTCCTGAAAATAACTCTTGAGGCCCAATCTAACCCTCTTGCCAGTTGATTTCCGATCTCATTGGCTCTAATTTGATGGTCAAATAACATCTCATACATTCCAACTCTCCAAAACCTACCCTCATACTTACCCCGATGGGCATATAAATAATAATCGGTCATCTCCCCTTTTAATTTCTCGGCAAACAAAACTACTTTTTCTCTGCCACCGCCTTTTTTAAGACCGGCAACAATTATCTTGGCTAAAAAGAACACATTGTCTTTTCCACCCTTTTTCCCTTTAACCTCGTTATACTCCTTTTCTGAAACCTCACCAGTAAATTCAAATATTTCATATCTTTTATTAGTTGTTTCAACTGGAGTAGTTTGACTTGAGGCTGTAAACGTCTTGTTGCCTAAATTTTTAATTACCTTATCGGTATTATCCCACGCTGTCATTTTTTTAAGATCAATAGCAGTCATCTCGTGGCGCTCAATAACATCGGTGTCCTCAATATGCTCGGCAGTAATATTAGTAATATATGTGTTAAGGGCATCAGTAAATTCATATCCGCCATCTACTTTCTTAAAACCAACATTCCCATTTGAGACAAACTCCTCAACCGCATCCTTTAACTTTAAATCCTCCCCATTTTCAGACAACCAGTCTTTAAGTGAGGCATTAGCCAAAAAAACTGCTGAGAAGTCTTTTGAAGGGTTTTCTGAAAATACTAGAATATTTTTAGTATCAAACTTTAAATTCTTAACCTCACTATCTGCTCTTGGAGAAATAATATCAAAATAATAATTATATGAAAGATCGGTATTGATTTTTTCCTGAAGGGAGCGATTCTTAAACTTATAAATCCTTTTAATTAAATCATATTGGTTAAAAAATACGCCTTCAGAAACTTCAACATTTTGTGAAAGATAATTATCAATATCAGTTTCAATTCTGGAAAATAAAGATGGTTCTAGTTTAGTAGCCATAACTTCTAACATCCTTTCTTTTAAGCCTCATTTTTGGTCTTTCATCTGGGCTTCTTTTTTCATAATGCTCCCTTATTGATGTTTTAATCCTCTCTTTTTCTGATGATAAAGTCTTTATTTTCTCGCTCATCCCATTAGCAAGAGCATACCTTAAGGCTGCACTCACAGATAAAAAAGAATGGAAGATCGAAGCAAACCCCGGCTCAACAGTTGTATCAGTACTTTCAAAATAATTAGCCCCCCTTTGAAACTCTATCTCAATCCCTAAAGTAGAACTATAATCAGGAATTGGGACAGGGAAAAAAGCATTATCTAGTTTATAGTATTTATCAGGAGAACCTGTTTCCTCCAGTTCGCTATCTGATAATTCTTTTCTCAACTTTGGGGTTAATGTTTTCCACTTTCCATTTGAATCTTTAACTCTAAACCGATGAACAACTAAGCTTTTATCTGGAATAGTAAAATGGTCTTGGTTGGCTGTTAGATCAAGTTTAGCAATAGGAAAATCAGTATTGGTAGTATCATCCCAAATAAAGTTTGGATCAGCCTTAAAAAGCTCTGCCACCGCTTCATCCTGGGCTAGGTTTATATTTCTGGTTCTATCTTCCAAAGAATAATCATCGTTGAAGCTTGTACCATCACCAAAGAGTAAAAAATCAATATCTTGAATTAAACCAATGTAATTTGAAGTATCACTAAATTGCATAAGCGCTGTTTCTCACAACGCTTTTAATTTTATTATATCAAAATTATAACACAAATAATAATTATAAACATTTTTAAAGATACTAGAGGCTTAGCCTTTATTTCTAAAGGTGTCGCTTGTTTAGCTTTCTTTTTATCTCCTTATCTCCACGATAACCTTATTCTCCTTTTGATTTATCCTAGCTTCGGTCGTTACCCTTTTAACAAACCTTGTGTCGTCATCTTCTATTATTTCCGCAAACACCAAGCCATCAATTAATTCTTTATTACTCACATTCCCGCTATCCCTTTTTGTTTTCGCTTTATAATAAGCAATTATATTTATATCAACCGGATATTTTTTAACTTGATCTAGCTTTTGCTCCTTGCATAACCCCCAAACCAATAAATGAATTTCCTTTGATAGCTTATGGCGCTTAGACCAATGCTGGCCGCTATACGCTTTATTTAAACTTGGTGCTTTAAAATTGTTGATTATTAACCTTTGCATAACACTCCCCACACAACTTTAATTCCCTTAATATCCCTTTGGGATCGGGAATAACCCTAGCGTCCCTTTTATATATTTCCTTCCCGCAATAGTTGCAATAGCAAAATCCACCCCTTTCATAAAAGGCCTTTCTTGCCCCGCTTGTTGTCCAGCCCTTTTTCCTCCCCCGTTTAGCCATCTCACCACCTCACACTTTCATACACCCTCATAAGAACATAGGCAATAAGTAGGCTTAAAATAACTATAAAAAATAAATCTATAAAAAAGTTTAGTATTTCTTTAAAATTCATTTCTCCTTTAATTTATTTTTTAGGTTGGTAAGGTCATCTACTGCTTGCTTTTTCATTTTATCTATTTTCTTAATAAATCTATCCCACCATAAATCTGTAAAAGTTAATTCTTCATAAAAGATTGGTGGAAATCCACCATAGGCTTCTTTAGTAACAATTCTTTTAACTTTTCTCATTTCGTATAAGTCTTTAATTGCCTTTTCTACCTTATCCAAAGTTTCCCTGATAGCCTCCTGCCTGACTTGGGAGATGAATTGTTTGATATCTTTAACCTTAATATTTCCATATAGCTTTTCCCCATAGAAAAACTTTGTTTCTTCATCTATATCAACAAACTTCTTATCAAACTCCTTTTCCCACTCTGGTTGTTTTTTAGTTAGCTTCATTCCTCCTCCTTTAATTTATTTTTTAATCTCTAATATTGCCTTACTTAACTTTTTAAAACATTCTAAACAAATTTCATCTTCTCCACCTGCATAAATTCCCTTAATGTCTATAATTCCAGTTCTTCTTTTTTTAAATATTCCACTTTTATCAATAGTTACTTTAATAAAAAAACCTACCTCTTTTTTACAATAATCACATTTTCTTACAATCACTTCTCCTCCTTTAATTTATTTTTTAGGTTGGTAATTTTATATGCATCTAAAATTTTCATTATATAATTGGTAACTCCTTTATAAATTTTATCTTTACTCATTCCTTCTTTTAAACACTTTGCAATGCTTACTCCAACTGCTTCTAATAATAAAGCTATATTTTCCCAAGCGCCAAAAGCACTAATTATATGAGTTCTATTATTTTTTACTTCTACTCTAACAATAATATGTTTAATATTTTCTGTATCTTTTATTTCTATTGGTTTCATTTATTTTTCTCCAAATAATTTAGTAATTTAAGTAAATCTTTATTATGCTTTTTATCTCCTTGTATTGGTCTTAGATTATGAGTATATTTTTTCACCTTCTCCAAAGTTTCACTGATGGCTTGTTGCCTGACTTGGGAGATAAATTGTTTTAAATCGTTATAGGCTAAGTTTTTTCCCTAATTTTACCCAATCTTCATCGTCTCTAATTCTTGCGGCCTCAAAAGCCAAGTTAGTTAGTTTAGCAAGTGAACTGTATTTAATCACTCCTCCTCCTTTAATTTATTTTTTAGGTTGGTAAGGTCATCTACTGCTTGGTTGTAACCCATATCTCTTTGTACTTCAATTTGAGAAGATTCTGATCCTATAAATTTATAATTATTAATATCTCTCTTCTCCAACTTCACCTTCTCCAAAGTTTCACTGATAGCCTGTCGCCTGGTTTGAAAGATAAATTTTCCATACCATTTTCTTTCTTCCCAAGTTAATGGATTTTCTATCCAATGTTTTGTTAGTTTATCTTCCCATTTCTCTGGTTGTTTTTTAGGTTTCATTTATTCTCCTTTATTTTTTTAACTTTCTTTTTAAATT
>Ga0315546_1001593_pt1 | contig 14155 bp, 8 predicted proteins | sample SalMarSW160170MG_FD_203833 | JGI IMG/M metagenome (GOLD analysis project Ga0315546, IMG submission 203833) | Salt marsh sediment microbial communities from the Plum Island Ecosystem LTER, Massachusetts, United States - Salt Marsh Sediment SW1601-170 ... | reverse complement strand
GCACGCGGGCGGTCGGCGAGCACCCCCGCGCTGCCGACACGGTGGGCATCAACGTGGCACGTATGCGATATGCCAACGTGATCATCGGCGGGATGATCGCTGGCCTGGGCGGCGCGTACTTCACACTGGAGTCGGTGCCGTCGTTCGAGCCACTGATGACCAACGGGCGCGGGTTCATCGCGCTGGCGGCTATGATTTTCGGCAACTGGTTACCGTTCGGTGCCTGGGCGTCCGCGCTCGTCTTCGGTGCGGCACAGGCGCTCCAGATCAACCTGCAATTCTTCCGCGAGCAGATCCCGGCTCAGTGGGCCTTCCTGCAGCAAGCCTACGTCGTTGGCCTGGTACCCTACTTGCTGACGATGCTCATATTGACAGGCATAATCGGCAAGACCACCCCGCCCGCAGCCGACGGGGTGCCGTATGAGAAATAGCGGAGAAACCAGGTTTTTTCCGAAAAACCTGGTTTCTGAACGGAGTGACAGATGAGCCTGGCCCTTCAAACGAAAGGCATCACCAAACATTTCCCCGGCGTACTGGCTAATGACCGCGTGGATTTCGATCTGCGCAAGGGCGAGATTCACGCCCTGCTGGGCGAAAACGGCGCGGGCAAGACTACATTGATGAACGTCATTTACGGCCTGTATGAGCCCGATGCAGGCGAGGTTTTCCTCGATGGCAGGCAGGTAGACATTCGCAATCCCAAAGATGCAATCGCGCAGGGCATCGGCATGGTGCATCAGCACTTTATGCTCATCCCTGTATTCACTGTGGCCGAAAACATCATGCTGGGCGCCGAGACCGTGCGCCGGCTGGCGCTCGACCGGCGCAGCGTGGCGGCGCGGGTGCGCGAGCTATCGCACCAGTATGGGCTCGATGTGGATCCCGACGCCTACGTAAAAGGCCTGCCGGTCGGCGTGCAGCAGCGCGTGGAGATCGTCAAGGCCCTGTATCGCAAGGCAGACATTCTGATTCTCGATGAGCCGACGGCCGTGCTCACGCCGCAAGAAGCCGACGATCTCTTCCGCATCATGCGCGAACTGGCCTCACGGGGTGTGTCCATCATCTTCATCACGCACAAACTCAAGGAAGTGTTCGCCGTAGCCGACCGCATCACGGTGATGCGAGACGGACGGGTGGTGGGCACGACCACTCCGGCTGAGACCAGCGAGCCCACGCTGGCCTCAATGATGGTCGGCCGGGAGGTGCTCCTGCGAGTAGAGAAGGGGCTTGCCCACCCCAGCGAAGAGGTGTTGCACGTGGATAACCTGCGCGTGTTCGACGATCGGGGTGCAGAGACTGTGCGTGGCACATCCTTCTTCGTGCGGGCCGGTGAAGTGCTGGGCATCGCCGGCGTGCAGGGCAACGGCCAGACTGAACTGGTCGAGGCGCTCACCGGCCTGCGCCAGGTCCACAGTGGTCAGGTCGTGGTGGTGGAACACGACGTGACGGGCAAACCACCTCGCCCGATCATCGAAACTGGCATGGCCCACATCCCCGAAGACCGCCTGCGGCATGGATTGGTGCTGCCATTCCCGGTCACCGATAATCTGGTGCTGTGCACCTATTACCTGCCACCATTTGCCAGGCACGGCGTATTCGACCACCAGGCTGTAGATGAGAACGGCCGCCGGCTGGTGCGCGAATTCGACGTGCGCACGCCCAGCCCATACGTTCCAGTGTCCAAACTGTCGGGGGGCAACCAACAAAAAGTCATCGTCGCCCGCGAACTCTCACGCCCGATCAAACTGCTCATCGCCAATCAACCGACGCGCGGTCTGGACGTGGGCTCAATCGAATACATCCACCAGGTGATCGTGCGTATGCGTGACGCCGGGTGCGGCGTGCTGCTGGTCTCAGCCGAACTGGACGAGATTATGGCCCTCTCGGACCGCATCGCGGTGATGTACAAGGGGCAGATTATGGACACTCTGCCGGCCGACCAGGCCACCAGGGAGCAGTTAGGGCTGCTGATGGCCGGCGTCACCACTCAAGTCGCAGAGGCTGGTTGACTGACAAAACTCTGGATTGGCCCTGGGAGCAAGAAATGGGACGCAGATTAACGCTGATGAACGCTGATTTTCTGGTTTTATCGGCAGATAATCTGCCAATCAGGATGATGCGTATAATCTTTTCTCATGAAGCGTAAATGGCAGTTTTGGGTGGGTTTGATCATCAGTGGGGCAGCGCTGGTGCTGGCCCTGCTGGGTATTGACCTGCGCCGGGTGGCGGGGACGCTGGCCCAGGCAGAATATATCTACCTCATTCCGGCCACTGTGGGGATGCTGGCCTACCTGTTTGCCCGCTCCGTCCGCTGGCGGCTGTTGTTAGGGCCGGAGGTGAGCCTGTCTCACTGCTTCTGGGTCACCAACGTCGGCTACCTGGTCAGCAATGTACTCCCCTTCCGGCTGGGGGACCCCGCCCGGGCAGTGGTGGTCGGACAGGGGGGGAAGGTCTCCATAGCAACTGCCCTCTCCACCGTCGTGGTGGAGCGGGTCCTGGACATGCTGATGGTGGTGGCCCTCCTGGCGGGGGTGACTCCCTTCCTGAGCGAGGCGGGGAGCGCCGTGGGCGCTGGCCTGGTCGCGGGAGGAGCGGCGCTGGTGGCCTCGGCCGTACTGCTGCTCCTGGCTCTCCGGCCGGATTGGGGGCGGCGGGTGGCGCGGTGTGTGCTGGGATGGGTGCCCCGGTTGGACAGTGAGCGGTGGATGCGGGCTCTGGACGAACTGCTTGAGGGGCTCGCGCCGCTGCGTTCCGGGCGACGTGGGCTGGCATTGCTAACGCAGTCGGTGGTGACCTGGGCCTGCGTGGTCGCTTTCTACTGGGCGATAATGCGGGCTCTTCTACCCCGGCCCCCGGCACTGGCCGCTCCATTCCTCGTCTGTGTCGTGGGGCTGGGGATGGCGATTCCCTCCTCGCCAGGCGCGGTGGGGGTTTTCCACGCCGTCGCCCGTTATGGGCTGACAGTCCCCTTCGGGGTGCAGACGAATCAGGCGGTCACTGTCGCCTTCGCTATCCACACTTTCCAATATGTGGTGGGGTGCCTGCTGGGCCTGGTCGGGCTGGCGCGGGAGAGCCTCTCCCTGGGTTGGCTGCGGGCACAGGTCGCTGACAGGGGGGAAGTCGAATGACGATGCGAGTCTTGATCGTTCTCACATACTACCGTCCCCATACCAGCGGCCTTACCATCTACGCCGAGCGGCTGGCGTGGGGACTGGCAGCGCGAGGGCACCAGGTCACCGTGCTGACCTCGCGCTTTGACCGTTCCTGTCCCATCGAGGCGCTGGACGACGGTGTGCGGGTTGTGCGCGCGCCTGTTCTTTTCCGCGTCAGCAAAGGGGTCATCATGCCGACCTTCGGCTGGCTGGCGACGCGACTGGTGCAGGAGCACGACGTCGTCAGTCTTCACCTGCCCCAGTTTGACGCGGCCGGCGTGGCGGCGCGGGGGCGCCTGATGGGTAAGCCTACGGTGCTGACGTACCACTGTGACCTCAAACTCCAACCTGGCCCGTTCAACCGGCTGGTCAACCAGGTGGTGCACGTGATGAACCGGCTGGCTGGCCTCCTGGCCGACCGGGTGGTCGCCTATACGCAGGATTTTGCTGACCATTCCCCCTTCCTGCGCACCTTCCGCCGCAAATTGGAGGTCATTCCGCCGCCGGTGGAACTACCGGGGGTGGGGCCGGGGGCGCTGGCGGCCTTCGCCAGGATGCACAATCTGGATGGGAGCAAGCCGGTGATCGGGATGGCGGCGCGGCTGGCGGCCGAGAAGGGCGTTGAGGTGCTGCTGAATGCGCTGCCACGTGTGCTGGAGGTCTACCCGGGGGCACGGGTGCTCTTCGCCGGCCAATACCGGAACGTGCTGGGCGAGGAAGCCTACGCCCGGCGACTGGAGCCCTTATTCCGCCAGCACGAAGAGCGCTGGGAGTTCCTGGGCGTGCTGAACCCGTTGCAGATGGCGGCCTTCTATCCCAACCTGGACGTCATTGTCGTGCCCAGCCTCAACTCGACTGAGTCGTTTGGGCTGGTGCAGGTGGAGGCGATGTTGTGTGGGACGCCCTCGGTTGCCAGCGATCTGCCGGGGGTGCGCCAGCCGGTGCTGCAAACAGGGATGGGTGAGGTGGTGCCGGTGGGTGACAGTGCGGCTCTGTCCGGGGCCATTCTTCGCATAGTCAATAGTCGCACTAACTATGTGCGACCCAAGGGAGAAATCGCGGGACAGTGGAACACCGAGCGCACGGCTGCGGAGTACGAGGCGTTGTTTGAGAGACTGCTGGGAGACAAAGTGACAAGGAGACAGGGAGACGGGGAGACAAGGAGACAGGGAGACAAGGAGATAAGGGGACTGACGATGGGGGACGAGAAACACCTGCCCGAATGTGCCTATCGCTATTTCTGGGATGTTGATCCGGTGAATCTGGACGTCGGCGAGTACCCGCGTTACGTCATCGAGCGGCTGCTGGAGTACGGCGATCTGCCCTCGGTGCGCTGGATGGAGCGTCGTTTCTCCCGCGAGGAGATCGTGGAGGTGCTGAAGAGGAGCCGTGCTCTTTCCCGCAAGAGCGCGAATTTCTGGCTGAATGTACTGAGCGTGCCACGTGAGGAAGTGAGATGTATGTCGAGGGAATTTCAGCAGAGGTACAGGCAAGTCTGGAACTGGTAGGCCAAACCCCTCTGGCAGCCCGGTTTTACCTGGCTGGTGGCACAGCGACCGCTCTGCACCTGGGACATCGGCGTTCCTATGATCTGGATTTCTTTTCGCCTGTGCCATTTGATAAGGGTGATCCCCGGCGCTTCCTGGGTCCGCTAGGACGACTGATCGTGGAGCAAGAAGATGAGGGTACTTTTCTCGGCACTCTCAACGATGTCCGTATCAGTTTCTTCATCTATCCCTACCGTCTCCTGGCCCCACCGGTGCTGTTTGGCGCAGTGCGGATAGTGGCACTTGAGGATCTAGCGATAATGAAGTTGGATGCCATCGCCAGCAGGGGCAAGAAGCGGGACTTCCTTGACCTGTACTTTATATGTCGGGATTTTCTCACTCTACGAGAGATGCTTCCACTTGTAGAGCGGAAGTACGAAAGGGTGGAGTACAATTTCACTCACCTCCTGAAGAGCCTGATGTACTTCGAAGACGCCGAGGCCGACCCGATGCCAGAGATGCTCAAGCCGGTCTCCTGGCCCGACGTGCGGCACTTCTTTGAGCAGGAAGCTCAATTGCTGTTCCGACAACTCTGATGTACCCGTGGATGACCTGCTCTGGCGACACCTGCGTGACCTGCCCGCTTTTCGCGCCTTGCTGCGGGCGGTGGAAGCTCACTTCTACGCTGACCTGCCGCTCGCCCGTCCCGTGCTCGACCTGGGCTGTGGCGATGGCCACTTCGCCTCGCTTGCCCTCAATGGGCCATTGGAGATGGGCTTTGACCCCTGGTGGGGACCGCTGACTGAGGCGCGCGAGCGCGGCGTCTACCGTTTGCTGGCACAGGCTGAGGGGGCGCAGATGCCTTACCCCGACGGCACCTTCGCCACTGTCGTGAGCAACTCGGTGCTGGAGCACATCCCCCAGGTGCAACCGGTGCTGGTGGAGGTGGCGCGGGTGTTGCAGTCTGGTGGCTGGTTCTACTTCTGTGTACCCGGTCCCAATTTCTTGCCCTTTCTTTCCATCGGGCGGGCGCTGGACCGGTTGTGGCTGCGCCCTCTTCGCGATTCGCAATTCGCAATTCGCAACTCGCCTGGTGAGGCCTACCGCCGCTTCTTCAACCGCGTCTCCCGCCACTATCACTGCGACGGGGCCGAGGTGTGGGGGGGGCGGTTGGAGGCGGTGGGGTTGCGGTTGGTCCGCTGGTGGCCCTACTTCTCCCGCCGGGCGCTGGTGGCCCTGGAGTGGGGGCACTACCTGGGATTGCCCTCGCTGGTATGCAAGAAACTGGCCGGACGCTGGGTGCTGTGGCCATCGCGGACCAACCTGTGGCTCACTGAGCGACTGGTGCGACCGCTCTACCAGGAGTCGTTATCTCTCGACAGTGCCGGGGCATGCCTTTTTTTCGTAGCCCGGAAGGAAAGCGCGTCTATAGTGGGAGGGGCGCTGTGAAGCATAGACGTGTGGTCTCCAGCTTGCTGCTGGGCGTTGGGCTGGGGTTTGCGCTCCTGGGCCAGTTCTATTTCGCCTACCGGCGGGAGTACGTGCGGGATGGCGTCTTTTTCTGGTGTGCCGCTATACTCTCGTTTGGGTTGCTCCTGAGGCGAATGGAGCAACGGGAGCGCGGGCGGCTTGGCTGGCGACTGCCGTCGTGGGGATCCAGGCGCGCGCTGCGTGCGCTGGGCGTGATCGGTGGGGCGGGGTTGGTATTGTTGGCCGGGTGGCTGGCGCGATGGCGGCCCGAGACGACTGACTTCAGCGACCTCCTTTGGCTATGGCTGATCGGCGTGGCTTGGTTCCTGCTTGCCTTCGTGCCATCCTTCTCGGTCAAAGAGGTGTGGCCACGCCTGACCTATTGGCTCCGTAGTCACCGGGTTGAACTGGTGGGGCTGATGGTATTGCTGCTGGTGGCGTTGGCCGTGCGGGCCATTGACCTGGAGCACATCCCGGCCAACCTGGGCGGTGACGAGGGCACGCAGGGTGTGGCGGCGCTGGAACTCCTGGGGCCGCCGTTGGGCAATCCCTTCTCAACCGGCTGGTTCAGCGTGCCCACCATGTCGTTCCTGGCGTACGGGCTCGTGATGCGGATCTTTGGGGAGGGTGTGGCGGGGCTGCGGGCGCTTTCGGCGCTGATTGGCACGCTCACGGTACTGACCACGTTTCTGCTGGCGCGAGAACTGTGGGGGCGACGGGTGGCGTGGCTGGCGGCGATAGCGCTAACCTGCTCTCACTTTCACGTCCACTTCAGTCGTCTGGGCTCCAACCAGATCGCTGATGGTCTCTTCATCACGTTGGCGTTGTGGTTGCTCGTGCGTGGGCTGCGATCGAGGCGGGGGATCCACTTCGCGCTGGCGGGCGCGGTGATAGGGCTGGGCTGGTACGGCTATTTCGGGGCGCGGTTGATTGGCCTCGTCGTGGCATTCTACCTGGCCTGGCGGGTGGCGGTGGAGTATCGTCTCCTGGCCCGCTATGGACCACTGCTGCTGATTTTGCTGGGGGTTGCGCTGGTGGTCGTTGCACCCCTTCTTTTCTACTACGCCGGCCATCCCGACGCGCTGGTTGCCCGATCCCGGCAGGTCAGCATCTTCGCCTCCGGCTGGCTGGAGCGGGAGCAGGAGATCACCGGGCGCAGCGCGACCAGCCTGGTGCTCCAGCAGTTCTGGAAGTCCATCTCGGCTTTCAACTACACACTCGACCCTACCTTTTGGTATCGTCCTACGATTCCCTTGCTCGATTTCATCAGCGGCGTGTTGTTCATCGTCGGCCTGTTGTGGGCGATGGCACGCATCCGCTGGCCTGCCAACGGCCTGTTGCTGCTGTGGTTCTGGCTGGCCCTGATCCTGGGCTGGGTGGTGACAGAGAACCCGCCCAGCAGTATGCGGCTGGGTATTGTCGCACCGGCGCTGGCGGTGTTGGTGGGCTTGGGGCTGAACTGGCTGATGGCGTTGGGCCTGCGTGTGTTCGGCGGTGGGCGGCGCTTCTGGGACGGAGTGGCTGTCGCATTACTCGTCGCGGTGGCCGTTCTCAACCTGCACTGTTACTTCGTCGTTTATACCCCCACGCGGGTCTACGGGAATCCCACTGCCGAGGTCGCCACCGAGTTGGGGCGCTATCTGGCGCAGCGGGACGATGACTACATCGTGTACTTCCACGCGCCGCCGTTTATGTACTGGGGCTTCGGGACGCTGCAGTTTATGACGCGAGGCGTCGAGGGGATGGACGTACCGCTGCCAGGGGAAGAGGCCGAGCGAGGAGAATCTCTGGAGCCTGACCTGGGCCGAGGGGCGCGTTTTGTCTTCCTGCCGGAGCGCCTGGATGAACTGGAGGCTGTTCGCGCGCAGTATCCGGGCGGCGTGGATACGCCCGTTCGCTCCAGCGCCGATGGGCGTCTGTTGTACGTGCTGTACGAAGTCAGGCGTTAGCAATCAGTAGTTAGCAGTTGGCTCTTGCGCAATACGCAATACGGAGGACGCTTCATTGAGAGAGAATGGACCCAGGCACTCGCATTCATCGTTGATTGTTCATTGTTCATTGTTCATTATTCTGCTGGTGGGGGGTTACCTGCGCTTCACAGGCTTGAACTGGGACGAGGGGAAGTGGATTCACCCTGACGAGGGGCATATGCGGATGATCACCTCGGCTATCCAGATGCCGGGCAGTCTCTCTCTTTACTTCGACACGCACAATTCGCCTCTGAACTGCCGCAATCGTGGTTACCAGTATAGTTACGGTACGCTGCCGCTTTTCCTGACCCGCCTGGCGGCTGAGTGGCTTGACCTGGGCTGTGGCGAATCCCCTGACAGGTTGAGCGCGGCCGTGGCGTCGCTGCTGGTGGGGCCTGCGGCTGCCGAATGCAGCCCAGGTACTTTTACCAGTTGTCGCAGTGCGCAGGTCGGGCGGATGTTATCGGCGCTGGCCGACCTGGGGACTGTGTTTCTCATCTACCTGATCGGGCGGCGTCTGTACGGTGAAGCCGTGGGGTTGTTGGCCGCGGGGCTAGGAGCACTGACTGCCTTCTCTATCCAGCAGGCCCACTTCTTCACTGTGGACAGTATGGCCTGCTTCTTCATCGCGCTGACCGCTTACTTTTCGGTGCGTGCGGGCCAGGCTTCGGCGAGCTCAGTCGCGTCGTCGGGGAGTTGGGTCAGTTTCGGGCTGGCGGGACTGGCGACCGGCCTGGCCGCGGCCTGCAAGGTGGACGCGGCCCTGGCGGCTCTCCTCGTCGTGCTGGCTGGAGTATGGCGGTGGCTACGGCTCTCAAACCCCGAATCTCCAACCTCCTCCCACACCCCCACATCCCCATATTCCCTCTCCCACACCCCCACATCCCCACACACTCTCCCTCCTCCCTCCCCTTTCTCCTCTCTCCTCTCCATCCTCCCCTGCCTTGTTCTCGCCGGCTTGCTGTCCCTGGTCGCCTTCCGTGTCGCACAGCCCTACGCCTTTGAGGGGCCTGGCTTCTTTGGCGTGTGGCCCAGTCCGGAGTGGTTCGGACGGCTGGGCCAGATCCGCACTGAGCAGGGCGGTGAGGTGGATCTACCGTCTGGCCGGCAGTGGGCGAATCGTGCGCCTATCCTGTTCCCGTGGGTCAACATGGTTGTCTGGGGCATGGGGCTGCCGTTGGGCCTGGCCGCCTGGGCCGGTTGGGCAGTCGCGGGTTTTGAGCTGTTGCGGGGCAAGCGTGCTCATTTGATTCTGTGGGTCTGGGGGAGCCTCGTGTTCTTTTACCAGGCCACCCGCTGGGTCAAGGCTATGCGCTACTCTCTTCCACTGTACCCCATTTTCATCATCCTGGCCGCCTACCTGTTAGTTCGCTTGACCCGTGCATCTTCTCGCCGGTGGCGCTATGTGGGGTTCAGCCTTACGGGAGTCGTCGTTGTCGGTGCTGCCTTGTGGGCCAGCGCAGTATTCTCCATCTATCTGCGACCCCACACGCGCCTGGCTGCTTCGCGCTGGATCTACGATCACGTCCCGCCCGGCTCCACGGTGGCCAACGAACATTGGGACTGGGGACTGCCGCTAGGCGTGGACGGCCACGACCCCTTCGGCGGGATGTACCGTGGGCTGGAGATGCAAAATTACAACGAGGACACGCCGGAGAAGCGGGCGCAGTTGTTTGACTGGCTCGACGAGGCGGATTACATCTTCCTGGCCAGCAACCGGCTCTACGCCTCTATCTCCCGCCTGCCGGCCCGCTACCCGCTGACGACTGCCTACTACCGGGCGCTCTTCGCCGGCGAGCTGGGCTTCGAGCTGGTCGCCGACTTCACCTCCCGCCCGGCGCTGGGTCCCTTCCAGTTCCCCGATCAGGAGTGCCCCTACCCGCTGATGGAGGCGGGCTACGTGCACCAGCGCGAGCCGATCAAAGTGCGCCTGCCCCTGGCTGAGGAGGCCTTCAGCGTCTACGATCACCCCCGCGTGCTCATCTTCCGCAAGACGTCCGCCTATTCTCACCAACGCGTGGAGGAGGTGTTGGGCGGGATTGACGTGGAGCGGGCGCTGCACGGCCTCAAGCCTGTCCAGGCCACCGCTGCCCCCGACCTCCTGGAGTTTGATCCGCAGACCTGGGTCGAGCAGCAGGCCGGCGGCACCTGGTCGGAGATGTTTGACCGTGATAGTCTGCTCAACCGCTACCCGGGCCTGGCGGCGGTCGCCTGGTGGGCCGTCGTGGCCGGGCTGGGCTGGCTGGCTTTCCCGCTCCTGTTCGTCGCGCTCCCCCGCCTGCACGACCGGGGTTACGGGCTGGCGCGGGTGCTGGGGTTGCTGTTGCTGGCCTATCTGACCTGGCTGGTGGCCAGCCTGCATCTCCTGCCGAACACGCGCGGGACGATCCTGTTGATGGTGCTGCTGCTGGGGCTGGCCGGCGGTGGGGTGGGGTGGTTCAGGCGAGATGAACTGCGCCGCTTCCTGCGCAGACGTTGGCGACTCGTCTTGCTGATCGAGGGGCTGTTCGCGCTGCTGTACGTGGTGTGGATCGGCGTGCGGCTCCTGCAGCCTGACCTGTGGCACCCGGTCGTCGGCGGCGAGAAGCCGATGGACTTGGCCTACCTCAACGCGGTGATCAAGTCCACCTGGTTCCCACCCTACAACCCCTGGTTCTCCGGCAGTTATATCAATTACTACTACTTTGGCTTTGTCATCGTCGGCACGTTGATCAAGTTGGTGGGCACGGTGCCGGCGATCGCCTACAACCTGGCGGTGCCGCTTCTCTTTGCCTTGACCGGCGTGGGGGCCTTCTCCGTTGCCTACAACCTCTTCGGCGGGCACCGGCGCGGCGCGCGGCTGGCCGGGGTGATGGCGCTCGTCTTCACCATCGTGCTGGGCAATCTGGGCGTGGTGCGGCTGATCCGCGTCTCTCTCATCAAGTTGGGCGGCGAGCTATTCCCCAGCACGATCCCCGGTTTCCCCGAGACGGTCGCCATGTTCCGTGGGCTGTGGCAGGTGATCGCCCACGGCGCGACGCTCCCGCTGCGTCCCGAATCCTGGTACTGGAACCCGACCCGCATCATCCCTGCCTGGCCGGGGGAGGTCGGCCCCATCACCGAGTTCCCGGCCTTCACCTTCCTCTACGGCGACCTGCATGCCCACATGATCGCCTTCCCGCTGACGCTCCTGGCGCTGGCGCTGGTGATCTACTGGGTGCGTGACCCACGTCCCCGTTGGTCCAGCCTCCTCATCGGCGGCCTGGTTCTGGGTGCGCTTCGCCCGACCAACACCTGGGATTACCCCACCTACCTGGCGTTGGGCCTGGCAGGGCTGGCGCTTCCACTCTTCACCCTCCACCCTCCACTCTCCACCCTCCACCCTCCACCCTCCACTCTCCATCCTCCACTCTCCACTCGCCTGAGGACATTCGCCTGGCGGGCCGCCCTGCTCGTCGGCCTGACGGTGCTGCTTTACCTGCCCTACATTCAACACTACGCGACGGGCTACGCCTCACTTGAGATGTGGCACGGCTCGCGCACGCCGTTTGAAATTACCCTCTGGATCCACGGTATCCTGCTCTTCCCACTGCTGACCCGCCTGCTGATCGAGGTATACCGGCGGGTACGCAACACGCAACACGCAACACGCCGTTGTTCATTGTTCGTTGGGTCATTGTTCATTGGCTCATTGTTCATTGCTCTGGCACTGTTCTTCCTGGGTTACGAAGTGGCGCTGGTGACCGTGCCAGTGGCGATGCTCGCCGCCTGCCTGATCCTTGTGCCAGGGATGCCGGCCAGCCGTCGCCTATTGTGGCTGATAGTCGGCGCCAGCATGGCGCTCTGCCTGGCCGTCGAGATCGTCGTGCTCAAGGGTGACATCGGGCGCATGAACACCGTCTTCAAGTTCTACCTGCAGGCGTGGATACTGCTCTCGGTCGCGGCGGGGGTCAGCCTGGCCTGGGTACGCGAGCGCACACGGCGCTGGCAGCCGGAGTGGCGGAAACTGTGGTGGATTGGAATGGGAGCGCTCGTCTTCGGCGGCGCGCTGTTTCTCCCCTTTGGCGTCCGAGCCCGCGCGATTGACCGCATGTCGCCGCGGGCGGGCCTGACGCTGGATGGGATGGCCTTCATGGAGCACTCCATCGTGTTTGACGGCGCTCCCGAACGCGGCGGCGAGGAGATTCTGCTGGCTGGCGACTACGCCGCCATCCGCTGGATGCAGGATAACGTTCAAGGCTCGCCGGTGATCCTGGAGGGGCTGGGCCACAGGGAGTACCTGTGGGGTAACCGGGTCTCCATCTACACCGGCCTGCCGGCCGTGGTGGGCTGGCGCTGGCACCAGGTGCAGCAGCGCGCCGTCCTGCCCGACGCGATGGTGGACTGGCGGCGGGACGACGTGCGCGAGTGCTACGACACGACCGACGTCGCCCGGGCGCAGGAGATCCTGGCCCTTTACGGTGTGCGCTACGTCTACGTGGGCGAGTACGAGTGGGCCTACTACAACCCGGCTGGCCTGGCCAAGTTCGACGAGATGGCCGCCCGGGGGCTGCTGCGGGTGGCCTACGACGCACAGGGGGTGAGGATTTACGAAGTAGAACGGGTTAAAAAGTCGCGTTTTAGTGCGTTTTAACGCACTTTGCGTATCAGCCGATGGTTTCAACCATCGGCTCTTCCACCAATTCGCGAACGGCCCGGGCAGCAGTCTTCAGGAGGAGCTTCAGAAGAAGGCGGTAGGCGAGGAAGAAGGGCCACAGGCTTAGATGACAAGCCTCAGATTCGCTGGTTTGTGGTCTGTATCTCGACAGAGGGGGCTGCACGTGCCAGAGCCTGGTCAAGCGGGCTGCGCACGGCCAGGGGGCCACGGTTGAGCACGTGGGTGTAGATCATGGTCGTTTTGACGTCCTTGTGGCCGAGTAGCTCCTGGACTGTGCGGATGTCGTAGCCGCTTTCCAATAAGTGCGTGGCAAAGCTATGGCGGAAGACGTGCGGGGTGACGCGCTTTTGCATCCCCGCTTTGCGGGCAGCTTCCCTGATCGCCTTCTGCAACCCGCTGGTACCCACGTGGTGGCGGCGAACAATCCCTGTGCGTGGATCCCGTGACCGTCCAGCAGCAGGAAACACGTACTGCCATATCCACTCTTGACTGGCGTTGGGGTACTTTTCTGCCAGGGCATAGGGCAGGTAGACGTTGCCATAACCTTCGGCGACATCGCGCTCGTGGATGTGGCGCACGTGCAGAAGATGTTCCTGCAAGGAGGGAATGACAGCGGCCGGCAGCATCGTGACGCGATCCTTCTCGCCTTTGCCATCCCGAACCAGTATCTGTTGGCGAGTGAAGTCGACATCTTTAACGCGCAGCCTGACGCATTCGGTCACACGCAGGCCACTGCCGTAGAGCAATTTGGCCATCAGTCTGTTCGTACCTGACAGAAAGCCAATGACCTTGAGGGCTTCCTCTTCTGTCAGGACAGTAGGCAACCGTTTAGGTTTCTTGGCGCGGACGGCGTCAACCGGGCCTACATCCTTCTTGAGGACCTCGCGATAAAGGAACAACAGAGCACTGAGGGCCTGGTTCTGAGTGGACGCGGCGACGTTTCGATCCACGGCCAGGTGAGTGAGAAAGGCTTCGATTTCCGAGGACCCCATCTTCTGCGGATGGCGCTTATGGTGAAACAGAATGTAGCGTTTGATCCAATCGACGTAGGTCTCCTCAGTGCGGATGGAGTAGTGCTTGAGCCTGATGGCGTCTCGCACGCGATCGAGTAGTTTCTTTTGGGGCATGGCATCCTCCTCTTTCGCTGTTGCATTGTGGGGCATGATGGTGTATAGTATGCGGTGATTGGCACAGGTAGTATTATAACGGAACGTCCGTTCTAGTCAAGTGTAAGTTCACCTAACCCTCTGTATTGGGAGCTTAGCTGAACAAATATCCATCTAGTACCCAAAGATGGAGGGATAGGGAAGCAGACATTCTGTTTGTCCGCCATTTGGCGGAATGGGAGGACGGTTGTCCTTCCATTTAATATTGGACGAAAAACGCAAGAGATGGTAAGCTTCTATTGCTATCCTGAATACGATCCGAAGCGGGAATACA
>Ga0315546_1001590_pt1 | contig 14171 bp, 14 predicted proteins | sample SalMarSW160170MG_FD_203833 | JGI IMG/M metagenome (GOLD analysis project Ga0315546, IMG submission 203833) | Salt marsh sediment microbial communities from the Plum Island Ecosystem LTER, Massachusetts, United States - Salt Marsh Sediment SW1601-170 ... | reverse complement strand
TCAAAATATGAAGATTTATTTATGGACTACTTCTTAATATCCAATTATCTAAAACCAGGTCTAATAGGTTGAAATCGTTGTATTTATCCGTGTTTGACCTTAAATTTTTTCCGGAATGTGGGATATACGGTGTTCCTAAGGGAGGCTTTGATCAAGGCTCCGGAGATGGGTTGATTATACTTATCCCATACCCCTCCTTTTATGATGCCCCAGGAATGTTGGTCGTCATTCTCATAGCCCAAAGTGGGCGAACTGTCCCAGTAGAAATAGAGGATCTGGTCAAAATATTCGGTGTCTCCTGGATCAGGAACCAACTCATTACAGAGGGCTGCGCTTTTTCCTTCCGGAGGAAGGAAAATGGAGAACGAATCAAGGAGGAAGAATATGGAGAGTGAATCTGGAAGAAAATCCTCATCAGGGGGATAGATTTTGATGGTTTCAAGGGAATCATTAAGAGAGAATCCCCCCGTTGTGTTTGTAGAGTTTATCACCACATATCCGCTATCCGGGAGGATTACACCTGGATTTATATAAGCCGTTCCCGCAGAGGTGGTAACAAACCAGCCACCTAAATCGATATCTTGAATATCCGGCGGTGGGGGTGCCCAATGAAGTTCTATAGCCTCTAAGGAATCTAGTGAGGTCTGAACTTCATTGATCAGGGTTGGTTGTGAAACTGGATATGGGTTTGAGAAGGCCGAGGAGGAACCAAAAAGGAAAAGCACCGTTAAACCTAAAATTATCCTTTTCATATTACCTCCTTTTTTGAAGTTGTCTTGGCTAATCTAAGATTTTGGAGCCTTGTCACTCCAATCACAGCACTCCAAAAGAGCTAAAGCCCAGAAGAGGTTACCCCAGCTAAAGCTGGGTAGAAACCGCGGATTCAGGCAGAGCGGGGTGGCATCCCGATTTATGGGGGCGCCACGGTCAGATCAGGAGGTCTGACCGCTCCGCTATTAGACATCCAAAGCTACTGTAAGCGTCCTTACCTATTCCCTCGAAGGCGGGCTACTTCCACTCTATCTCTAAATCCTTGTGCGGAAGGAAATCTCGTTCCTTGATAGTGAACTTGATCTGAGATTGCAGTGTCTCTACCTTCGTGGGTTGGTAAGATAGTTTTACATCTTTGAACCCTTGAGGAACCCAGGTAAGAAACTCTGCACTTTCCAATGGGTGGCCCCAATATTTTGTCGTATGGAGGATGTATTTGGCGTTATTGGCCCGAATGGACTGCCGGTATTCCACAACTACAGCAGTAGTGGAGTTAGGTGGGAGATCAACAGGGAAGTAAATTAACTTTGCAGGCCCTTTTGATCCATAGGGAATCTTTTTCCCGCTCGAGGGATAGTAGACACTGATAATATAAGGGAAATTATGGGTGCTGTCAACTGGAAAAGGATAGATGAGAAGTTTATGGATAGTTTTCTGAGAAGAATTGTTTCTGAAATAGTAATAGCCCTTAATCCTCACCTCTTTTCTGCTAATCCTCATCTCTATCTTCTCGGCAGAGAATTGAAGCTCTGGCCTATGGGAAGCTCTCTTTGGCTTTCCTCTGCTGCTTTTCAGATAGATTACACCCACCAGGCTAACAGCAATGCCCAGGGAGAAGATATATACCCATCCCTCTTTTCTTATGGCCATCACTTGCTGAAGTGGTCATAACCTCTGACTACCAATGGCAATCTTCGACCCTCTTCTGAGAGCACCAAGCCCTCTTTAGGGGGGAGTATTTGGCCAATTAGGGTGAGGCCAGTTTCCTTAAGGAGCCCTTTGGCCCTTTGCACCTGGTTAGGTGGAAGGGTAAAGAGAAGCTCGTAGTCCTCGCCCCCATAAAGGGCAAAATCGTCGAGCGATCTCCCCAAAAACCTGGCTACCTCCTTGGCCTGAGGGTGGAGGGGTATCTTCTCCTTCCAGATCTCCGCCCCTACCCTGCTCTCGGCAGCCAGGTGGGAGAGATCTAAGGCTAACCCATCGCTTATATCAATCATCGCACTGGGCTTTAGGTTTGCCACCAAGAGCGCGGCCTCCTTTAACCTGGGCAGAGGGGCAAGATGTTTGCGGACAAGCCTCTCCATTCCCTGAGGGAAAGGCAATCCCCCTTTGAGCAGCGCCAATCCCGCCCCTGAGCCCCCTAAGGTTCCGGTGACCAGGAGACTATCCCCTGGCCTGGCCCCGGAACGAGTAACTAAATGCTCTTCTCTCACCTCTCCGGCCAGGGCCAGGGAGATCAGCAAAACTGGTGAGGAAACAGTATCCCCCCCCACTATCCTTACCCCAAACCTCTCCCCCAACCCCCCCATCCCCTGGTAGAGCTCCTCTACCTTGGCTGTATCTGTTCCGGGGGGAAGGCCAAGGGTGACAAGGGCATATTGAGCCACTCCCCCCATAGAAGCCACATCCGATAGGTTGACCGCCATTGCCTTCCAGCCAAGCTCCCTATAGGGGGTATAGCTCAGATCAAAATGAACCCCTGCAACCAGAGCATCACAGGTCAGTAGGAGGCAGTTACCTCCCTCCCCTTTGATCACCGCCGTATCGTCCCCTATCCCCACCAGCACTTCCCCTCCCGGAGAGGGCACTCCCTTCCTTATCAGGCCAATAAGGCCGAATTCGCCTATATCCTTAAGCTTCATTTTACATTCGAATCTTCGCTGGGCCTATCTATCTTATCCAGGTAAATCAGATTCTTGCTGGTATCCACCAAAAAGATGAGGAACAAGGTGAGGGCGGCAATTCCTCCTAAGATGTCCATAAAGTAGAGGCCCCACCAACGAAATTCCCCCAAGGGACGATAGAAGAAGTAAAGGAGGGCATTAAGAATAAATATGAGAGCCCTCACCTCGGTGGGACCCGCCCATCCGAAGGAGATCTTGAAAATACCCCGCACATAGGTAAGCACGTAAACAAGGATCATTAGAAGAAAATAGGAGATAACCAGAAGAAGGGCAATGTTTAAATGCATATAGGGCGAGGCTCCCCAGCCGGCACAGATGATCAGAACGGAGAGCGCATCGCAGAGGTGATCGACGAAGAAGCCATACTTTTCCCTCTCTATCTTTCTGACGCGGGCCAGGGTACCATCCAGGCTATCTCCCCACCAGTGGATAAGAAGCCCTAAATTGGCCAGCCAAAGAAAGCCCCTTCCCCAATGGCAGAACCAGTAGCTGAACCCGGTTAAGAGGGCTCCCATCATCGCCAATGCGGTAAGGTAATCAGGCTTTACCCAGGAAGGGAGATGTCCCGCCATCGAAGGAAGGATCTTCCTCTCCAATGGCCGAAAAATGGTAATATTTATCCTCTTACTTTTCTCCTTCTTAGTAGCTATCATCTTTAAGTTTAAGGTGATTATAGCTTGAGATTATTGGAAAATTACGGCAAACCAAATGAGACAGAACTTAGTTGACTCCAGCGAAGGTTTTTTTGACAGGACAACAGGCCTTCCAGAATTTTTATTCATCTTGTCAATCCTGTATAAAAGAGGGCGAATTTGCAGGAACCCACTATCCCAAACTGCCCACCACCTTCTCAACCTCCTCAAGGATCTCCCCTGATTTAACCAATTCCTTCATCCTGTTATGATCAGTATACATCGGCCGATCCTCCTCCAGGTGCTCCACATATTTACGGATAACCCTCTTGGCCGCTGCTACGCCCCCCCCAGGGGTAAAACCCCGGAAGTCCAATGCTTGGGCGGCGGCCATAAACTCGATGCCCAACACCCCATAGGCATTCTCCAGGATCTGCCCATTCTTGATGGCCGTGTTCATCCCCATAGAGACGAAGTCCTCCTGATCGGCGGCCGCGGGGATGGAGCCAATGCTGGCCGGGGCCGAGAGCATCCTCTGCTCCACAATAAGGCTATCAGCCGTGTATTGGCTGAGCATCATCCCAGAAAACATACCAGCGCCTTTGGTTAAGAAAGCAGGCAGCCCCATGCTCAGGGCAGGGTTGGTCAACCGGTTGAGCCTACGCTCCGATAGAACACAGACCATAGTAATGGCCGCTCCCGCCATATCCATAGGCAGGGATACCGGTGTGCCCTGGAAGTTGGCCCCGGTAATGGTCAGCTTGTATTCGGGGAAGAAGACAGGGTTGTCTCCCACGCCATTAAGCTCTATCTCCACCTGACTCCTGGCATAGGCAATGACGTCATGGGCAGCCCCGATGACCTGAGGAGATGAGCGCATCGAATAAGCATCTTGGACCTTTGTCTTCAGTTTACCAGAGACGAGGTCGCTGCCCTCAATACATTTCATAATCGCCCGGGCACTGCGCATTGCGCCCCCGAAGCCACGTGCCTGATGCAACCTTTGGTCATAGGGCTTCATATTGGCCTGAAGGGCCTCTAGGCTCATCGCGCAGGCTATCTCCGCCTGTTTGAGCCAGCGGTTCATATCCCACAAATGAATGGCACTCATTGCAGTTAGAAGGTTAGAGCCATTGATTATGGCCAGACCATCCCGGGCGTGCAGGTCAGGGATGGGAATGCCAGCCCTCTCCATAGCCTCCTTGCCCGGCAGCCTCTGGCCCTGGTAGTACGCCTCCCCCTCTCCCATAAGCAACAGGGCAATCTGGGCCATAGGGGCCAGATCGCCGGAGGCCCCCACGGAACCCTTCTGACAGACAACAGGGGTCACCCCCTTGTTCAGCATTTCCACCAGGGTCAAGGTGATCTCAGGGCGGCAACCGGATTTGCCATGGGCATGCACATTGATCCGGCTGGCCATAGCGCCGCGGACATACTCGATGGGGGCAGGATCCCCAATGCCCGCCGCATGGTTGTAAATCAGGTATCTCTGGAATTGCTTTACTTGCTCGTCATTCAGGACCACTTCCGAAAACTCGCCAATGCCGGTATTCACCCCATACATTATCTCCCGAGCCTCGATTTTTTCCTCTAACATCCGGCGGCACAACTTGATCCGCTCCAACGCAGTGGGATGAAGTTTTACCTTTTCCCCATGGCTGGCGATACGCACCAACTTTTCAACCGTCAACCCAGAACCATCTAAGACAATAGCCATATTTATCTCCTTTACCCCGAATTATTCTCCCTACCGAACTATAGATCCCAAAGGTAAGGGCATTCTTAGCCCCCCAACACCGTTCAGATGTGGGCATCTGACCGCCCAATCTTTGGTGGCTTGGAGAATCTGAGCAAGGACTTACCAACAGGTCGGGTTAAATTAGGCCGCCCTCGCTTAGTCAACCCTGTAAGGGCTTTTCCAGTAAAACCGGGTGGCTCCAAGCCTTGTGCCAAACCAGGTGTAATCCCCCTCCAAAACTATGGACTGCACCATATTGCCTAAGAGGCCGTCCCGGGTGGTGTAGAGCTTCCAGGAGCCACCTTGGCGATTATACTTCAAGGCCCCAGAGGGGGTTCCTGCCCAGACACAGGTCGTGTCCGCAGCCAGGCAGAGGATAAACCCTCCACCTTGGTATAAGGGGGGATTGAAAGTCTTCCAACTATGGGTAGATTTGTTGAAACAGGAGATGGCGTGGGGGGTGCCGAGCCAGACCTCATCCTTCCAAAGGGAGATCGCCGTTACCTCCCCCAAGATCGGGGCTCCAGCCGAGGAGAACCGAATCCATTTCCCCCGGTTTTTGTCCCAACCGTAGAGGCCATCTTCTGTTCCCACCCAAACGAGATCCTTCCCTGCCTCCACATCATAGACCCTGGTCAGCTTCAACCCCATATTGGCTAAGGAGAGGGTGGAGTCATTGGGGAAGTAAAGCCTGGCCATTCCCGATGAGGTGCCTATCCAGAGGGAATTAGCATCAACATTAAGGGCAGTAACCTCATCTGACGGAAGACCATCAAATGTGGTCAGAGAGCTCCATTCCCCGGTGCGCTTGTTGTATTGGGAAAGGCCTTGAGTTGTTCCCACCCAAACCCAGGTGGAGCTGGCCGCAAAGCAGGTAACCTCATCGCTTAAGAGGCCCTCTGTGTAAGTGGATTCGAAGTATCTCCATTTTCCGGAGGGGCGATTGTAAACGGTTATCCCAGGGAAGCTCCCCAAACCGTTCTCGCCCCCGAACCAGAGGTCATCCCCATCCCGCAGGATGGCCTCCACATTCGCCCCCATCAACCCATAGCTGAGGAGCTTTAGCTGGCGGGTGCGATAGGAGCCCACCCCCACATTGAGCCCCCATGTTCCCAGCCAGAGGTTGTCCCAGCCGTCCTTGAGCCAAGCATAAATGGGAAACTCCCGGAGGTGATCATCGGTGATATATCCCGCGGGATAGAAGTGATAACCAAAAGGAGGGAAGAAGTAAGGGGGTTTGAACTTACCCTGGTGGGAATGGGCCAAACTTTCGGGAAAGGAGCTGCCGGAGATCCAACCCTCAAAGGCCGGCTGATAGCCACAGATCCCCTTTTTCGTCTTGGCCCAAAGCTCACCGCGGTGGGGGTCATAGGCCAGATCCTCCACCCAGCCATCCATCAACCCAGTGCTTGTGGTAAAAGGATACTCCCACTTTTGAGTGTACCGATTGTATCTGGTTATCCCTTGCGTGGTTCCAAAAAAGACATATCTGGGGCTGAGGGCAATTGAGGTTACCCAACGGAAATCGGAGTAGCTTATCCAATCCCCCTGTCTATAAGGGGGCTTCGCCGAGGAAGGGATGGAGAAAAGAAAGGCAAAAACAAGGGACAAAAATGACATTCTAAGCATCGGCTTCTCCTCCCCTTTCCACCAAGGCAAAGGCCAGAGCATAACTCTTAGTGTGGGAAAGGGAAACAACCACCTTGAAGCGGGAGCGCAGCCTCTCGGGTAACCTGATGAGAGGCGCACCCCTGTGGTCATTTAACACCTCGATCTCTACATAGCTTACCCCTCCCCCCAAAGCCTTAAGCACCGCCTCCTTGGCTGCAAACCTGGCAGCGAAATGGAGGTAAGGGCGGGTCTTCCCCTGACAGTAGTTTCTCTCCTCAGGGGTAAAAGCCCGGATGAGAAACCTCTCCCCCCACCTCTCAATGGCTCCTTTCATCCTCTCCGTCTCCACCAAATCCGCCCCTACCCCAATCATCGTCTGTTCTCCTCATCGACCAGTTTCAACAACTTAGCGATGTCATCTATCTCATAATCTGCACCTGAGCTGGTAGTGTCAAAGGTATCCCCATACCGGGCAAATACAGTCCTGATACCCAACCTCTTTGCTCCCACCACATCCCTCTCCGGCCAATCGCCCACCATAATGGCCTCTGCTGGCTCAACCCCCAAGCTCTTCAGGGCCCTGAGGAAGGGGGCCGGATTGGGTTTAAGCTCACCGGTGTCCTCAAAGGTGACCACGCAGTCAAATAGATGATGAAGTTTTAGTTGACAGAGCCTGAGCCAGGCCTGCAACTGGGGGGCATCGGAGATCACGGCCATCTTTATCCCCCTTTTGGCCAGCTCAATAAGGGTATAATCAACGTGAGGATAGGTAACCAAGGCCGCATCCCTGGCCTTACGATAGGCCACTATTCCCGCTGCATGGATTTTGGGGTCTATCCCCCCTAGTTCCTTAGTGAGAAATTGGTCAAAGATCTTCTGATATTCTATCCCTTCCGCCTCGTAGATATCGTAAATCTTAGCTTTTATCTTCTCCTTGGGCATATCCAGGCCCGCATCGATCATGGCCTCTACGGCCGCATCGATGGAGTCCCTCTTCATCTTCATAAAATCGACCAGGGTGTTGTCCAAGTCAAAAATTATGGCCTTTATCATTTTTCCCCCTTGAGAAGAATATAACAACCCTTGAGGGAAAAGTCAAAATTTTTCCCAATCTTTTGTGGGAAAGGGTAGATTGGTTATTCTCAAATCAGGCTCAATAATCGCTTGACAGGGCCCAACCAATAAGCTAATTTAGGGCAGCCAGTTGGTAGGGTTGAGGCCAGGGGATCTCGGGGGGGAGCGAGGAGGCCCTAACCGACTTCATAAGACAAGATCTTAGAATTTGTATCCAATTTTGCAGCCAGTAATTGAAAATTGGAGATTGTAGGAGGTTGAAAGCAAGGGTGATTTTTGCTTTTGCACTTTCAATTTGAAATTCGAAACTTCGCTAAGAAATAGGAGGAAAGATGGATTTTTCCCTTTTAGAGAGGCTCTCCAATGCCTTTGGGATTTCCGGAAGGGAGGATGAGGTCAGGGAGATCGTCAAGGAGGAGCTGAAAGGCCTCTGTGATGAGGTCTGGGTGGACAACTTGGGCTCGGTCATTGGGCACAGGAAGGGATCACCCCCCCGGTTGGTTCTTGACGCCCACATCGATGAGGTGGGATTTATGGTCAACCACATAGACAAGGAGGGGTTTGTCAGAGTTCTGCCGGTGGGAGGGGTTGACCAGAGGGTATTCTATGCCCAGAGGGTAAAGATCTTTGGGAGGAAGTTAATCAAGGGGGTTGTAGGATCAACTCCCCCCCATCTGACCAGAGGTCAGCAATCCGAATTGGGTCGGGTTCCCGAGATTGAGGATTGCTTCATTGACACCGGACTGCCCCGTGATGTAGTTCTAAAGAACGTAAGGGTGGGGGACTATGTAGGCTTTGACTCCCATTTCTTCGACAACGGGGAGAGCCTCTTTGGCAAGGCATTTGATGATCGGATCGGCGTGTTCGCTATGATCGAGGGTTTAAAGGCGGCCAAAGAGAGCTCTGCCGACCTCTACCTCGTTGGTGCTGTCCAGGAGGAAATAGGGGTAAGGGGAGCATCAGCATCAGCCTTTAGCGTAGCCCCGGATCTTGCTATCGCCCTAGAGGGGACCATCGCCAACGACTGCCCCGGGGTTCCCCAGGAGAAGAGGTTGGCCAGGCACGGACTTGGGCCGGAACTAAGGATTATGGACAGGACAATGCTTGCCGACAGGGATCTTGTGGACTATATCTCCACGCTGGGGGATAAGCGTGGCATCCCGTATCAGTTGATCGTGAAAAAGGCAGGTTCTACCGATGCCCGGGCTTATCAGATAGCCCGAGCTGGGGTAAAGGCAGCGGCCATCTCCTGCCCGGTGCGCTACATCCACTCGCCGGTGGGCATAGCCCGCCAAGCAGATGTCGCCGCCACTGTATCGCTGGTTACGGCAGTCATTGAGGAGATAGGAGAGATGAGGTTAGACCTTCATTCCAAATGAACCAAATTATAAAGGATTGTGAGGAAAATGAGGATTATCCCGATCTATTCATAAATTTCCAACGACTTTGTTTAATCTGCTGACACCTTGAATGTTGCGGATAACCCCATCCTCAAAAGCGAGGTGGCAGAACCCCTGTTCTGCCACGGTCAGATCAAGGGGTTTGACCTTTCAGCTATTGGTAATTTGAAGCTACTGTGCAGATTTTTGTGAATAATTCGGGTTAGAAAGGATGCGATATGCCGTACCAATCTCCCCGAAGTCTATCGTTTAGTTTGCAAGATACACAGATGCAAGGAATTTACCGCAGGGGGTGAGCGGCACGCGATTAGCGTGTCCGCTCCACCCCTTTGTTGGGACGTTTCTTCTTGCTTTTTCCTACTACATATTCGGCTTCAGGTTCACGCACCGCGGGGAATCTGTCCATCCATGACAAATCCTTGCTAATAACCAGTTCCTCCATTATCGCGTGATGTGTATTGGTCATGGGAATCAGACGCATTTGGAACCCATGGCTTCTCGCCAAACTCTTCACTTCTTCTGCATTATCATAAGTCATTAAGAAATCGCCCTTCAATGACTCGCACACCGTAAATAAGTGCTCATGGTCGATATCATAGTGTTTGTACAAACGTTTGCCAGCTTTCTTTCCACCAGCAGTGTATGGAGGGTCTATAAAATAGACAGCTTCTTGATTAACACAAAATTCCAGCATCACTTTCATTCCATCGTCACATCGGAAATCGATCCTACTCGCGACATGATTCAGGGCTAGAAACCTTTTCGCAATTGTTCGTGGGTACCAACGAGACCGGATCCCTTTCCCATTCTCTCCGTATTTAAGAAATCCTGAACCCTCGGCGAGGATCCCCCCATGAAGCGTTCGATTTTTTAGAATAGTCTGAAACGCTTTTTCCCTTTTCGTGTTAGGAATTTCCTTGATTTCCTGTATAACGGCTTCCTTGGTTAGATGGAAAGTAAGAACACGATTGGCCAACCATTCCGCATCACCATTGATAACGGATTCCCAAACTGAAGCAATTTCATCATCCAACTCGACCATGACTACCTTGTCAACGAGATTCTCAAAGAGAGCAGTAAGGCTAATTATCCCCCCTCCCGCAAAGGGTTCAACGAAGATACGTGGCTTTCGATTCATATGCGCCATCCATTGTCGGAATGTTGGCACAAACCAGGTCTTTCCGCCGGGATATCGAAAGGGGCTTCGCTGCGGGACAGACGCTACATTTACGGGCTTCGGTATTTCTATTTCCTTATATAATTCGGGAAATAACGATGTTTGTCTATGTGTCGTCATGTCAAAATGGCCTTTCGATTGTTTTGTTCGTTGGGGGAGTTTCAAGTTGCTCGTCGAGTTTTTCTTGAAGCAGTTTTATGAAATCTTCTACTTTCCCGGGCGATGGTGTGGTGATAGAAAGCAAGGCGGGCTCAAACTCAGTGAAGACTTCATCCACCTTTGTGAGATAATATCTCCCTGGTCCTTGATCCTTTTCCTTAAGCAATTTCAGATCATAGATGAGCCATGCAATGTCTGCATCACGTTTCGGAACTTGTTTCAAACTGGGTAGAGTGGCAAAGAAGCTTTTGTTCAAAGCCACGGCAATCTTCTTTTTCCAACCGTGAAGAATTCCACCCTTGAAAAGAAGCTGTGGAACAAGTCTCTTCCGAGAAGACGAAAGGTAATCAGGACGGGGATAGTTTGGCTCTTTAGACCAGTCCATTGACGCTCGGCCCTTTGGGTCTTTCATGAAGTATTCGAATGGATCCCGCACATTGCCAGAAATGTATACCGCTTGGATTTCCAGAGCGCCGAAATCATACACTTTTCCATTGTTATCATATGCGACGAGGATGACATCGATATTACCTGCAGTCTTGCCGTGCAAGTCATTTAGTCGCACCTCTGTAAGGGAACTCCAGACGGTCCCCTCCTTGAAGAAAAAGCTGGCTGCGTCGTCGGCTATAATCCAGTCCTCGCGAAATCGGATTGGGCAAGTGATAACCGGATGGCCATCGTGATAAATAGTGCAGACGCCAAGCGGGTTCTTCGCTTTATCCTTGGTGCAATTTGGTACCTTGTTGTTAAAGGGGCAGAGCCGACGAGAGCGGTAACGAACGGCCTTTTCTGTGTGATCCACTGTCAAATGGCCGAAAACCTCTGCCAATGGTTGCCCTGGATCAGGCATAGGCTTCATCCTTTTTCGTGTTCCAACGGCTGGCATAAGTGGTTTTAAAAAGCGCCAGCTTTTCAAAATCCATCTTCATGCTCTTGTTAAAGGTTTTGTATTTCTCTGATACCCACTTGCCGCCAAAGGTAGATGTCAAGGTCAACGCGATTACATTCTATTTTATCAGCTACTTTTGCAGCCACGTCTTGATATTTGTCACTGTCCTTACGTTTGAGCTTTTTGATTGATACCCATCTCGGCAGATTCTTTTTGTGAGAAGTCATCCTTAAACCTGATGCCACATGATTGTCTAGTGGAATCTCAAGCCATGGGTGGATTTGAGAAATTACGAAGTGTGAAGATAGAAACTGGTTGTAGATACAGTCCCTCAAGAAGATGTTGAGGGCCTTCCTAGCTGTACCCCAATTGCGAGCGCCTTCTGGAAGAGCTTGAATAAGATCTTCAGTAGATTGATCTAAGGCTTTGTTGAACTCCTGTACAGAATTTACAGAGAACGACTTCAAATCAAGATTGGCAAGAAACTGACGAGTTACCTTTACTACTCCAGCAGCTCCCTGATTTCTTAAAGTTGAGCTACCAATGGCCAACTCAGCCGTTCTACGTTTCAAATAGGCTATGGTTTTCTGATTCATTTATTTTTACGTTTAACGACAGAGCAAATCCGGCTGGGCAAATCCGGGGGCACCATACTGATTTGTGTTTTTTGGCTTTCTTCCCGGTTTTTTTGTAAGCTGCATAGTCTTCATCTGAGAAGAAGGTTTACTACCTTCTGTTGGCCCGTTAGCTAATATGGGGGGTAAGCCCAGGGCAATGACCCTTGCTATTCCTGACATGTAGGTGATTCAGTTGTGTGTCAAGTTTATATCAAGAAACAAGTATAGTGTCCCCGGGATACCTCCCCGGAATACCAGACGTTAGCGGTCGGAACTGCCGGCATTGTTAGGGCGCAATTATTTAGGCAAACAGCGTTTCAGTTAGCCGATGTTGGTTCGCAATATTTTATTTCTTTTTTCTTAAAAGAGCGAGGCATAAAAGGCTGTGAAACAACCTATTCATAATATTTTTATTTAATGATTTCATTGATATTATTCCATGGCAAACATCATTTCTTAAATTCATACCTCTGGGGTCAGTATATAATATTCTGAAGTATGTAATTGCATCTTCACCGAAAATATTAGTCATGATAGGGTCGCGTAAAATCTCATCAAATGATTTGTAATTAAACCCACCATACCTGGTAGGTTTTAATACATATCCGCCTGATATACTTAATATATGTCTAAAACTATCTTCTATTTGAGGTACAATCATATGAATAAATTCCAATATATTATTATTTAGCATATGTTTGATACATAATGAAATTAATTCTTTTTTATCATCAGTAAATGAAGGTGATTTATAGAGATGCTCTATTATAACTATATCATCAGGTTTAAATTTATCTATTAAAGCATCAATCACATAATTCAATAAAATAGAATAAAAGCCAATTGTTGTGGACATTTGACTTATAATATTTCCTTCTAGATCATTATGTAGTGGGCCAACAGTTGCAACTTTTCTTCCTTTATCGTCAAGAAGAGCCTTGTTGAATAAAAACCTCATTACAGATTTTTTGGTGGCGTAGTCAAAATTGTTGCTAAACAGATCTTTGAAAGTCAGAATCTTTAGGTAAATCAAGGCTCTCTGTGGTATAGTGGTACAAATAAGGCGTTATCACTTGCCACAGGAGGCCAAAATGTGTAAAGCAAAGAGACGGGTACGGTGTCCATATTGCCATGGACTCCATACCAAACGATATGGCTCTTTCTCTGTAAATCAAGGATCTAAGAGCCATAAGCGCTACTACTGCTATGATTGTCAACGAACCTTTACTCTTTGGACCCATCAGCTAACAGAGGAAGCAGTAAGGCTCTATTTTGACACACAAGCCAGCTATCGGGCCGTTGGTCGTAACCTGAAGATAGAGCCTAAAGCAGCCTATAGGAAAATCATCCGCATGGGCTTTAACTGCAAGTCTCCTTTGGAGGTAAGTCTTGAACTCAAACCCCAGCGGTCTGGCTATCTTGTTGTTGATGGAGACTCCATAATCGTAGGTAACCATAGGGAATCTCTCTTATTAGGGGCCGATGCCTACAGCCAGGACATCCCCCTCGCTCTCTTAGCCGCAAATGAAGATGGCCTAAACTGGATGCGCTTCTTCTTGTTGGTGAAAAACCCCATTGGGTATCCACTCAAGGGCATAATCTCCGATGGAGATCCAGCCATCAGTGAAGCAAGGGAGGCTGTTTTCCCTGATGTCCTTTGGCAACTCTGTGTGAGACACTTTGAGCAAAGAATAGAGCGCTTTCTGCGCTACGAGTTTACGCAGAGAAGAGGCTATCGGCGCGAGATTGATGGATTCCGCAAAGCAATTCATAATATGCTCTATGCCAAAAGCTTAGAGGAAGCTCAGAAATACCTATTGGCTATCTCTATCGATCCTGGATTCAAGCAAGCAGGGCTATCAGGGGTAATAGGCAAGATCGAGAAAAAGTTTCCCAATCTTGTTACTCATCACCTTCATCCAGGTATGCCCCGCACCAGCAATATTGCGGAAGGCGTTATCAGCCGACTCGATGCAAAGATCAACCGGGCAGATGGCTATAAGTGTCATAATACCTGTTGGGCAACATTGAAGATGTTAATTATGTGGTATCGCTTCAAGAAGTTCACAGACTGTGGCAAGAGGAACAAGCACAAGAACGGCAAAAATCCACTCCAGCTATCCAAAGTGGATACTCAAAATATCAACTGGATCAGCTTCAGTCAGAAGGCCCGTTAGCAACAATTTTGACTACGCCACC
>Ga0315546_1001589_pt1 | contig 14172 bp, 12 predicted proteins | sample SalMarSW160170MG_FD_203833 | JGI IMG/M metagenome (GOLD analysis project Ga0315546, IMG submission 203833) | Salt marsh sediment microbial communities from the Plum Island Ecosystem LTER, Massachusetts, United States - Salt Marsh Sediment SW1601-170 ... | reverse complement strand
TGTCTGTCTGTCTGTCTGTCTGTCTGTCTGTCTGTCGAAACCCCTTCATTTCCTATGGAAATAGGTCTTTTTTGGCCTTTTAACGCCTCAAAAAAGGGGGGGTGTGTTGAAGAAAAGTCTAAGTTTGCCTGGCTTTCTACTTTATCTGTCGGATTACCAGAGAGGTCACTCCAAGCAAAATCCTTTGTTTTCATACTTGTTTGTTTAATAATTTCACATACTTTAATCAACTCTTCTCTAGTTTCAAATAAACTAACTTTTAAAGAATAAACTTCTTTTTTTAAAAAATCTATGTCCTGCTTTACTTTTTGAAAAGCTGTTTTTATACTACCCATAAAAAAATAAAAACAAAAGAGTATAAAAACTTTAATATACTAAAAAGAGATAATTAGAAAAATTAAGTGTTTTGACGATTTTTGTATGCATCATAAGCAAGATCACTTATTTTCCATTTCATTCTTTGAATGTAAGAAGCCCCTTTTGGGTTCTTTTTTATTTCAGTAACTAATTTTTTTTCTTTTAGTTCCATAAGAATCCCTTTAACAAATTCTTCGTCTCTTGCTATTTCCCTTGCGATGTAGGATGTGAAAAGAGATGCCGGAGCAATAGAATATAGTAATGCAAGAATCTGTTCTGAAATTTTCTCTTTTTTTGATTTAGATATTTTCATAAAATGATTAAATTATTTTTGAATCTGGACTAAGCGAGCTTTGAAAATTTTAATTTTCTTTGTTTTCCTGCTTCCTTAAACTTGGGAGTGAAACATGTAGCGGAAGATTTAGCTCTTCTTCTAGCTGTAATGCTCTTAAATTTGATTTTCTTAAAATGACATTAAATAAGGTTATCTTAATCTCTTCAGAGATTTTTTTATCTTCCCATTGTTTTAAAATATCTTTAGTTATTTTAGGCTCACCTCCAAAAACAATGTTTCCAACAAGTTCTATTTTAGCTATTTTTGGTTCATAATCTATATGGTAAGTAAATTTCACTCCTATGAATTGCTCTTTTGTTTTGAACGCATCCAGCTTCATTTCTTTTATCTCAGAAACATTTATGCTTGTGTTTATCTTCAACTTTTCAATTTTATCAGAGAATTTTTCTATGTTTATTTTATTAAAATTAAAGCCTATGATTCTCATTTTATTTTAAAGCATGTTCCCTTAAGTTTATAAATTTATATCTTGGATTAATAAAAGATTGTATTAATAAAAAATACTTAATTAGATTAAATCTTCCTCTGAAACAACAACAAAGTCCCCTATTGCAATTATTGCTGAGTGGGGAATTAAAAAATCTCTTGTGTCGGTCTTTTCTAAATTGAGATTTTTGATATAAGGTGTTGAATCTTTTACAATTAAATTAATAAGCTCCCCTGATTTGGTCTCAAAAGTTATATCTTTAACAAACCCTAATCTTTTGCCTTCTTTAGTTACAATCATTTTTCCTAAAACGGAGCTAAATAAATTTTTGTTGTTTTGCATAACCAAATCAAAAGAAAATAATTTATAAACTTTTCTGTATAATTAAATGCATTTAAGAGTATATATTTAAATATAAATACCAAATATTAATTGGTTTTTAATTAAATAAAATCTTTAAATAAAATAATTCGATTGACCCACCCCTTTGTTTCTTATAGAAGCCTTTAAAAATGAATTTGAAAGATTTTGATTTATTTGTCAATTTATAAAAATTTATATTATTTATTATATATATTAATAATAATAATAATAATTCTATTAATATTCTTTTTATTTTAATTATTATTTGTTTTCGTAATAATCATTAAAAATCATTAAAAATTATATGAACATGTATATAACAAATTGCCACAAAAAGGTTTTCTATTTTTCTATTATACCACAAAGAGGTTTTCCAGTAGAAACAAAGGTGTCCCCTTTTTGAAGTAGTTATAATCTTTTATATAACTCTTTTATTTATTACCGTTGAAATATTTAAAATTTATACAATTTCCATAAGAAATGGATGTGGGGGTTTATAAGGGAAATCTCAATTTATTTTTCCTTTAAAATTAAGTTCCAGTGTGGTAAGAATAAATTTTATTTAATCTAATTAAAAATGGCAGCAGAGTTTGACAGCATTTTCAAATCCTTTGATAAGAACAGCATTTTCAAAGATAAATCCATTCTGCAAACAAATTATCAACCAGAAGATATTCCCTACCGGAACAAGCAAGTAGAGCAAATTGCGATGATACTTGCTCCTGTTTTAAGGGGTGAAAGGACGAGCAATTTATTTATTTATGGAAAAACAGGCACAGGAAAGACGCTTTCAATCCAATGTGTCAGAGACGAGCTTTTGAAAAGAGCAAGAAAAGATGCAGGATTTAAATTGAAAATAGAATACTTAAATTGCAAATTAAAAAAAGTTTCAGATACGGAATATAGGATTTTAGCAGAGCTTATTAAAAAATTAGGGGGAAAAGTACCTTCTACAGGCTTACCAACACAGGAAGTATATAGCAAATTCATTGAAATAATTGATTCTGAAAAGCAAATAATTGTTTTAATTCTTGATGAAATTGATCAGACTATTAAAAGAATTTCTGATGATTTTCTTTATAATTTGACGAGGCTTAATTCTGAACTCTCGAAGACGAAAATATGTGTCGTGGGAATTAGCAACAACCTTACTTTCTTGGATGGGCTTGACCCGCGGGTCAGGAGCTCCCTTTCAGAAGAAGAGATCATTTTCCCTCCATATAATGCATTGCAATTGCAGGAAATTTTAAAAAAAAGGTCAAAAAAAGTGTTTAAAGGGGAGGTTATTCAAGATGGTGTTATTGCTAAATGTGCTGCTTTTGCTGCAAGGGAACACGGGGATGCGAGGAGGGCTTTGGATTTGTTGAGGGTTGCTGGAGAATTAGCTGAAAGAAGTGGTTCCAATAAAGTTTTATTGAAACATGTTGATGAGGCAAACAACAAAATTGAGAGGGATAAAATTTTAGATATTATTAAAACAGAACCAAAGCAGTTTCAGCTTGTTCTATATTCAATAATCCAACTTTCTGAAAGGCAGAAAGATGGCCCTATATTTACCGGAGAAGTATACAATTTTTATCAGGAGCTGTGTGTGAAAGAGAACTTAGAAGTTTTGACACAGAGAAGAATTGGGGACATAATTCAGGAATTTGACATGCTGGGAATTCTCAACGTCAGGGTTATTTCCAAAGGGAGGGGAGGAAGGATGAGGGAAATAAAGTTAGCAATAACAAAAAATATTATCGAAAAAGCAAAATCAATTATTAAAGATTCTTTAAATTATAATTAAAATGAAGGGGGGTGTAATAGAAATTAGGAAATTTTTAGAAGGAGGAGAATGAATCAAATTAAAATACAAGGCAGCAAGTTCTTAAGTTGAAAATGGAGCCGAAAGAAATTTTAAAATTCTGCTTGGGAAAGGGGCTTTTATTAGATGAAGAAACTTTGAATCTATTCAGCGAAGTAAATGATTTTGATTCTGTAAAGTTAGTTATTGAAAAAATTAAGATTTACACCCAGGAAAAAATTATAACAAAAAACATCTTCAATGAAAATAAAGAGCAGGCCAATCAACTTTTCTTTTCTCTCCCAAAAGAAAATCAAAAGAGACTTGAGAGATTAAAAGTCAAACTTGGATTGAGCATTGAAATATCCAAGCAGAGTAAGGATATCACAATCCCTGTGCATTCGGATACGGGAGAGCCGCCTGTTCAGAAAGAGCACGAACCCCCTAATTTTAAAGAAATAAAAAAAACACAAAAAGAAGATTCCGAGAATTTGAGAATTGTTTCCATTGGTCCTGCTGTTGGCAAGGGCCCTGAAGTAAAGGACTTTGTTAATCACTTTAGGAACAGGTTTTCAGACATGAGAAACATTTTACAGGAACATTCTGAATTAAAAAATCTGGTTTCAATAAATAAAATTTCTGAAAATAGGCAGGGAATTTCTATAATTGGGATGGTGTATGATAAGAGAATTACCAAGAACAAAAATATTCTGCTGGTTGTTGAAGACCTGACAGGGAAAATTTCGGTTTTAGTAAATCAAAACAAACCTGAGATTTATGAAAAGGCAAAAGAGATAAGTCTGGATTCTGTTATTGGATTTAGCGGTTCTGGAAGCAGGGAAATTTTTTTTGTGAATGACATTGTTTTTCCTGATTCAGTTCTTTTTGAGAGAAAAAAATCTCCTATAGAGGAGTACGCTTTGTTTATCGGGGATTTGCATTTTGGGAGCCAAAAGTTTTTAGAAAAGAATTTTCTGAAATTTATAGATTACCTTAATGGAAAAGTTCCCGATACGCCTGAAGTGGAGAAAATAAAATATTTGTTTATTGTGGGCGATTTAATTACTGGGGTGGGGAGTTATCCAAATCAAGAGAGAGATTTAGTGGTTACTGATATTGAAGAGCAATTTGTGAAAGTTGCTGAATTGCTCGGGAAAATAAGGAAAGACATTAAAATAATTATCTCTCCGGGCAATCACGACGGCGTGAGGCTTATGGAGCCCCAGCCTTTTTTAGATGAAAAATATGCTTGGGCACTTTATGATTTAGAGAATGTTTTTATCACAGGAAATCCATCACAGATTAATGTTGCTGCAAGAAAAGGATTTTCAGGATTTGATATTTTAACTTACCACGGTTTTTCATTTCCTTATTATGCAAATAATGTTCCGGAATTAATGAAAAAAAAAGCCATGAATTCCCCTGAGGAAATTATGAAATATCTTTTGAAGAACAGGCATTTGGCTCCTGCTCATTCTTCTGTCCAGTATTTTCCTCTTGAGAAAGATGCTTTAATGATACGAAAAGTTCCGGATATTTTTGTTTCAGGACATACCCATAAATCAGGAATATCTTATTACAATAATATTTTAGTGGTTTCAGTTTCTTGCTGGGAGGAAATGACCCCTTATCAGGAAAAGTTTGGAAACAAACCAGACCACTGTAAAGTTCCTGCTCTAAATTTAAAAACAAGAGAGGTAAAAATTCTTGATTTTGAGTAGGATGGAAAATAAAAAATTAAAAATCGGAATTGATATCGATGATGTTGTTTTAGACTTTGTCCCCAGTTTTATTAATTATTATAATCTGAGGTTTGATTCAAAAATAATTTTAGGGGAGGTGAATACTTCAAAGATCTGGGAGATTTTCGGATTAGACAAATCTGGTTTTGGGAGCATATTAGAAGATTTTCATGAAACAGATTTTTCTAAGAAAATGCCTTTTATTACAAATGTTAAAGAGGGTCTTGAAAAATTGAAGGAGTTTGATTTGCAAATTGTAACTTCAAGGCACAATAAAAATAAAGAAGTGATTTTGGAGTGGTTTAGGAAAGAAATTCCTAATTTTAATATTCCCCTTTTGTTCTCAGATGATTTTTATGGGGGAACTTCAACAAAAGCACAAATTTGTAAAAAACTTGAAATTAATATTTTAATAGAGGACAATCCGGTTTATGCTCTTGATTGTGCAGAAAATGGAATTAAAGTTTTATTAATGGATAAACCATGGAATCGGACTTGCGAACATGAAAATATTCTTAGGGTTAAAGATTGGAAAGAAATTTTAGAGAAAATTGGGGGATTAAAATGAACACTGAACAATATTTTAAAGAGATTGAGAAAAAAACAAAAGAAGTTTATTCTGTAATTGAAGAAGCAAGGGCAAAAGGATTGGATCCTGTTGACAAGGTTGAGATTCCTTTGGCAATGACTATGGCTGAAAAATGCGTGGGGCTTATTTCCACGATTTATCCTCAAATGGCTGGTTCTAGAATTGCGAAAAGAATTCTGGAGTTGGAAAAGGAATATGGAAAATTAGATACTGTTGTTTCATTTAAGATTGCAGAGGAAGTAGCAAAACAAAAGTTTTGCAAGTTTGCAAGTTTACTTGAGGCGATTGATGCGGGAATAAGAATGGGATTTGCTTACACGACGTTGGGTGTTGTGTCTTCCCCTATTGAAGGTTACACAGGATTAAAACTCAGGAAGACAAAGGAAGGGAAAGATTATTTTGAAGCAAGTTTTTCAGGACCTATAAGAAGTGCTGGAACTACTGCCTCTTGCGTGGTTTTAATGCTGATTGATTATTTAAGGGAGATGTTTGGTTATGCGAAATATGACCCCACAGAGGATGAAATCAAGCGAGTCTGGGCAGAGTTAGAGCATTTTCATGATAGGATTACTAATTTGCAGTATATGCCTACAGAAGAAGAGGCCCTGTTCCTTGCGAGAAATATGCCTTTCCAGGTTGCAGGAGATGCTTCTGAAAGACTGGAAGTTCCTAATTATAAGAACCTTGAAAGAGTTGACACAAATTTTTTAAGAAGCGGGTTTTGTTTGATTATGGCAGAAGGGCTTGCTCAGAAAGCAGCAAAAGGATTTAGGTTGTTGAAAATTGCAAAAGAGAAAGGCATTAAATCAACTGGATTTGATTTTTTAGAAGAATATCTTAAGATTCATGAGAAAAGAGAAACAGGGGAGACTGATGATTCTCCGACTTATATTAAAGATTTGGTTGCGGGCAGACCTGTATTCGGACACCCTTCTCGTTCAGGAGCTTTTAGATTTAGATATGGTCGGGGAAGAGTTAGTGGGTTTAGTGCTGTTTCAGTTCATCCTGCAACCATGGCAATTACTGACGGGTTCATTGCTATAGGAACTCAACTGAAAATTGAAAAACCAACAAAAGGCTGTGCTGTTACAAGTTGTGATTCAATTGATGGACCGATTGTGAAATTGGTTAATGGAAGTGTGAAACAAATTCAGGATTATAAAAAAGCAAAGGGGATTTATAATGATGTTGAAGAAATAATTTATTTGGGTGACATGCTTTTTCCATTTAGTGATGTGACTAACCGAAATGCAATTCTGCCAAAACCAGGTTATGTTGAAGAATGGTGGGATTTGGAGTTGGAGAAAAAAGGAGGGCATATTGATAATTATTTTAATGTTGATTTTGAAAGAGCGATTGAGTTAAGCAGGAACTTTAAAGTGCCTCTTTACCCAAAATTTATTTTTTACTGGACAGAAATTTCTAAAGAACAGCTTTTGGGTTTAATTGACTGGCTTAAACATTCTGTTGTGCGTGCAGGAAAAATTATTTTACCTTTTAACCAAACCGAACAGGAAAAGTTTGAGTTAGGAAAAAGGGCATTAGAGTTATTGGGAGTTGAGCATGATGTTGTGACTGGAAATGTTGTTTTAACAAAAGAAAACACAAAAGCATTGTTTGTTAATTTAGGGATTGATTTGGATATTCTGGAAAAAGAAGGTTTTTTGCTTAAGGATATTCTTGATATGGACAAATTTAAATTAGACAAGAATGTTTTAGAAGTAGTAAACTCTTTTTCTGAATTTGAAATTAAGGACAAAGCAGGAGATTTTATTGGTTCAAGAATGGGGCGTCCTGAAAAGGCAAAGTTGCGTAAATTGACAGGAAGTCCTAATGTTTTATTTCCTGTTGGCAAAGAAGGGGGGCGGTTTAGAAGTGTTCAGGCAGCTTGTGAAGAAGGTAGAGTTAGAAGTTCTTTTCCACTTTATTATTGTGAGAAATGCAAAAAAGAAACAATTTACCCTCTTTGTGAAAATTGCGAAACTAAATGCCGGAAAAGGTATTATTTTTTTGAAGATAAAGAAAAATCTTTTAATAAAATTAATGAAAGATATGAAGAAGAGGGGAAGCAATATTCTTATCAGGAGCTGGACATCAATCATTATTTTGAGAAAGCTGTTGAAAAACTTGGGCTTGCAAAATCAGAAGTTCCTTTTTTGATTAAAGGGGTTAAAGGAACAAGTTCTACAGAACATGCAATGGAAAATCTTGCAAAGGGAATTTTGAGAGCGAGATATGATTTGCAGGTTAACAAAGATGGAACAATAAGATTTGATGGGACAGAGTTGCCGATTGTTTATTTTAAACCAAAAGAAGTTTTTGTAAGTATTGAAAAACTTAAAGAGTTGGGATATGAAAAAGATATGCATGGTAAAGAACTTATTGATGAAAACCAAATATTAGAAATGATGCCTCACGATGTTCTTCTTCCGAGTCTTTCTGGTTCAGCAGATGAAAAAGCAGACGATGTTTTTATTAAGATTTGTAATTTTGTTGACGATGAACTTGAAAGATTGTATGGATTGAAATCTTTTTATAATGTGAGAAAAAGAGAGGATTTAGTCGGGCAAATGGGGGTTTTTATGGCACCGCATAATTGTGGGGGGGTTGTATGTAGATTTATTGGATTTTCAAATACTTTGGGATTGATAGCAAGCCCTTACCTCCATGCTGCTGTTCGTCGGGATTGTGATGGTGATGAAGCAGCCATTATGCTTTTAGGGGATGTGCTCTTGAATTTTTCAAAAAAATTTTTGCCAAGCCATAGGGGAGGAACACAGGATGCTCCGTTGGTTTTGAATGCCAGAATTAGTGCAGGAGAAGTTGATGATGCTATTTTAGATTTTGAATATTCTAATGGTTATCCTCTTGAACTTTATGAAAAAGCAGAAAAGAGAATGCATTCATCTAAAGTGAAGGGGATTGTTTTGTGCAAAGAGGTTTTAAAAAAAGGTGAAAATCCTTTTATTAATATGGGTTTTACTCACGGCACTTCTAATTTTAATGAAGGTGTTGCGTGTTCTTCTTATAAAACTCTTTTGACAATGCAGGAAAAGGTTCAGCACCAAATGGAGCTTGTAGAGAAAATTCGGGCTGTGGATACTTCTGATACTGCCCGGTTAATTATTGAAAGGCATTTTATGAGGGATATGAGAGGTAATTTGAGGGGATTTTCTATGCAGGGATTTAGATGTGTTGCATGCAATGAAATCATGAGAAGACCTCCTTTAACAGGAGTTTGTCCAAGGTGCAAAGGAAAAATAATTTTCACAATTAATGAAGGGGGAATTAAAAAATATCTTGAGCCTGCATTAGATTTAGCCAGGAAATACAATCTTTCTCCTTATCTCAAGCAAACACTTCAATTAACTAAAGAAAATATTGACAGCATTTTCGGGAAGGAGTTGGAGAAACAGGAAACAATGGAGAAGTGGTTTTGAGAAAAGAGAAATCCTTTATTTTTTTAATTCCTTAGCAATTTCAGTAGCTGTTTTAGGTTCATTTAATTTAGATAGAACGTCCTTTCTTAATCTACTTTTCTTTAGAAATATTCTTTTTTAATCAAACGCCGTTTCATAGAATAGAGGCGTAACAGATATAAAAACATTTAAAAATAATAACAGATTAAAAATAATGATGGTTAAAAATCCGGATAAAAAAGATAATTCTCCAAGTTGGGCATGGTATACATTAGGCATTTTTGTAATCTTTATATCGATTATAGGTATGTTCAGCTCTTTTGTATCCTTCTTCATAATTTTTATAGGCGGCCTATTTTTATTACCATTTATTCATAAATTAATTGAAAAAAAATTAGATAAATCTTTTTCTGAGAAAATTAAATTTATTATTTTTGGTATATTTATATTTTTTGCCATTATTTTTTCAGGATTTGGTGAAGGGGACAATTCATCAACAAATGAAAATCAGATTTTATTAACAACTGAACAACAAATTCAACAGGATGTTCAGAAAATTTTAGGTTCTGATAAAATAAAAGATTTAACTTATTATGGAGATACAGGGCAAATTATAATTAATTATAAGGCGAGTGATTATTCAAGTGAAAGAACTTTGCAATATGACCATATTAAAATTTATGAAAAACTATTTGAAAATTATAATGTTGAAGAAGTAAGCATTTTTTCATGGATGATTTTTGTTGATACTTATGGGCAAGAAAAAGAGATGATTGGAGTTCGTTCTATGATGACAAAAGAAACAGCAGATAAAATTAATTGGGATAATCTAATAACAGACAATCTTTCCAAAGTTGCTAATACTTATTATGTCCAACCTGCTTTGAAAGACTAGGAATTAAAAAAATAGTTAATTCTAAATATTCTTTTTTTGTTGGAGGTTTATGGTTGAAGAGATAAAAAAATTTGAATTTTCAAAGATAGAATATGAGAAAGCCTACGATTCTGCAAACCATTATGAAAATTATATTTGGATTACTTTTTCTACAATAGTTTTGCTTTCTTTATGGATATTATATGCTGTTTGTGTGAATAATGAAATAAATATTAACGTTAAAATAACTATGGCTGTTTTTGGATTTCTTCTCTGTATTTATTCTATATTAGTTGTGGTTAATTTGAATCAAAAAAGGAGAATAAAATATGCAATAATAGACATTATTGAAAAAGAGAAAAAAGCTAAAGGAGAGAAAATATTTGAAAAAATCAATTATTTAAAAATAAGAAATTTTGGAGTTCTTTTAATACTCTTTATTATCCTGTTCCTATATTTTATTGTATTTTCTATCTTTCTTCTGAAAATTAGTTTGGTCGTCTCTTGTTTATATTATCTTTTTTGTACCTCGCTGTTACTTGTTATTATTTTTTTTACAGATTCTAATACAAATAAAGGAATAGAAAACTGGAAGAAAAAATTGAAATCCAAATAAAAATTTTCCTCTCAAAACAAATAAAGTATAATAGTCGGCAATAATAAACAGCCCATCATTTGGGTTCTTCTGACTCCTAGAGAGATGCAGTAAATTCCTGTGAATGCAGAAACCATTAAAACTCCTAGTCCAAAAAAACCTGACATAAGAAATACGATTATTGTTAAAATAATTAATGTAATTATCGAGAGAAAAGCATAATTTATTTTTGTTATTTTTTGAAGGAAAAATTTTGCTAAGAAAATTGTGAGGAAAAATGAAACTGTGCCACTAACGACAACTATTATTAAAATTAATGTTAAAATTTTCAAAGAAAGATTTCCAATTATTTCCTGGATTGCAACTGCTGCTCCGGTTCTGGTTTTTGAAATTATGTAAAGTGAAATAAATGAGAATCCCATAACAAGGGTATTTGTTGCACCGAGCAAAACAAGAAAACCTCTTTTATCTGTTTTTGATATGCTGTCTCCTATAATTGCCGCCTGTCCGCTTCCAAGTCCCGGAAGAAAACTGCATAATGGCGAAGCGATCAGCGAGCCGATAAATGCTTTTGCAATTGGTTTTGATAAATTTTTCTTTGGAATTGTAATGTCCTGTTTTGGAATTTGTGTTTTATTTTTTATGCTTGTGATTAACATAGAAGCCCCGAACAATCCTGTCAGCAAAGGCAGGAGCGGTTCTTTAATTCCGATGTTCAAGACATTCCAGCCTAAAAAACCAGATAATAGAAAAGCGGACAGTGCTGAAAATTTCTTTTTCTCTCTTGAGATTAAAAAGAATGAAGCGAGAATGAGCAGGTACGGAATTAATTTTGAAATAAAAGAATAAATTTTAGAGATTATCAATACAGATGGAAATGAAATTAAAATTAAGGTAAATACTGCAATCAAACTTCCATAACAAGTCAGCATAACTGCCTGATAACCCTGCCCTTTTTTCAGTAAATCATGCCCCGGCAATATACTCAATTCTGTGTCAGTGTCAGGACAGCCCAAAAATATTGAGGGAATAAAATCAATGAAAGTGTGTGTGATGGCCATTGATGCAATAAAAACCACGAGATAAGTTGGTTCTATTGAGGTGAAAAGAGAAGCAGACAAAGAGATAAGAAAAATTCCTATGAGATTTATATGAACTCCTGGAACCAATCCTGTTAAAGTTCCTGCGATGATGCCGAGGAGAAGGAAAATCATGATTTGGAAGAGCATTAAATAAATACTTTTATAAAATATATATTTATTGTTGTGTCATGGTTATGGGTATAAATGAAAAGATTGGGTTGGTTAAGAGGAACACTGTTGAGATAATTGGGGAAGAGGAGTTAAAAAAACTTTTGAAAGAGAAAAAAAGCCCTTCTGTTTATATTGGAACTGCTCCTACAGGCAGGCCTCATGTGGGATATTTTATTTGGGGGTTAAAAGTAGCGGATTTATTAGAAGCAGGATTTAAGGTAAAAATCTTGCTGGCAGACATGCACGCAGCTTTAGATAATACTCCTTGGAATATCTTAGATGAGAGATATAAGTATTACGAAAGAATTATTCCTTTGATGATCCAGGCAATTGGCGCTGGTATAAAAAATTTAGAATTTGTAAAGGGGAGTAGTTTTGAATTGACTAGGGATTATATCTTCGATGTATTAAAAATGTCAAGTTTTACTTCTATTAGAGATGCTAATAAGGCGGCATCAGATGTTGTCAAAATGGGAAAAAATCCCAAACTCTCTGGTTTAATTTATCCAATAATGCAGGCATTAGATGAGCAGTATTTAGGAGTGGATGCGCAACTTGGTGGAACTGATCAGAGAAAGATTTTTGTTTTAGCAAGAGAGAATCATCTTAAGATGGGGTACAAACCACGGATTGAGATCATGTTTCCTTTACTTCCTGGTTTAATTGGGGAAAAGATGAGCGCTTCTGATGAAAGATCGAAAATTGATTTGTTGGATGACGAAAAAACAATTAAAAACAAATTGAAAAACGCCGAAATGATTGCTGGAGATTCTAATAACGGAGTCATGATTTTTTTAGAACACGTTATCATGACTATTAAAAAAGATAAAAGAGAGAAGTTTCTTGTTAAAAGGGATAAAAAGTATGGAGGAAATTTAGAATATGAAACTTATGAAGAAATTAAAAAAGATTTTATAAAAAAGAAATTACACCCTCTTGATTTAAAAAATGCTGTTGCAAAAGAAATTAGTGAACTTTTAAAACCAATTCACAAACATAAAAAAGAATTGGAAAAATTAGCCAAAAAAAGTTGGAAATAGTTACTTAGTCTTAAACTCCACAACATCTAAATCTTTTAATTTATGTTTTAATCCAACTTTTTGCCCTGGAAATTTCGAACTTGGACCCCAGATTTTTGTTTGTTTTATTTTATCAGAAAAGCCATGAAGAATTTTTTCTGCAACATCTTTTATTGTTGAATCAGGAGGGAGGATAATTGGTTTTTCAGATTTTTCTTTTCCAGGTTCTTTTGTATAAACTCTCATCTTGTTAAAAGACTTGAAAATTTTTTCTTTTAATTTTTCTATCCCTTCTAAAGTTTCTGGTTCAATCATCACATAATCATATTTTTCTGTTTCTAATCTCGCTTTAATTTTTCTTTTTTGCTCAGGGAGTTTGTCCACGAAGTTGTTATAGACAATTATCTTTTTTTTGTCAGGTAGTTTTTTAAGAATTCTTTCTATTTGTTCATAACTTGTTACTGTTATTATAATCGTATCTGTGGTATTTGTAAGTCCCTTATCATAGTAATTAGAATCAATTGCGGGATTTTCAATTATTTGCACATTTGCCCCACAAAATTTCATAATTCCTAATTCTAGTTTTTTTGTTGTAAATTCCTCAAATAAATTTTCTTTTAATTTTGGATTTGCATTTGTTATTTTTTTTAATAACCATGATTTTCCTGAACTGCTTTCTCCCACGATAACTGCCTGCATTTCTTCTTTTCTTATTCCTTTTTTAGTTGAGCCTGCTTTTTTGGATTCTTTTTCTTTTGTATATTTCAATTTTGACAGCCTCCTTTTTAATTGGGCACGAAGATTCTCAGCGCCCTTATGTTTTGGAGCGAGGGTAATCATTTTTTTTAGGTATCTAATTTTTTGTTCTGTTGTTTGAGCTTGTTCATACTCTGCTTGAGCTTTTTCAAAATGTGGGGATGCGTTGATTGGCATAATTTATTTTTGAAATTTCTTTATTATTTTTATATAATTTTTATTTAATCCTCCAAGTCTAAAGATAATTGCTTTTTTGAAATTTGTTTTTTTTACAAACTCTAAATCTTTTTCTAAGTTTTCTGTGGTAAGAATTGGTTCATTTCCTAAAATCCCTGTGGCGATTGTTCCTAAACTAATAGAATAATTTTGCTTATTTTTTAATTTAATCAAATTCTTTTTTATATTTTGGTTCATGATTTTTGAATTCATACTTGAATACCACATTAAACTTTTTTCTGTTTTAATATCATAATCCAATCCAAGCATTTTTATCAAGATATAATAACTTGAAGAAGGAGATTGTGCTGTAACTATTCTTTGTTTGTTTTTATTCATAAATTTTTTAATTATTTGTTTATTTCTAAAGAAACTTAAAATATTCTTTAATAATAATCTCTTATTTAAAATAGGTAATTCT
>Ga0315546_1001583_pt1 | contig 14220 bp, 11 predicted proteins | sample SalMarSW160170MG_FD_203833 | JGI IMG/M metagenome (GOLD analysis project Ga0315546, IMG submission 203833) | Salt marsh sediment microbial communities from the Plum Island Ecosystem LTER, Massachusetts, United States - Salt Marsh Sediment SW1601-170 ... | reverse complement strand
CGATGTACGGGTCTTTCTGTATACCCCGGTGACGGTCCTCCTGCGCAAGGGCGACCGGGTCGTCGGCGTCAAAGCGGTAGACCAGACCAGCGGCGAAGAGTACCTTGTCCACGCCGACTACGTGGTCAGCGCCACCGGCCCCTGGGCAGCCAAGGTCGCCGCGCTAGGCAACGTTAAGATTGGGATGAGCCTCAGTAAAGGCACCATGGTCGCCCTGGACAGCCGCCCCCTGAAGCGGGCCATCAATCGCTGCCGCTACCCATCCGATGGTGACATCATCGTCCCGGTTGGCACGACCATCGTGCTGGGCACCACTTCGGTGGACATTGAGGACCCCGATAACTTTGTCATTGAGGAATGGGAAATAGACAAGATGCTGGACGAATGCATTCAGATGGTGCCCATGATCGAGGACATGCATATGCAGCGAAGTTTCGCCAGCATCCGTCCACTGTACCAGCCTCCTACAGAGGGTAAGAAAGAGGAGAAAGTAACGGGGATAGAGGTCAGTCGGGTATTCTACGTTCTCGACCACGAGGAACTGGACAGCGTGGGCAGCCTCATTACCATCACCGGCGGCAAATTGACCTCCTCTCGCTTGATGGGTGAGAAGACGGTTGACATAGTCTGCGCCAAGATGGGGATTGACGTGCCCTGCCGCACCCACCTGGAGCCATTGCCCACTGGAGGGTGATGTCGCCTGGAGCGCCTTTGACATGTGACTGGTTGCAGGAGCACGAAAGGCTTACGCCGTAGAGCTGGTTAAATCTTCCGTTGCTGATCAAGGCTTTGCATCGGCGCAGAAGGCCGCTCACCCTCCATTTGACGGCCATCTGTACCGATGTGCGCTTTCAAAGCCGGCAGCCGTCACCTTTTACTAAGACCCGCTTTCACGGAGCCAGGATGGATCTATGGCCAAAAGCAAGAAACGACGGAAAAAAAAGCCACTTTCAAACCAGCGGCAACAAGCCACGCCAAGTACTCAGGATCAGGAAGAGCGACCTGACAAGTTCGGCTGGATTCCGCTCTGGGGCTGGATCTTGATCTTTCTCGTGCCCTTGATCATCAGCGAGTTCATGTTCTACAACACACCAGGCCGAACGGTCAGCATGATCCTCTTCCCGCTGGCCTGGATCGGATTCTGGGTCACGATAATGAACCGATCAGGGTGGCCAATCATTAAAAAGCGTAACAAGAAGCACAACGACGAGGAAAAGTAACCTTGAATCCGTAATCCTGCCAGTCCGTGCTCTTTCGGCGCGGTGAGGGTCAGAGAAACGGCTTCAGTGGATGGAGGATCTGTGAGCGAGCGTTCACGCCAGACCACGGAAGAAGAGAGCGTTGAGAAAGAGTACCCCTCCCCCGACCCCTCCCCTGCGGGGGGAGGGGAGTCGGGGGTCTTGCCGGAACCAACACCCGGTAGCGCGAGGAAGCGAGAGCAATCTTCGCTTCTAGAGATGTTATTCCGTGAGGCCGAGATCATCGCCCAAAACCTTAAGGAAAGTGGCACACGCCGCTAGCTGGGTCGGAGATGGAGGAGATCCTTCATCGTCTGGAAGCACACACAAAAGCGAGACGATGCCAATTCCGTGAGGGCTTTGCGTCTTTCGCCCGTCTTCACAACCTGGTTGGCTGGGAGGGATGGTTCAGTCCCTACGATGAGGAGACGTACAGCGCGGTGTTGGATCACATTGCCCCCGACGATGTGGTGCTGGAGATTGGGGCTGGCGACCTGCGCCTGGCACTGCGGATGGCAGAACGGGCGCGGCGGGTGTACGCGGTGGAGGTTAACCCGCTGGTAGTCGGCCCGGCGCTGGAGATCATCGGCCTGCGTTTACCCCGTAACTTGCACGTAATGTGTGCCAATGCCCTCGATCTCTCTTTCCCTCCCGGTGTCACAGTTGCCGTGCTCCTGATGCGCCATTGTCAGCATTTCGGGCACTACTTCGACCGGTTGCGGGCGGCAAGTTGTCGGCGGCTGCTGACCAACGCTCGCTGGAAGAGTGGGGTGGAGGTAGTAGACCTGACAGCGCCCTGCACCCCCTTTGAACAGGTGCACGAGGGGTGGTACGCCTGCCGCTGTGGGGCGGTAGGCTACGTGGGCTCCGGGGCGCGTGTGGACGCCCCGCCCGTGGAGGTAGTCGCGTGTCCCGCCTGCTCTCCGCTGGGACCGGATAATAAGGATGGGGAGGATATAAAATGAGATTGCAAAGAAAACGAGTCGCCATACTGGTGGGGCCGGGGTACGAGGATCTGGAGTTCTGGGTGCCTTTGATGAGATTGCAGGAGGAAGGAGCGGAGGTCACCGTGGTGGGCCCTCGGGCAGGTGAAAGCTATATCAGCAAGTCCGGCGGCCTGGAGGCCACCGCTCAGGTGGGAGCGGACCAGGCTACGGCGGAGCAATTTGACGCCGTGGTCGTCCCCGGAGGTTGGGCTCCCGACAAGCTGCGCCGTTACGAGAGCGTCTGCGCTCTGGTGCGGGGAATGTACGAGCAGGGAAAAGTGGTAGCCTCCATCTGCCACGCCGGGCTGGTGCTGATCTCGGCAGGGATCGTGCGGGGCCATCGCGCCACTGGATCCCTGGGCATCAAGGACGACCTGGTCAACGCAGGGGCGACGTGGGTGGACGAACCCGCTTTCCGCGACGGCAACCTCATCTGGGGACGGGTGGTTGCCGACATCCCGGCTTTCTGTCGCGAACTGGTGAGCACGCTGGAGGGATAGCTACTAGCATCAGCGGAGCGCGGGGCTGAGTTTCACTTAAAGAGAGGTGTACATTGGTCGGTATCGTCGTAGTCTCTCATAGCCAAGAACTCGCTGTTGGAGTCTGTGAACTGGCCCTTCAGATGGCGGGGGGGCAGCCGGTGCCCGCCGTCCCAGCGGGGGGGACAGATGACGGCAGCCTGGGAACAAGCCTGGAGAAAGTGACTGAGGCACTTGGGCAAGTGCTGGACCAGGGAGAGGCCCTGGTGCTGGTCGACCTGGGCAGCGCGGTGATGGTGACTCAGATGGCGGTCGAGTTGCTCTCTCCGGAACAGCAGAGCCGGGTACATCTGACAAATGCACCACTGGTAGAGGGGGCCATCGCGGCGGTGGTGGCCGCTGCTGGGGAGGGAGACCTGGAGACGGTACGGCGCGCAGCAGAGCGGGCGCTGGAAATCCCCAAGATACCCTCGGAGGTCATCCCTGTTGAAATAGGGGCGCCGGTCGCACCCGAGGAGGTCGGGCCGGTGGAGAGCGTGGAACTGCCAGTGCTCAATTCCGCCGGCCTACACGCCCGCCCGGCGGCTCTCTTCGTGCGCACGGCGATGCGTTTCGAGTCGGAGATCACAGTACAGAACGTGACCCATAGTCGCCCTCCCGCCGACGCCAAGAGCATGATGGATGTGGCCAATCGGGGGACGGCTTGGCAAGGGGAGCAAATCCGCATCGTGGCCCGGGGCCAGGATGCGGCCGAGGCGATTGCTGCCCTGCGCCGGTTGGTGGAGAGCGGGTTTGGGGAGATGGAGGAAGCGGCAACGGCAACGACGCCGGTCCCCCCGACAACGCCCGCCCTTGTCCCTGTCGCGCCCCCTGGGCCCCCTGAGGAGGAGGCGGAAACGGGACGGCTGCGGGGCATCCCGGCCTCCGAGGGGATCGCCGTGGCCCCGGCGTTTCTCTATCGCCCTCTCGCGCTGCAAGTCGAACGGCGCACGGTCTCCGACGTTGCCGCTGAGGTGGCCCGGCTGCACGAGGCATTGCAGCAGGCTCGGGATGCGTTGACCGCGCTGCAGCAAGAGGTGGCGGAGCAGGACGCGCACGTGGCGCGCATCTTCGAGTTCCAACGCATGATGCTGGAGGATCAGACCCTGGTGGGGTCCATTGAGGAGGAGATCCGCCGCACTGCCTGTAACGCCGAGGCGGCGGTGGAGCAGGCCATTGGCGAGTGGGTAACTCGTTTTGAGCACATGGATAATGATTTGATGCGCCTGCGGGCGGCCGACGTGCGGGACGTGGGTGATCGAGTGGTGCACATCCTTCTGGGAGTGCAGGATAAGCACTTGAGCACTCTTCCCGAGCCGGTGATCGTGATAGCCCGGGACCTGACCCCCTCGGATACGGCGCGGCTGGACCGGGAGTGGGTGCGGGGCCTGTGCACGGCGATGGGAGGAGCGACTTCCCACGTTGCCATCCTGGCGCGGATGTGGAACCTACCGGCGGTAGTGGGCCTGGGCAATCCGCTGCTGCAGGTGCCAGATGGGGCGCTTCTGGCCGTGGATGGTGAGGCAGGAGTGGTGGAGGTCGAGCCACCGCCCGAGGTGGTGCGGGCCTACCAGGAACAGGAGGAACGGCGCGCTGCCCTGCAAGCCGAGGCATTGCGACAGATCGGGGAGCCCGCCGCCACGCAGGATGGACGGCAGGTCGAGGTGGTGGCCAACGTCGGCGACGTGGCGTCGGCACGGGAAGCGCTGAAGCAGGGAGCAGAGGGGATCGGCCTGCTGCGCACCGAGTTTCTCTACCTGGATCGAAGTACCCTTCCCGACGAGGAGGAGCAGGTAAGAGCTTACCAGGCCATCGCCGAGGTGATGGGCCAGCGCCCAGTCATCGTCCGCACTATGGACGTGGGAGGCGATAAATCACTTCCTTCCATCCCCCGCCCCGAGGAAGCCAACCCCGCCCTGGGGGTGCGGGCCATCCGCCTCTCCCGGCAGCACCCGGACTTGCTGCGCGTCCAGTTGCGGGCAATCCTGCAGGCCGGGGTCGGGCATAACCTGAAGGTGATGTTTCCTCTGGTCATCACGCTGGAAGAGGTTCGCTGGGCAAAGGTCCTGCTGCGCCAGGCGCAGCAGGAACTGGCGGCGGAGGGGCTGGAGCACACCCGGGAGATCGAGGTAGGGATCATGATAGAGACCCCGGCGGCAGCGTTAGTGGCCGACGTGCTAGCGACGGAGGTGGACTTTTTCAGCATCGGGAGCAACGACCTGACTCAGTACACCCTGGCCTGCGACCGGGGCAACGAACGGCTAGGGGATCTGTATCGCCCATTGGACCCGGCCGTGCTGCGCCTGATCGCCCAGGTGATCGAAGCGGCACACGCGGCAGGAAAGTGGGTTGGGCTGTGTGGGGAGATGGGCGGCCAACGGAGCGCGATCCCGATGTTATTGGGACTGGGGCTGGACGAGTTCAGCATGACTCCAGGCGCCATCCCGGCTGCCAGGCAAGTGATCCGCTCCCTGACTATGGCCGAAGCCCAACAGGTCGCGAATCACGCGCTCTCACTCTCGACAGCCTCAGAGGTCGAAGGCTATCTCGCCTCTGTACTTGAACGCCTGGTCTGATCTTCTTCTCTTCTTCAAGGTGTGCCTGTCTGCTGCCCTTCAGGCCAGCGCGATGGCCCGCATCCATGCCTCGACCAATCGCTCTGGCCGACGGCTCCACTCGTCCCAGGCATACCTCCCAGCATAGATCGCCTCCAGTGTCTCCGTCAGCAGCCGGTTGGCCGGTGTTGCCACGCCCACGCGCTCTCCGTAGCGCACAACCGCACCGTTCAGGTCGGCTACTTCGGAGACCGTCCGTCCCTGTGTCAGCCCCTGTTGCAACGACGGTGTCCGTCCCTTTCGCCCACCTCCCACCAGTCGGCGCAACAACGGAACCAGCAGCGGCGCGGGCAGGTGACGCAATGCCCACATCAGCGGGCGTACCGGATAACCAGGCAAGTCCACTATCCGTATTCCCAGCGCACGTGTCACCGCCATCAACTCCCGCATCGCAGCGATTTCCAACCGGAGAAGCCCAATATGGGCGTAGACTTCCCCCGGCGGCATATTGAGAATGGCGGGGATGGTGTTGCCTAGCATGTTGAGCGGCAGTTTAGACCACTTGATCGCCCTATAGTCCCGGTACAGGCGTACCCGCAGGCCCGCCTCTCTCAATGACGTTGCCACGTGCCCGACATTCGCTTCCCGCATCACCGGCGCTAACGCGAGCCCGCCGTGCTCTTTCACCAACCGTACGGTGCCCGGTTCCAGCACACTCGCCGGCTGAGTCAGCGACGCTGCGATCACCCGGTCAGTGCCGAAAGCCTGGCTGAGCCGTTCCTCGCTGCCGATGCCGTTCTGCAGGCACAGCACCGGCGGATGCCCCAGGTCACTCTCCTGCATCTGGCGGGTAGCGGTGTCCACATCGTAGGTCTTCACCGTGAGCAGCGCCAGGTCGAAGGGGCCAAAGGCAGCCGCCTCGGCTATGCTGGAGACGACGTTCAGCCCCTGGTGCACAAGGCACTCCTCCCGGGGCTCGATCAGTCGCAGCCCCCGTGCCCGCACGGCGTCCACCAGCCACGGCCGTCCCACCAGCGCGACTTCATTGCCCGCCAGGGCCAACCGTGCCCCGAGGAACCCGCCAACGGCTCCCCCTCCCACCACAATAACTCGCATCATCAGTGAAACGCATTTTAACACGGAGCGGCGCGGGCAGCAAACCGGCTCCCGACCCACCACTCACGAGTGCATCACGCTGGGGACAATGGGGGCGGGAAGCGCGCCGCCGCGTCAGGGTGACTTCGTGCTGCTTGACGTGGAGCGGGTCGCTCTTCCTACTCACGGCTCACGCACGCAGCGGTAGCCGTGGCGCGGGTTGCCCCAGGTTTTGGGTTGGTGGGAGACCGCGCCGTTGTAGCTGACGTAGTAGGCCCCACGCTCATCGTACTCGTCGGCCGACCAGTAGTAGATGGGCGACCAATTGGCGGCCCAGAGGGGGGTCTCCTTATCGGGCGAGGTCTCGCACGCAGCCCGGCCGGTCTCCCCGCTCCAGGTGCAGCCGGTGTTCTCACCGTGCCGGACGAGCGAACGGACAATCTCGCCGGTGGTGGGCATGCGCCAGATGTTCTGCGGCTCGGGTCTGAGCGTCAGGCCATCCTCGCTCAGATAGCGGCAGAGGCCGGTGGTCTGCATGTCATCCGCCGTAGCGTCTCTGCCCTCGTACCCGGGTTTCTCCCCCGGGCCTACCGGCCCCACGCCATAGAAGGCGATGTGGTTCCAGGAAGGATACCCGCCCCAGCGTTGCTTCCAGTTCCAGCCAGGCCCCTCGGGAGCCCACACGAGCGTCACGCCGTTACCTTCAATCAACCGTGCGCCACGGTCGCCGTCGTCCTGGCGGGTCAAAAGGATCGGCAGGTGATAGATCGAGGTAGCGATCGCCACCAGCAGCGGAACCCCGATCGCCAGCACGTAGCGCAGGTTGCGCCGGAGCCACTTCTCCGGCGGCGTCCGCCCGGTGGCACGCAACCGCTGCCGATGCCGGGCTTCGGTCAGGAACAGGACGCCGGTGGCGACCAACATCCCGCTGACAGGGAACATGCTCAACAGCCCGCCCAGCGTCAGCCCGGCACGCCGTACCGTCATCGTCCACCACCACGTGGTGAAGACACCGCCGACGACGATGAGCGACCAGCCGCCGAACCGGGGCCAGGTCAGCACGACCAGGGTAAGAACCAGGCAGGCAGCGCCAGGGATCAGGTAAGCCAGCCTGACGGACCATGGCCCCCACCAGCCCTCGTAGTACATCTCCGCCACGCCCCAGAACGTCCACATAGTGGTCGTCAGGATCACCAGTCCTGTGGCGATAATCCCGGGGAGCCCGCGTTTGAATTCCGGGCGAACCATTGATTCACCTCTTACGCACAAAGGGCTCTTTCCCAGCCTGGCATGATTACAACCTCACTATCGTGCCGCAGACCGGCCAGCAACCCAACCGGTAGAAAACGCCGCTTGCAGATTATAGCCACCGGTGTCAGCGTCCACGTCCAGCACCTCGCCGGCGAAATAAAGGTCGTCCACCAGGCGCGAAGCCATCGTGCGCGGGTTGATTTCTCGCGTATCCACTCCACCGGCGGTGATGATCGCCTCCGTAAAAGGGCGGTGCCCGGTCACCTCCAGGCGAAAATCCTTCAACCACACCCGCAGTCGCTTACGCTCCTGAGATGTGATCTGGTGCCCAGCCTTGTCCGGGGAGATGGACGTCAAATCTATGCAAACCGGGATCAGTTTTCTGGGAAGCAAGCCTTTGAGCAAGGTGCGAAACTGCTGCTTGCCATGCGCATCCAGGTCGCGGAGCAGTCGCGTGTCCAGCTTGCGCTCGTCGAGAGCGGGCTTGAGATCAATGGAAACGGTCACTCGTTGACCCAGGCGCAGCGCGTCCACGACCTGCCTGCTCAGGGAAAGGATAACCGGCCCAGAAAGGCCAAAGTGGGTAAAGAGCATTTCGCCAAATAGCTCTGCCTGCTTTTTCCCATTGACCCACACCCGGACGGTCACGTTGCGCAGGCTCAGGCCTTGCAACCTGGGGGCAACGTCACCGGCTGTCTCCAGAGGAACCAGCGCTGGTCGAATCGGCACGATGGCATGTCCCACCGATTCGGCCAGCCGGTACCCATCCCCCGTTGATCCGGTGCCAGGGTAAGACGCCCCGCCAGTTGCGATGATCACACCATCCGCACGAACATCTGCACAATGAACCCGTCTGGCGGAACGGACACCAGGTTCCTGGGAAAAAACCTGGTTTCGGGACACCTGCACCCCGACCACCCGTCCTCCCTCGACAAGCAACCGCTCCACCGGCGACCGGGTCCGCAGGGTCACGCCACGTTCGCCAACCCACCGTACCAGCGCATCTACCACGTCCTGGGCCTGACCACTGGCTGGAAAGACCCGTCCTCCTCGCTCAGTCACAGTACGAACCCCCAGTTCCTCAAAAAAAGCCACGAGTTCAGAGGTGAAAAACCGGGAAAAAGCCTGGCGAAGGAAACGTCCATTGGGTCCAAAATGCGCGATAAACTCGGACAACGAAGCGACGTTGGTCAGGTTGCAACGTCCCTTGCCGGTGATGCGCAGCTTGCGTCCCGGGCGATCCATCTTTTCGAGAAGCAGCGTTTCGGCCCCCAGTTCGGCGGCCTGCCCGGCGGCCATTAAACCAGCCGCGCCCCCTCCGACCACGATCACCTGACGCCCTGCCATATACCTCTCACTGCTCAATCAATCCAGGGAAGATTTTGCACAGCGCTTTGGTAGGTCTGAAGCCGGACAGGACATCATATTTAGATTGTAGTGCAGATCACCGTCTTGTCAAGATGGGCAATCTCGCCATCTCGATTATGTCGTCCGCCCACTTGCCCGTCCAATCGCCTGGCTCACTGCCTGAACGTCGGCTGGCAACTCCAGCGGCGAGTTGGCGCGGCGGGCAACCACGTCCACCACGTCCAACTATACCCGTCTCCATCTGCATTTGGCAAACAATCCGGTTCATGGTAAGATGGGAATAAGATGAACAGACGCTTCGAGGAAGTAGAACACACCGCCGACATCGCCATCCGCGTCTGGGGGCGCGATCTGACTGAACTGTTCTCCAATGCCGCCTACGGTATGGCCTGCCAGATGGCCGACCTCGACGCAGTGGATCGGACGGATTTCGGCGAGCTCAGCCGAGCCACCGAGCATCTGATCGAGTTGGAGGCCTACGACGCCGAGACACTGCTGGTGGCCTGGCTCGGGGAGTTGCTCTACCTGGGCGAACGGGACGGCTGTGTCTTCACTGATTTCGACGTGCTTGAGATCACCCCGACCCGATTGCGGGCCGTCGCCCAGGGCGGGCCAGTGCGGGAGTGCCAGCGGCAGATCAAGGCGGTCACGTTCAACGATTTGGAGATCGTGCGCACCGGCGCAGGCTACGAGACCACAATCGTATTCGACGTGTAAATGTGAAACATGAAACGTGAAATGGCTATTGAGCACCGTTCAAGGAGGCGGGAGATGGCGCAGAAGAGCGACTTTCAACGGGTGGGCAAGTACATCTGGGAATTGTCGAAGGATTTCCGGGACGACATGCGCGTTCCGGCGCGCATGTTCGGCGACGTGGAACTTTTCGACGCGGCCTTCCGTGACCGCACGGTGGGACAATTGATCAACACTGCGACCCTGCCAGGCATCGTCAAATATGCGATGGCGATGCCAGACTTCCACCAGGGATACGGCTTCCCCATCGGGGGCGTGGCGGCTATGCGGGTCGACACCGGTGTGATCTCCCCTGGAGGCGTCGGGTACGACATCAACTGCGGCGTGCGCCTCCTGGGCACATACCTGGAACAAGAGGAGATCGCGCCGTACCTGTGGGACCTCACAGCGGCCCTCTACCGGGCCTGCCCCAGCGGTGTAGGCGGGAAAGGGCGCGTGCGAGTCTCTGAGCGGGAACTGAATGAACTGGTAACGCAGGGCGCGAAGTGGGCACAGAAGCGGGGCCTGGCACGGCAGGAGGACCTGGCCCACACAGAGGAGCAGGGCTGCCTGGCTGGGGCCGATCCCAGCCAGGTGAGCGCCCGAGCCAAGGAACGGGGCCGCCCGCAGGTAGGCTCCCTGGGCGCGGGCAATCACTTCCTGGAGATAGACGTGGTCGAAGAGGTCTATGACCCGGAGGCGGCGGAGGTCTTCGGCCTGTGGAAAGGCCAGGTGGTGGTGCAGATCCACTGTGGCTCGCGGGGCTTCGGCCACCAGGTCTGCGACGACTACGTGAGGAAGCTGCAACCGGTGGTGGAGAAATACGGCATCCAGTTGCCAGACCGGGAACTGGTGTGCGCTCCCATCAACTCCCCCGAGGGCCGGGCCTACTACGGCGCGATGGCCTGCGCGGTCAACTACGCCTTCGTCAACCGGCAAGTGCTGGTCACAGGCGTGCGCGAGGCCTTCGAGCAGGTGCTCGCCGGCAAGGTGAAGGACTTGGACCTGTTCCAGGTCTACGGCGTGACCCACAACATCGCCAAGTTTGAGGAGCACGAGGTGGATGGGAAGCGGATGAAACTGTGCATCCACCGCAAGGGAGCCACCCGCGCCTTCCCACCCGGTCATCAGGGAGTGCCAGAAGACTATCGCGACGTGGGCCAGCCAGTGCTGGTACCCGGATCGATGGGCACTGCATCCTACGTGCTGGTGGGCACGCAGAAGGCGATGGAACTGACCTTCGGCTCGACCTGTCACGGGGCAGGGCGCGTGATGAGCCGCAGGGAGGCCCGCAAGCAAGTCCAGGGAAGCGAATTGAGGAAGAAACTGGAGAGGCAGGGCATCGTCGTCCGCGCCGGGAGCAACAAGGGGCTGGCCGAGGAGGCGCCGGCGGCCTACAAAGACGTCAGTCGCGTGGTCGAGGTGGTGCATGGCGTAGGGATTGCCCGCAAGGTGACCCGACTGCGGCCATTGGCGGTTATCAAAGGGTAGAATTAACTACTCAGGCTGATGGGCGAAGGTCTACTCAGGCTGATGGGCGAAGGTCTACTCAGGCTGATGGGCGAAGGTCTACTCAGGCTGATGGGCGAAGGTCTCATGACCGAGCCCTTTGCGCCTCGGTCAGAGACCTTCGGCGAACGAGGTCAGAAGGCTGATGGGCGAAGGTCTCACGACCGAGCCCTTTGCGCCTCGGTCAGAGACCTTCGGCGAACGAGGACGAGGGTAGAATTACAAAAGCCCGAAATCATATGCAGACCCATACCCAAACCATCCGCCGCGAACGCACACTGCTCCTCATCGCCGCTGCCTTTCTCCTCGTCGGCGTCATAACCCTGGCGATCTCCAATTCGCAATTCGCCATTGGCCATTGGCCATTGGCCATTCTCTCTTTCATCATTTGTTTCGTTTCGGCCCATCTTCTCCTCTCCCGTTCCCTACCTCGCCATGATCCCTTCCTGCTGCCCACGGCAGCACTATTGAGCGGCTGGGGCCTCCTGCTCATCGGACGGCTGGCGATCAACTTCCTACTACGACAAACCATCTGGCTGCTAATCTCCACGGCCGCGCTGCTGGCCGTCGTCTGGTTGAGCCGCGACCTGCGCTGGTTACGGCGGTTCCGCTACACCTGGCTCTTCGGAGGACTGGCACTGCTGGCAGCCACGCTCGTCTTTGGCGTCAACCCATCCGGCTACGGACCGCGTCTCTGGCTAGGGGCATGGGGCGTCTACTTCCAGCCCTCCGAGCTGCTGAAGCTGCTGATGGTCGTCTACCTGGCCTCCTACCTGGCCGAGAGACGGGAGCTGCTCGTCTCAGAGGGACGGAGGATCGGGCGCTGGCGCCTCCCCCCACTGGCCTACGTCGGCCCGCTCCTGGCGATGTCCGGGCTGGCGGTGGTGCTCCTGGCCTGGCAGCAGGACCTGGGCGCAGCTATGTTGTTCTTCTTCACCTCTCTGGCAATGCTATACCTGGCAACCGGCCAGTGGGGATACGTTGCCACCGGGCTAGTACTCTTCATCATAGTGGGTCTGGCTGGCTACCGGTTCTCCGACCGGATAGCACTGCGGGTGGACGGCTGGCTCAACCCCTGGCCGGGGGCCGCCGACCGCGCCTTTCAGATTGTGCAATCGCTGCTGGCCTTCGGCGCCGGGGGAATTCTGGGGCAGGGGATAGGACTGGGTAACCCGACCTACATTCCCGCCGTCCACACTGACTTTGTCTTCGCTGCCATCGGTGAGGAGTTTGGCCTGGCGGGGACACTGGTTATCATCGCGCTGTACGAGGTGTTGACGTTGCGTGGCTTCCGCATCGCCGCCCGCGCTCCACGTCCCTTCGAGCGATTCCTGGCCGCGGGGCTGACGGCAGGATTGGTCATCCAGGCATGGGTCATCACAGCGGGAAACGCCAAACTGGCCCCCATCGCTGGCGTCACCCTCCCCTTCGTCTCCTACGGCGGCAGTTCCCTCCTGATCAGCTTCATCGCCCTCGGCCTCCTCCTCCGTATATCCAGTCCTACGTCCGAGGTTCAGGGTCCGAAGCCGCCGGTCACCGTGTCACCCCGTCAACCTGTCAACCCATCCCCCCTCCTCCACCTGGCCTGTGCCCTCTCCCTGGCCCTGGCCCTCCTGGCCACGATGTGCGGCTACTGGACTGTCTTGCGCGCCGAAACCCTGCGTGCCCGCGACGATAACCCTCGCCGCGTCCTCTACGAGCAGCACATCGCGCGAGGGCGCATCCTGGACCGGTATGGAGCCGTGTTGGCCGACGTGGAGGTAGCGGGCGACGGCACCGTCACACGCCGCTATCCCATCCTGGAGACCGCGCCAGCCGTCGGCTACGCCAGTCTGCGTCATGGCACAGGAAGTATTGAGGCGACCTTCGACGCTGAACTGCGGGGGGAAGTTGGCCGCAGCGATTGGCTGGCCGCGTGGGAGGAATTGCTCCACCGTCCACCCCATGGCCACGACGTGCAATTGACACTCGACGCGACGCTGCAAATCCAGGCCCAGCAGGCACTGGCGGGCCAAGCCGGAGCCATAGTGCTGCTCGACGCCGCCACCGGCGAGATCCTGGCCCTGGCCTCAAGCCCCACCTTCGACCCGGAGCACCTGGATGATGAATGGGAGAGTCTAAGCGAGGACCCCGCCGCGCCATTGGTCAACCGCGCCACCCAGGGCCTCTACCAGCCTGGCGCAGCCCTTCAGACCGTCATCATGGCCGAGGCATTAAACGAGGGCCTGGCCGCCCTCACTGCTCCTGCTTCCAACGCAACAGCAACCCTCACCGTCAACGGCGCACTGCTGGGCTGCAGCGCGGCTTCCTCCGAGCCACACACACTGGCCGACGCCTATGCCGCCGCCTGTCCAGCTCCTTTCGCAGACCTGGGCAAACGACTGGGAACCACCGGTCTGAAAGAGGCGGTGGAGCGATGGGCACTCACCACCCCGCCCCCGTTGGAGATCCCGGCCGAGGCAGCCGATTGGAACGCAGAAACGCTTTCGACCACAACAGCCCTGCGGAACGAGGCCATCGGCCAGGGGAGACTGACCGTATCACCGCTGCAGATGGCGCTGATGGCGGGGACTCTTGCCAATGAGGGAAAGAAGCCTACCCCCCGCCTGGTGCTCCGTGTCCAGGACGCGGAGGGAGACTGGCAGGAGAATCCCGGTGCCAAAGAGTCCCACACCATCCTCGCGCCCGATAGCGCACGAGCGCTGCTCGCGGCCTGGCAACGCTACGAGGAGAATGTCGCCGCGCACTGGGGAGTCGCCATCGCTGGTGAAGGACAGTCGCCACACGCCTGGTTTATCGGTGTCGCTCCTGAAACCGGTGAAACGCGCTATGCCGTCGTGGTTCTGATTGAACACGCCGCCGCCCCTGAGTCAGTCATCAGCATCGGCACAGCGTTGCTGGAGGCAGCTTCGACCCGATAGATTCCCCATTTGCATGGCGCGGTCTCCGGCCGCAACCAACGTAGGAC
>Ga0315546_1001581_pt1 | contig 14234 bp, 14 predicted proteins | sample SalMarSW160170MG_FD_203833 | JGI IMG/M metagenome (GOLD analysis project Ga0315546, IMG submission 203833) | Salt marsh sediment microbial communities from the Plum Island Ecosystem LTER, Massachusetts, United States - Salt Marsh Sediment SW1601-170 ... | reverse complement strand
CCGTTCACGGCCTTATATGTTGAATTTGGGCCATTTTACGTCATTGCGAGCGAGGCAGAGCCGAGCGCGGCAATCTCTCTGTTGCGAAGATCTGAGATTGCTTCGGCCTAAAGGCCTCGCAATGACATAAAAACGCTGGTTTGCCCCCGTGAATAGTTACAATGACTGTTGCTGACAAATGGTGATTGACTAACACTTGCTCGGCGTTCACATCGATCTTATGATCGAAGTACGCCGAGTGGCTTTTGGGCTTTTTATACATGATAGCAGATCTCGTTGACAAATTATTGCAACATAAGTTGCTGGATGAGTATACAGCCAAGCGTGTTAAAGAACAGCTCACTCAAGGACAGTCCTTTGGGCAAGCCCTTCGGCTTTGCGGCGTTGCCGAAGAGCAACCTCTGCGATTTCTGGCTAAGGAACTGGGGCTCGACTTCGTTGAGTTAGATAGCTGCACAATCAGCAGAGAGTTCCTATCGCAGTTTCCAGCCAGGATTCTGCTCGATCGACATATACTGCCTTTAGAAGATGGCGAAGGGCTTGTTGCCGTCACCAATGAACCCTTTGACAATACGGGCATTGACGAGTTACGTCTAACTACGGGTAAGGACTTTCAGATGGCTCTGGCCCCACTAGTAGATATTGACCGGTGCATCAAACGATTTTTAGGTGTTGGAGCCGACACGGTCCAGTCCATGATCTCAGAGGCCGGCGAGAACGGGCTACAGGTGATCGATACCGCTGAAGATGAGGATATGAATCTGACCGAAGCTGCTGAAGGGACCTCCATCATCCGATTTGTTAATCAGATTCTTAATGAGGCCATCGAACTAAGGGCTACAGACGTACACATAGAACCATTCGAAGATGAACTGCGTGTTCGGTATCGTATCGACGGGGTACTTCAACAAGCTTCCGTGGCGCGAGAGGTCAAGCAGTTTCAACCAGCTATTATCTCGCGTTTGAAGATATTGAGCAAGCTCGATATCGCAGAAAAACGTGTCCCGCAAGACGGGAGAATTAAGATTCGCATCGCGGACCGTGAGATCGACGTGCGTGTGTCAGTAATCCCTATGCTGTACGGTGAGGCGGTCGTACTGCGATTGTTGGATCGTTCGTCGGTTCTGCTGGGCCTTGACAAGTTGGGGATGTCAAATAAAGAGCTCGATGTCACCAAAATAATCCTGGATCGACCACACGGAATAATCCTGGTAACCGGTCCAACCGGCAGTGGCAAAACGACCACGCTCTATGCGGCTTTGTCCCGTATCAACGACATTGAACGCAAGATTATAACGATAGAAGATCCGATCGAGTATCAACTGCATGGAGTCAATCAGATTCAGGTCTCACGCAAAGCAGGGCTGACCTTTGCCAACGGTCTTCGTTCGATTCTGCGGCATGACCCGGATGTGATTCTGGTCGGCGAAATCCGTGACGCTGAGACTGCTGATATTGCGATCCAGGCGTCGTTGACGGGTCACTTGGTGTTTTCAACACTGCACACCAATGACGCACCCAGTGCGCTGATACGTTTGGTAGATATGGGCATCGAACCGTACCTCGTGGCATCGTCACTGGAAGCGCTCATTGCCCAACGGCTGGTGCGTGTAATCTGTTCTAACTGCAAAGAAAAGATACCTGCGCAGGAAATTGAGACACTCAGAAGACAATACGGAGACCATCTGCCACGCACCCTCTATCGAGGTAAAGGCTGCCGTCAATGCCAAGGGACCGGCTACCGGGGTCGGGTGGGCATCTTTGAAATGATGGTAGTGAACGACGAAATGCGCGGCTTGATTTTGGAGAGCGCTTCAGCGCGTGATCTGAGGAAGCTTGCAGCCCAACAAGGCATGAGAAGTCTGCGAGAAGATGGCTTTAGACACCTTGTTGAGGGACGAACCACTATCGAAGAGATACTTCGTGTAACGAAGGACGACCGATTTGAAGAGAACGGTGCGTATAACATGGCTTAAAGGCTTAGCCTTTAATCGATAAATCCAATGCCTACATTTATATACAAGGCGATAGATACAACGGGCCGAGAAATCACGGCAACAGTTGATGCCTCGAGCAGAACCGCGGCGATCGACCAGCTCGCTCAGAGTAATCTCTGTCCGGTAACGGTTGAAAGAAAAGACCGGGCAGACAAGACAGGCTTCTACTTTCGAATCCGTCGCGTCTCTAAGTCTAACATCGAAGCCTTTACGCGCGAGCTGGCAAACTTATTGACAGCAGGTATTCCTCTTAGCCGAGCGCTAAGTATCCTCAGCCGTGAGGCCTCTCGCCCAGCAGCGAAAATACTATGGGCCACCATTCACGATCAAGTAAGTGGCGGGCAGTCTCTGGCTGAGGCCCTGAGCCAGCACCCTCAGCAATTTCCGCCGGTTTATGTAGCTATGGTTCAAGCAGGCGAAACGGGCGGATTTTTAGATATAGTCTTAGAGCAGATCGCCAGTTTTCGCAGGCGAGAGCAAGACCTGATAGGTAAGGTTAAGGCCGCTTTGGTCTATCCTGCCATTCTGGCCATTCTCGCAGTCGGTATTCTGGCCTTTCTGTTGACCTATTTCATTCCTCGCTTTTCCCGAATGTTTGAGGAGTTTGGCGGAGCACTGCCTACGCTGACTCAGGCAATCGTTGCCGTTAGCGAACTACTGGTACGGTTTTGGCTTGTGCTTGTTCTTGCGGTCGCAGTCATCGGCTTCTCTATTCATCGAGCGCTGACAACAAAGGATGGACGGCGCACTATGGAAAAGATCGTCTTACACGTACCACTATTTGGTAAGGCTGTGGGAAGATTTGCGCTGGTTCGTTTCTGCCGAATGCTCGGCACATTAGTGCAAGCTGGGGTACCACTGGTTGCTGCACTGAAGGTCGCCAAAGAAGCGATAGGCAATCAGGTTCTTGCCGATACCGTCACAGAGTCAATAGAGCAGGTACAACAAGGCAATTCATTAGCGAGAAGTCTTCAGCAATGCCCTGCATTGTTTCCGGCATCGGTAATCGAGATGGTTTCGGTAGCAGAAGAAAGCGGCCGCATCGATGAAGAATTAGTGCGCCTGGCAAGCGCATACGAACAGGAATTAGATCGTCATTTAAGGATGATGGTTGCTCTGGTAGAACCGGCGCTGCTATTCATTATGGCCGTACTCGTAGGTACTGTAGTGATTGGTATGCTACTGCCAATATTCAATCTGCAAGAACTAATACGCTAAAATTTTGTGTCGGAATTGCTATGAAAACGAAAAACAAACCAAGTGACAAAAAACAGACAAAAAACAGAACAGGCTTTACATTGATAGAACTGCTTCTGGTTCTGGTAATCCTTGCGACCTTGGCAGCCATTGTGACGCCGAAGTTTACCAAACGGTCCGAGCAGGCCCGTATCACAGCCGCACGCACTCAGATCGCTCAGTTAGAGGTGGCACTTGATGCCTTTGAGATCGACATAGGGCGCTATCCAAGCAGTAACGAAGGACTCAAAGCCCTGGTTGAAAAGCCCTCCGATGCCGAAGGATGGCAACAGCCATATCTCAAACGGGATGTACCCAAGGATCCATGGGGCAACGAGTACGTATACAGGTACCCAGGCCAATACAACGAAGAAGGTTACGATCTTTATTCATTTGGCCCGGACCGCAAGCAAGGCGGCGGTGACGACATTACAAATTGGTCGCAAGAATAACGATAAACTCAGAGTACAGCGCTCGAAACTAAAAACAGAAAGCGGCTCAGCGTTTTACGAATCGAGCTGTAGTTTCGAGCTTCTCACTTTGAACACTAAGTTCTTATCGCTGGGATTTCTCGTTTTCTGCATGAGAATAAACAAGGTGAATATAAACCGAACACAACATGGTAAGCACAGTGGCCTGACGCTGCTGGAGTTAATTTTGGTGATGGTCATCCTGTCAACTGTACTGGCAATGGCAGCGCCATCCCTACGCGGCTTCTTTACCTCGCGTCAGACTCAGGATGCTGCCGCTCAGATCCTGGCACTGACGCAGTTGGCGAGGTCGCAGGCGGTCAGCGAGGGAATCATCTACCGGCTCAACTTCGATGTCGAGGCTGGAACCTACTGGTTGACTGCACAAAAGGCCGGGGCCTTTGAGAAACTTAAAACTGAATTCGGACAGGTTTTTAACCTACCTAAGGACACGACTTTGGAACTGCAAGGTCTCGAACAGGATGGGGGCAATACCTTCGTGGCGTTTACACCTCAAGGTACTATTACAACAGGAACCATCCGACTCATTGACCGGCGTGGACAGGCAGTGGAGGTAACCTGCGCAGCGGCAACGGAATCTTTCTCCATCAATGTAATTGAACAGAATAATGATAATCACACGCGTAGATAAAATAGCTGATGGACATTACCACCGTGACGGATTTACCTTTATCGAGTTACTCGCGACCGTGGTATTGATTGCCATCATCATGCCTGTGGCAATGCAGGGTATTTCTCTATGTACAAGACTGGCCGGTCAATCGCGACAGCAGATTGAAGCGGTATCGCTGGCAAAGACCAAGCTAACCGAACTGGTCATCACCAGAGATTGGGAAAGCGGTGACCAAAGTGGTGACTTCGGTGCAGATTGGCCAAATTATCAATGGACAGCAACGTTAACAGACTGGACGGATTCGACCATGCGCGAGCTGGATTTGACAGTATCCTGGCTTGTACACGGCAAGAACCGCACAATTACACTGAGTACGCTGATCTATCCGGAGGAGGACTGAATGGCCATCATAAAAATAAACCTCCCGAAAGGGATACCTTACAGCAAAAGGGCCTTTACACTGTTAGAAAGCCTCATCATTTATGTCGGGGATGATACAAACAAAATTTTAATTCCTTATAGAAAGGGCGGGATTAATCCACCACGGCGGATTAAAGCTCCGTCCTTTCTAACAGGGTTTACATTATTGGAGCTGCTCGTGGCTATGACTCTAATGATGGTAGTTGCAGCATGTCTGTATACGAGCCTGTACACTGGTTTTCGGGCCAGGCGCAGCGCAGAATCAGCGGTGAATCCAACTATTACTGTCGCAAACGCCATCCAAATCCTCAAGCAGGATATATTAGGGGCCGTACCTGCCAACGGTATTCTGGCTGGAGCCTTTCTTGGTGTCGATTCGCAAGATGGTCAAGATTCAGATAGCGACAGTATGACACTATATACAACCCACATCCAAAGCAATGGCGTAACCAATACCGCATACGACAATAAGCTCGTTGGTGGTATAGGTATGATAGAACTGGCTATCGTAAAAGAAAGTGATAGTGAGAACGACAAATGCAAGCTTGTCCGTCGCGTAACAACCAATCTGTTGTCACCGAGGACGGTGGAGCCCGAAGAGCAGGTGCTTTGCCGAAATGTCCGATCGCTGAATATCCAATACTTCGATGGATTCAGTTGGCTCGATGAATGGGACTCGACAGCCCACAATGACACATTGCCGCAGGCGATAAATATTGATCTTCAGATCGAATATAAGCCGCGTGATTCGGCCAAACGAAGCCCGCCCCTCAGGGGCCAGATACGTAGGTTAAGCCAAAGCTTCTCTATACCTTGTGGTGTCTCGGAAAGAGAGGATAGTCAATCACAAACATGAGTACTCTGTACAAACAATTCAATTGGCCCTATCGGGCCAGCTCGTCTCGGCGAAGTCTTAGCCTTAGCCAGGAGGGCAGCGTGCTGATCGTCACGATCTGGGTAGTTTTAGTTATAGCGGGACTTGCTCTTGTCTTTGCACGCTCCATGCGTGTAGCAGCCATTGTGTCAGCGAATTACATCGCTTCGGTGGAAGCCGAGTGCATTGCGGCCGGTGCGGCTGAGTATATTGCGGCGCAGTTAAGCACAGAACAAGAAACCACGACATTGGAAACAAGCACCCCCTTTGAGGCAATGCAGGTAGGAAACGGCTGTTTCTGGGCTTTGCGGTCCAACCTCGAAGACGATAGCGAATTAGACTATGGCTTAACCGACGAAGCAGGCAAGATAAACCTCAACTCTGCTTCTCTGGAGATGCTGCTGAAACTGCCGGGCATGACGGCCGAGCTTGCTGCATCCATCATTGATTGGCGGGATGAAGATAGCGAAATATCTCCTGGTGGAGCTGAGAGTGAGTACTACCTGTTACTTTCGGAACCGTATAACTGCAAGAACGCACCTCTGGAGACTGTCGAAGAAGTTTTATTAATCAAAGGCGCCTCCGAAGATATGCTTTATGGTGAGGACACGAATCTGAATGGCATCCTCGATGACAACGAAAACGACGCTGATTCAAGCGATCCACCTGATAATCGTAACGGCCGGTTGGAAGGTGGCTTCTATGACTATGTAACGGTCTACACTATGCAGGCCAACGTAGATAGCTCCGGCAATAAACGGACTAATATCAATGACATCAGAGGCCAAGAGTTGGGTACAGCACTGCGAGAGATAGTCCCTGATGACCGCTTCTTTCAGATCATGGATAGTCTACGATCGGGCCGACCATTTCAGAACATACTGGAGTTTTACTTCAAAACAGGCTTAACGCTCGATGAATTTGAACAGGTTGCAGATCGGCTCACGACAATTGATGAGGATGTTCTCCTGGGGCTTGTGAATGTAAATACTGCTACGAAAGAGGTGCTGCTGTGTCTGCCCGGGCTACAAGACAGTGACGTCGAGGCGCTGCTGTCCCGCCGCAGCCCTAGTGACGAATTAGATTGCATCACCTGGGTCACGGAGGTGCTGGAGCAGGATAAAGCCATCGCCATTGGCAGCTATATTACAACCAGCTCGTTTCAATACTCGGCTGACATCGTCAGCATCGCAGGTAACGGTCGAGCATATAAACGCTACAAAGCGGTCTTCGACACGCGCGACGATGCACCTCGGATACTCTACTGGAAATCATTAACTCATTTAGGTTGGCCGCTGGACCACGAAATTATCTCGGAATTGCGATCCGGCCACACGTTGGCCACGACGGTTTTTAATAAGAACTGACACAAAAAAATTATGAGCAAAGTGCGAAACATACTGGGGCTTGCATTTGAAGATACTCGAATCATCGTAGCTGAAGTGCGCATGCGAGCCAATCGACCTCATCTTCTTAGGAGTGGTGAATTCGCCTTCCGTAATGGACAATCATTAGAGAATCCATCTGAGTTTGGCCAGGAATTGCGTCGTTTCCTCAAGGCAAATAACTTCTCAGCCAAGGCTGCTATCGTGGGATTACCAGCTAAATGGCTGATAGCTAAGAAAATCACGATTCCGCCCACCAACGAGAACGCCTTGGGACACGTCTTAGGAATCCAGGCTGAAAGAGCCTTCGCACTTGATGTAAAAGACCTTGTGTTTGACTGCTATGGTCAAGCAGACCCCGCCAGAACGAGCACTCTTCTGCTGATGGGAACACAACGTCGCCTCATCAATCAGATAGCCACGCTAACCAAAGCAGCCGGATTGAAAATCCTGGCAATCAGTCCCACAGCCCACGCACTACGCCGTGTTGACAGTGATGGCGACAGCGAACTTAGTATCTATCTTAGGGATGACTATGCTGAGCTCTGGTCTGCTAAGGCGAAGCTTGCATGGATTAAACATTCACCCAGTTCGGCCCAACAGACACAAGAAGAGTGGCGCAAGGCGCTGAAAGCCGAGATCGAACGGCACCTGCTGCTGACGGCTGATAATGGCCAAGGATCAGAACAGCATCGTGTCACCCTGTATGCTAATGCTTCGCTCACAGACGAAGCTATAGAAAAGCTCAGCAACTCTCTATCGGCACACGTAAGGATTGTTGACGGCCATGCCCATCTGCTATCGGCCGGCTTCGATGAGGAGGACCTGGCAAAAGCAGGCGTAAACAGCGCTGCCGCAGTTTTGGCGCTTACCGGCATAGATAATCAACGTCCATTCGTAGACTTCCTGCACTCACGTATGGCCACAAAAAAAACACATGCTCGCAGCAGAATTGTGATATGGGCCGTTGTTGCCTGTGTGATTTTAGTTGCTGGACTAGCAGCTACCGTCAGGCAGTGGCAACAAGACAGACGCGATATTGCAGCGTATACCCAGCAATTAGAGGCTATGGCCGAAGATATTGAGGCCGCCAAGCAAGTAGTTGAACGTATGTCTTACACAACAACATGGACCTCGCATAAACCTGTATTTCTTGAGTGTCTAAACCAATTGACGCAGGCTTTTCCGGCAGAGGGTACGGTGTGGGCAACAAGCCTGGCGATACGTGAAAATAAGCAGGGTCTCATCTCAGGTAAGTCCCTTGGAGAAGACAGTGTCTTAAAGGTGCTGGATTCGATCAAACAAAATAAGGCATTTGAAGATGTCCAAATGCTCTATATGCGAGATGCAGGCAGAGATACGGACGAAGTTTCTTTTGCTATTACCTTCAGCTTCATAGAAAGTAGATAGTACATAATGTTGTCAAGACGCGAGAGAATAATAGCAGTAGCTACAGTCGTCATTCTGGCGGCCCTTGTGGCTGACAGGTTCATTATCACGCCCACGACTGCACGACTACAGCAGTTGGATGCCCAAAAACAACAGTTGCTGGCAGAGTTGAACGAGGCCAAAAATTTGTTCGAGCGACGGAGGCTGATGGAGAAAAAACGGCGACAACTTTTAGGAGATGGTCTCAAGAGTGAATCCGAAGCGGAGAGCCAGGTCCTCCATGCGCTTGGCCAATGGGCACAGAACAGCGGTCTAACTTTGACATCTGTCAAGCCTCAGCGGCTTCTGACGATCAATAAAGGACTACAAGAGATAACCTTTACGGTGGCAGGTAAAGGAAGTCTGCAGGCGACCGCCCAGTTTCTTTGGAACGTAGAAAAGAATTCATTGCCCATCAAAATAAAAGATCTGCAACTGGGCTCTGCCAATGAGAGTGGCGACGACATGTCACTTCAACTGCGATTGTCCGCTTTATATGTGGCTAATCAGAACATACGAGCAGAGGATAAGCTTGATGAAGACAGTTAATCACAAATTCAATGTGCCTATAAGGTACTTTGTACTTTTAGTCTTGCTGAGTACTATCTGTCCATCTCACGCTACTGAAACGTCTGAACAGAAGACAGATGACTTCTGGTCTCAATACAAAATTATCGTGGAACGCAACATCTTCTCCCGCAATCGGGGGCGCAGTGCCACCGTACGCGGAACTCCGGAAGATCGAGCCCGGATACAACAACCAGCACCACAGCTCGAGTCGTACTTTGTTCTCAAAGGAGTTGCCAAAGAAAACGACAAGTTCGCAGCCTTTTTAGAAGATACCCGCGATGGCCATGTGATTCAGGTCATTGCAAACGAGTCAATCGCTCGCGGCAAGATAACTAAACTGACACTTGACTCAGTCATATATCAACGGGATAGCGAAGAGACTCCTGTCAAGGTGGGAGAGACACTGCAAGGCAGACCCGGCGGTGTGGCCTTGACTCTCGACAACCTTTTGAATTGGTCCGAGATGGAATCCACTGCATTAGAGCCACAACCGGCCGAGAGTGCGGAGACACCTGTCGGCGATGATGCCGAAATCCTGAAAAGATTAATGGAAAGACGGAGAAGAGAGCTTGGAGAATAAACCATGCGCATAGCTGCAAACAATCACAATAGTCAGAAGCACGGTCGGAGACAACTCATTTTTCTCTGGACGTTGCTGCTTATATCAGGTTCTACACTTTGGGGCCAAGAACAAACGAGCCGTACGAATACTGGTGATCCCAATTTACTACCGTCGAAGATAGCTCTGAATTTCCAAGAGGCCCCACTGCGGACTGTACTGGAGTATCTCTCGGAGACGACAGGATTGGTAGTTGTCTCAGACGAACCGATGGATGGTCGCATGACTGTGATCAGCAAACAGCCGATATGTTTGGAAGAAGCTATTTCTTTGATTAACTCCGTGCTTAAAGAAAACAATCTTGCGGCTGTGCGTACCGGCAGGACACTTCGAATAGTAACGCTGCAAAAGGCAAAGACCATGAACATTCCGGTCACCTCCGGCAATGACCCGGACGCAATCGTCCCCGGCGATGACATGGTTACCCATGTGATCCCGATACGTTACGCCGACGCTGTCAAACTCAAGGAAAATCTACAGTCTCTTATCCCCGAATATGCCAGTTTAGAGGCCAATCAAGACGGCAATGCCCTGATCATTACCGATACGACAGCCAACATAAAACGACTAATGGAGATCATTCGGGCGTTAGATACGCACATGGCAGCCGTAGCTGAGATCAAGGTCTTTCACCTGCAAAGTGCCGACGCCGGTAACACAGCAGATTTAATTAATAGTATCTTTCAACAAGAGCAGCAACAGCAAGACAGAACAGGAACAAGGGCACCTGGTGGTCCGTTCGAGATGATGCGTATGAGAGGCAGAGACAGAAGCTCCGACGAGGACGTGCAATCCGAGGGCCGGGCTGGGGTGCGCGTCGTCGCTGCGGCAGACGAACGAACCAATTCGGTGGTCGTCAGCGGCCCGGGCGACACGCTCGAAGTCGTCGCAGAAGTGGTTCGGGCACTGGATTCCCGCAGCGCCGCTGTGGCTGATGTAAAGGTCTTCCACCTCGAATACGCTGATGCCGAAAATACAGCCGAGTTGATCAACGAAGTCTTTGGCGAGGATCGTGGGTCGTCTCGCTCTCAATCATCAATGGCCGGTGGTATTCTGGCGTTTAGACGCGGCCCGTTCGGATCCGAGCAGACGGACCAGAGCAGTAAGAGCAGCAGCGTTGTAGAAGTTGTGGCTGCGGCGGATGAACGCACCAACTCAATCGTGGTCAGTGGACCATCGGATACACTGGAGGTAATCGCTGACGTAATCAAAGACCTGGATGTCGATCCCGAACAAGAACGTCAGGTATTCGTGTATCCTTTAAAGAATGCAGAAGCGAGCAATCTAAAGGATATCCTGAACAATCTGTTCTCTGAAATGCAGTCTCTAAATGAGCAGGGTAGCAGCGGCACCGGCCAGCGATTCCAAGGCCCTGCAATGGGCCCTGGAAGTCAAGCCCAAGCTAACCAGAGCACTGGCAACGGAGACCTTTCTGATGAGGCCTACTTCGAAGCGGATGAGCAGACCAATTCGTTGCTGGTGATGACCTCTTTCAAGAATTATACAAAGATAAAGCCGATCATCGAACAATTGGACAAACCTCTCGGCCAAGTGCTTATTAAGGTTCTGTTTGCGGAAGTTACGCACAGCGACTCTGTGGATTTGGGGACCGAATTCTCCATCCTCAACATGAGAGGCGGTGGTGACAGCACACTTTTCTCCACGGACTTCGGTATAGCAAGTCAGAGTAGCGGCTTGGTAGTCAAGGCCGTAGAAGGCGACCTGACCATGACCCTGCGTGCTCTGCAAGAGGTGGGCAAACTCAATATTCTCTCAAGGCCCTATATCCTCACTAGTGACAATCAGACCGCCACGATTACTGTGGGCGAGGAGGTGCCGTTCATTCGCAACACACGCACAACTGAAACAGGCCAGACAATCAATACAATCGAATATGAAGATATTGGCATCATTCTGGAGGTGACACCTTCGATCAACCCTGATGGCCTGGTGACGATGGATGTTACACCCGAGATCTCAGCGACAACGGGCAAAACGGTACCGATTTCAGAAACAGTCAATGCCGCCGTTTTTGCTAAGCGTTCTTCAAAAACACGGGTTGTAGTACGCGACGGCCAAACTATCGTGATTGGCGGGCTCATCGAAGATGAGTCGACTGAAACAGTCAGAAAGGTACCGCTTATTGGGGATGTACCTATTCTGGGAGCCTTGTTCCAACGAACTGTGATAGACAAGAGTAAAACAGAGCTGCTAATCTTCCTGACGCCACGAGTTGCCACGAAAGCAGAAGAGCTAACGGCGATCTCCGAAGCTGAAAAATCCAGAAGCAATATAGGACGAAACGGCCCAAACGCGGATGCCTTCAAGCAACACATGGAAGGTATGCAGGCCGAGCCGAATTCAGAAGAACATTAGCCGTCTGCATAAAAGAGGATTAATACTGTTTCTAAAAAATCAGGTTAACCTCTTGGCTCTGTCATTCCGGACCCATTCGGCTGCGCTCAGGGCAGGCTCTGATTCGGAAACCAGACATTGCGTTTTTCCTGGATTCCCGCCTTCGCGGGAATGACAACTTATAGATTCAATCCTTACGAACTACTATTTGCTCAGTCGCTTCTTCTTGAAGAAATCCTGTAACAGTCGACTGCATTCATCCTCCATGAAGCGGGCAGTGACTTTGAGCCGGTGATTGAGTCGTCCGTCGCGGACGATATCGTAAAGGCTCCCACAGGCACCGGCCTTCGGGTCGTCACAGCCATAAACAAGCCGATCTACTCTTGCCAGTACAAGTGCACCAGCGCACATAGGGCACGGCTCCAGAGTGACATACATTGTGCAGCCGTTCAATCGCCAGGTTTCAAGGTATGCCGCCGCTTGCGTCAATGCAATTATTTCCGCGTGTGCGGTCGGGTCTTTTAGCTGCTCTCTTTGATTGTAAGCCTTGCCGATGATTTGATCCTGATAGATTATAACCGCCCCTATCGGCACATCGCCGTTTTCCTCGGCGATTTTAGCCTGGTCAATAGCAGAAGCCATAAACCGCTTGTCGCTGATGGTTCCTTCCATCTTTTAGATAGACAACCGCTACTTTTATATGCACATATTTTTATGAGGTGCTTTGTTAAAGGCTTGAATGTTCCAATTCAGCCTCAATTCTTTCAGACAAAAACACTTTTAGCAATGACTGATACGGCACATCTTTTTTGTTTGCTAAAAGCTTTAGCTCTTCGATCATCATTTCGGGAAGCCTGATAGAGATTGTTTTAACGGAAGGTTTCAGTTTGTTAGGGACAATTCTTTTGCCTTTTTTCCAGTCGATAAAATTAGTAGAGTCGTGTTTGCTCCAAAACTGTCTTTCGCTGTTTTCGTTTTTGAATTTAGGGATTTTTTTGCTCATAAAGAACCGTAAACCTGCCTTTCCTTTTAAGTATACCACCATTTTCCTCGGCGATTTAGCCTGGTCAATAGCAAGCTTCATAAAGTAATCGTCTTTATCATCGCCCAGTTGCATTCTTTGTAATAGTGTAATTCATGTTAGGACATATGTCATCGCTTGATGAACAAGTAAAGGCATCATCGTAAGCTTTGTTAACAGATTCTAATTGCTTTTTGTATTTCTTTATTTTATCGCAAAGCAGGCTCTGGTCTGCCGCATCAATAAACTGGAACATATTCTCATTGATTTCATTTGCAATCTGCCCTGTAGGCCATGATTTGGTTTCTTCCGTATAGTTAATGCGTTCATAAGTTAAATGAGATAATAGTTTGTTTGTGTTTTTCTTATACGGGAACAGATCATTTTTTAGATTGATTTTTTCATCGGTTGATAAGTAATGCTTCCAAAAAAGCTGATCACTTAATTTTTCTTGTTTTAGATGGAAGAATTCAATGAAATTTCTTAGATGAACACAAAAGGCTTCAATGAGTGCATTACACATTATCGTGTCCTTATTCCCAAAGGATAGAATTCTTGCTGCGCATTCATTTAGCATCCACCATTCGTAGCGCAGAGCTTTGGAAGCTTGTAACTTATCATTTTGTGTGCCATATCGCCTTGTCTTTCGTGACATCCTTTTTACTCCCACTAATTTCCGGGACGATACAATAATCAATCATCAATGATATGGAAATTTGAACAGTTGATCAGTAGACCACAGGTGAGCTAACTTGTCCCTTTCAAGCAAATCTCAATACAGTTTATTCAACTGTTCTATTGTTCTAATGCTCACCTGTTCTATTTTGACCGACTCTGCCGGTCAAAATACCCCCAAGGGGAGTCGAACCCCTGTCTCCAGGATGAGAACCTGATATCCTAAGCCACTAGACGATGGGGGCAGATGTTTCGTATCTCGTCGCTCGTATTTTGTACCCCGCTTCGACAAGGGCAAAGCCCTTAGCGACGCAATACGCATCACGCTTCACGAAATACGTGAAAATAGCGGCGGTTGGATTCGAACCAACGACCCTGGGCTTATGAATCCCATGCTCTAACCAGCTGAGCTACGCCGCCATCCCATGTGAATTTACCTCAGCTTAGGTTTGGCTGCAAGGAAAATTGACGTGTATTAGGGCCTTATTTCACGATCCCTGCTGTACCGAACATTGCACGTCTTGGTTCATGACGCCCCCAGGCAAAGTAA
>Ga0315546_1001578_pt1 | contig 14255 bp, 12 predicted proteins | sample SalMarSW160170MG_FD_203833 | JGI IMG/M metagenome (GOLD analysis project Ga0315546, IMG submission 203833) | Salt marsh sediment microbial communities from the Plum Island Ecosystem LTER, Massachusetts, United States - Salt Marsh Sediment SW1601-170 ... | reverse complement strand
GCGGGCAAAAAAGCCATAAAGACTGCGATAATAAGTACGCCAATCACAAACGCTTTTGTATCTCTCATAATAACTCCTTGAAGTGCCTAAAGTGAGCTAAAGTGTCTAAAGTGAACTAAAGTTACAATTTTAGGCACTTTAGGCACTTCAAACTTTAGGCACTCTTATTTCTCTACAGTAATACGCATAGTTTTCTTGTCGGCTACTACTGTGCCGGTTCTCACACTTTTTTCGAGCCAATGTGGATACGGCTGGATTCTCAATGCTCTGTTGGTATTCTGCATGATCATTGTTTTTGTCTCCGGCAGATCAGGAAGCTCGGCTCTTTCTACCGCGATGCCGCCGGGTGGTAAGGCCAAAAGGCAATACAATCTGTCCCTGTCGATGCTCAAAGCATCATTCAAAGCCTTAATCAGAGTCGCCATATCATACGCCATAAACCTGTATGGCATGTTTTTCCTGAGATGCTGCTCATATTCAGACGAGCCCGATACAGCCAATTCATATTTCCCAGGCTTCAGATCTTCGGGTATTTTAAGGCTGAACTGGTATTTTTTCTTTTCTGAAAAGTATGACTCGAGGACTACGTCAACCTGGATTTGCTGACCGGCTTTAACGCTCGAATCAGATAAATCGACAGACCATATATGAGAGGCGATATTTTTCGGTAAGATGCGAATATCGAAATCTAATGATGTTATATCGATTTCCTCGAACGGATTATTCATTAACAGTAGAACCGAACCTTTGCTTTCGGCTATCATTTCAGCCATAGCTACTTCGGTGGACATATTTTCAAAGTTGATTGATTTGTTGCCCTCCAGGCCGATAGCTACTTTATATTCAATCGTGTGGTCCGGTGGAAAATTGCCCAAAGAAAGGATTGCTCCATACACAGTTGAATGAAGCAGGTCGGCGGTGAGCAACTGATTGTCGGCAAGCCGGCAATGGAAAACTCGCGGCTCCGCGTTAAAACGGTTTACTTTTATCGTCAGAGGTATCATCCGGGCCTTTGCGCCGATTTGACCAAAAATCGCCGTTGGTTCGTCAGTGGTCAAGGCGCCAACTATTTCCAGGGCGCTGCCGAGCTTAAAAGAGCGGGACAGATTCGATATAACAGTATGCACCTGTCCGGTAGCTATTGGCAAATCAACCGCCCCATAGCCAAGCAAGCTGTGGCCAAAGCCATAGACCTTATCACCCACAACCTCGGTTGCGGTCCCAAGCACAGACATTGTTATATCACCATCGACTAACGGTATTGTAAGAACCGCACCAGGGGCTAAATGCACCTTTTGAGCTTCGTTAACGTCTGCTTTACCGCCGATACCTGAAACAGCCATAAATCCGTAAGGCTCAAGTAAGGCCTCGAATTGTTTACAGGCATCGGCGGGCAAACCGGAAATAATTAACGGACAAGGCAAGGCAGCGGCGCCCTGTAGACTGTGATTCCCGGATAGATGTTGAGAGGCAATTTGTCTGTCAATTTTAGTAAAGTCGATCGGCCTGGTAAAATCAAATGCAAAAGCCGTTTTTTTAGACTTCGAGTTTTGAGCACGGCCTACTCTGAGCATTTCCTTAATTGGAGTGACACCGTAAAGCGGGTCTTTGCTGAGTGTCCATGCGAAAGCCATCGCACCTGCCAGCCGCCCGTCGATATAAACCGGTGAGCCGCTGCATCCAGCTACCGGGCCGGTGTGGATAAAACGCTCATCCGTACCCTGAACCAGAATTGCATCTCGATTAGGCTCGATGTTACGTACCACGCTTATAACATCCAAATCGAATTTCTCAATTTCGGTGCCGCTATAACATGTAAGGCAATACGCTTTCATCCCAGGTTGAATCTCATCAATGCTTATATATTTGGCCGAATCCCAAAGGTCTTCTGCAGAACTGCTGTCGGGTGTGGCTCCATAAGTAGAATTGGCCGGGACTAAACAACAGGAAAGACACAGGAAGAAACAGAAAGTTCTGTATTTTAACATACTTCTGAACATCTACGCCCTTTCAATAAATTTTAGCTTAAGATTTTAACGGTTTATTATCTTTATTGCAAGGTAAAAGAATTTTTGCTACAATGCGTTCAATCATGGGTATGCGTGATAAGTTTCACGCAAAACAAGACGCGACTCGTCTTGGCGAAGCGCCAAGCCGTAGCCAGATAAGATATACGCAATAAAAGATAACGGAGAATGGAATGAAGTCTGAGCATCGTCACGAGCTGAAAACGAATGAATTAGCCGAGTGGTTGACACACCTGCCGCAATGGGCCAAGGACAATCGTATAACAATCATCGGTGTATTATTAGTTGTTGTCGTGGCTGGGGCTGTGTACATCTGGAAAATCCATAACAAAAACGTCACCGCGCAAAATCAAATCGAGCTTACAAATTATATGGCCCGATTGATGGGTGGCAAACCGCAGGTTATAAGCGCTCAATCACAGGGCAAAGACCTTTCATATATACTTCTACAGCCTGCAAACAGCCTCAAGAGCTTTGCTCAGACTGTAAAGGATAACAGAATGGCTGCTTTTGCTTTTATTAAACGGGCGGAAGCCTTGCGAACAGAGCTGCATTACCGTCTTGGACCTGTAAATCAGCAGGATTTCACAACGCAGATAAACCTGGCGAAAGACAGCTACAATGAAGCAATTAAAAAGGCTGCTTCTCTTCCTTCGTTATTGGCAGAGGCAAAATTCGGCCTGGGACTATGCGAGGAAGAGCTGGGTAACTTTGAAGCTGCGCAGCAGATATATCAGGATGTTGCGGCAAATCAGGATTTTGAAGGTACTGTTGCCAAGGTCTCTGCTAAATGGCGTCTTGAAACAATGGCTGATTATAAAACAAAGGTTGTTTTTCAGCGGTCTGCCAAACCTAAGTTTCCAGACGCTGCTCAGCCGCAGATAGAAGTAAAACCCGTTGACATCAATAGTTTGCCAATCGGTTTAAGGAAGAAGCTTCTGGATCAAAATAGAACTCGTGACGTTCCCGTCACTAACCTCGAACCAAACCTGCAGTGAAACCGCAAGCTAAATCCGCAAAAGGCGGATGAATATTTAGCACCGTGTTTTACACGGGATTCATCTGCACAACAAAATGTGCGAGTCGCCGGAGATCAGAAGACAGAAAACAGATGTCAGAAGTAAAAAATCCAAGATCGGACTCGTCCGACAAGTCGGAAAACGGATGTCAGATGTCAAAACAACTGTCTTCTGTTCCGACGCTTCATGTTGGGCACTCAATCAAGGAACGCAGACTCGACAAATATCTTCATGGCCGATTTCAAAACCTCAGCAGACGCTTCATCCAGGATGCAATAAAAACCGGTAATGTCATGGTCAACGATAAAAAAGTCAAAGCCAGTTTCAAATTAAGTCCCGGTGACAAGATTGACCTGACGTTTCCGGAGCCGCCGAGCAAAGATATTCTGCCTGAAGATATCCCTTTGGACATTGTTTATGAAGATTCCGATCTAATCGTCCTGAACAAGCAGGCCGACATGATTGTTCACCCCGCCCGCGGCAACACCCACGGCACACTTGTAAATGCGCTTGCGCATTATTCAAATGAGCTTTCAACGGGCCTGGGTGAATTTCGTCCCGGTATAGTTCATCGGCTCGATAGAAACACCACCGGCATTATGGTCGCTACTAAAAACGACATCGTCCAGTGGAAAATTGCCAAACAATTCGAACACCGCCAGGTTGAAAAAACCTATTTAGCTATCGTGCATGGCACGCCTGAGCTGGCCGCAGACCGTATAAATGCACCATTAGGCATCCATCCGAAAATGAGAGAGAAGTATGCAATCAAGCCGATTACCGGCAAAGAGGCAATCACTTTCTATGAAGTTGTAGAATCTTTTCGCGGGTTTTCATTGCTCAAGCTCACACCAAAGACAGGCCGAACCCATCAGATAAGGGTGCATCTATTGTATATAAGGCACCCTATAGTTGCGGATGATATGTATGGCGGAAAGCTCGTCTATCGGTGGCAGTTAGCCGGCGCCGAGCCTGCACCGGAGGACCCTATCATCAGCCGGTGTGCTTTGCACGCCCACACGCTGCAGTTTAAACATCCAACGACTGGCAAAACGATGAAGTTCGAAGCGCCTCTGCCGGAAGATATGCAAAACCTGCTTGATATGTTACGGAAGTACCGAAGAGTCTGATTAGTCGTTGTCGCTCTGGCGGCGTTTTTGCCAAGTCGGTGCCGCATTGCTTGTACATCTAACCTTGCGCAGTCCCTGCTTTTTCAGGAACCATACGTATCTTTAATTTGCAATTCAGCGGAGCACGGTCTGGTTCTGAACAGCTTGGAAGCTAATTTTCAGCCAGGTTTGGTAATGAGTTCAGTACGAATTCGTATATTGTGCGAGCCATTTCAAGTGCCTCGATTGCTTCTTTTTTGGAGACATCTCCATATTGAACAGGATAACGAAAATCCACGGCATAGGCTGTTAATGAGCTCGCCTGTTCCGTAAATTTCTCCAGACCAGGTAGAACAGGCAAGCCGAGCTTCAACAAACCACCAATGTCATGCGTCTTGCCGGCTCTTATATCGTGAAAAGTAAGCAGACCCTTAAGGGCTTTCTCGGCACATTGTTGTGCATGAAAGGCTATCGCCCAGTATATTGGTTCTGATTCTTCCAGAATAATTTCCGATATTTGCAAGTCGTCATCGGCGCGCATAAGAAATTGTTTGGCAAGCTCTACTTTAGGATCCATATATAACCCTGCCAAAGAAAAAAGCTTCATTCATAATACTGTTCTTGACGTCAAGAAACCTATCAAACTGGAATTTAGTGCATACAATCAAATCCAAAGGGATTTCAATATCCCAGAGGCTCTTTCTTCCCTCAATGGCAATTTCCCGCAAGGATTTTTCAGTATCGGGCACAACAGCCAGCAAATCAACATCACTGTCTTCGTTCGCCCGGCCGGCAGCGTGTGAGCCAAAAAGATAAATCCTCTCCGGGTTTATTGACTCAGCTAATCGCTTATTAATTTCATCAAGTAGTTCTGTAGAAAGCTCTTTCATAAATACACGCCTCTCGTTTGATTTTATCACTTTTTCTGATTCTACTCAAGCTGCGCATCATTTCTACAGTGTAATGCTTGTGCGATACGACTGAGCATATTTAAGTTATAGCCAATCCTGCTCTCTAAATATAGAATCGCATATTTGCGATAACAGTTCAAACAAAAACTTGGATATAACAGATTTTTCAACTTTGTATTACCGTAGGTTAGGTTCATTTTTTCCCGGCCTCCGCAAGCTCCAGCGCAACTGATAAGCTGCGCCAATGAGAGCCATCAGGATTCGGTTGGAAAAGATTATCATCGACATCAGAAGTGCAGAAGACGAATCCACGCCGTATAAGGCCAATGTTCCGATGAGTGTAGCTTCTCTTACACCAAGATCGGCGATAAATACCGGCAGCCTGCCCAGGAGAAAAATCACTGAGCACTGCCATACAAACACGCCGATAGGGACATCTATTCTGGCTGCTTTTGCCGCAAAGACGTATATCGCAGTGCCGACAACTGTTACGCCCATAAAGTTCATCAGGATTATCTTGAGATGGAACGACCACGGCATTGTCTGAAACAATGAAAGCTGCTCTAAAATTTTAAAGCCTCTTTCGCGAAACGATGCCGGTAAAGGTTTCAGGATATGCGAAAGGCGAATGGTCAATTTTGGGCTGACCGTTGGGGTAAACAGCAATACACAGACGACGATTAAAAACGCCAGAATTGCCGAGCAGACCACAGGCAGATGCCAGTTGCCGGCGGGATTGGTTACAATTAAGGCAACCAAGGCAGAAACACTTATATAAACAATCATTATTGACTGATTATAAACCATGCTGCTAAAGACATTACTACCCTTGCCGGTGTGTTGCCTCAAAATGTACCACTTCACAGGTGCATCAAGTATTCCCGGTAGAAACATACTATACAGTGCTGTAATTGCGCTGGCGCCGAAAAGAAAACCAGTACTGGCGGGACAATCCTGTTTCTTCATAATCAGGACCATTTTGACCGACAAAATCCAGAACGATAAAATGGTCAATCCCCAAACAATCCAAAGAAAGCTCCACTGAGCGGTTTTTAAGGCCTTGCTAAAGTCCGCATAGTCAATCTGCCTGAATACCCAGAACAATAAGACGGCTGTGACAGAGAGCGTCGCAATAAACTTCAGTATTTGTTTACATCGCTCGGCCATAATATAATTGGTTGAATGGTAACCGGTACCACAGATTGATATTAGGTCTTACGGTTGTCCCGGCTTCTGGAATAGCCAGTATAACTGGACAATTGCTCCTATGATGGCCATTAAAATTACGTTGGAAAAGATTATCATCGACATCAAAAGTGCTGAAGATGCATCCACTCCGTATAGTGCTAATGTTCCGATGAGAGTAGCTTCTCTAACGCCAAGATTGGCGATAGATATGGGCAATCGTCCCAACATAAAAACCACAGCGCTCTGCCATACCAGCACCAGGACAGGAACATCTATTCCGGCTGCTTCTGCAGCAAAGATATAAATTGTAGGGCTGACAACCGTTATGCAGGAAAACTCCAGTGCAAGAATTTTAAGATGGAACGACAACGGAGACGTCTGGAACACCGAAAGTTGTTCCAGGATTCTCCTTCCAGTGTCACTGAGCGGCCTCGGCAAATAATTCAGGATATGCGAAAGTCGGCTGGTCAGTTTCGGCCCGACTGCGCGGTTCAATAGGGATAAATAGATAAATGCCAATAAAGCCAGCATTACGGAGCAAATTACAGGTAGCTGCCAGGTGCCGGTCGGATTCGTTGCGATCAGAGCAACCAGAGCAGTTATACTAACCAAAATAAGCATAATAAACTGGTTGTAAACCATACTGCTAAAGACGTTGCTGCCTTTGCCCGTGTGCCGCTTCAGAATATACCACTTAACGCCGGTGCTCAGAAGGCCCGGCATAATCAGACTATAAAGCGTTGTAACCGAGCTGACGCCGAATATCTTTATACTGCCAACTTCACAATCCTGCTTTTTCAAGATAAAAGCCATCTTCACAGAGCGTATCCAGAAAGCTAATATTGCTAACAGCCAAACAATTATCAGAAACTGACACCTGGCGGCTTTTATTGTTCGGCCCGCCTGCTGTAAATCAATTCGACTCAGTACCAGCCAGAGCAAGACCACTGTTACTGATAATCTCAGCACGAATTTTAATATCCGTTTTGTTCGATCTGCCATCACAATGCCGTGCTTTAACTCCACACAAACTCGTTTAATAACTCCGCAAGCCGTTCGCTGCTGGTCTGTACCGAGGCCTTCCATGATATAGCTTTGCCGGCTGCTGTAATAGAAAGGGTCTTTGCTACTTTCGGACCATCGTCCATCTCGGCCAGGTACAAGTAATTTCGGTTGTCAATCAGCTTGTTAAATTCTTCCACCTTGTCATCATATATAAGATTCATCAGGGCAACGCCGGCGATATAAGTAAATATCGCTACGTGCATCTGCGCTGCTATCACAAGATCAAATTTTGAAAATAAATATATCAATTCTTCCGGCAGAAGATGATTATCGCCTTTCAACATTGTCCGTGCCGATTCTCCACAGAGCCTTGCTGTCTTCGAGGCGAAACTCTGATTTGTATAGTTTGTATATGTCAGTATGGTGTAGCCGTTCTGCTTAGCGAATTCGCTAACATGATTTAAGAATTGCTTCAATGTATTTTGGGGGTCAGCAACGTTTTTTTTGATAAACATAAGCTCGCTTAGGGAAAGCAAAATTTTTCTGCCTGCCTGCCAGGATTGCACGATTTTTTCCGCTCTTACAGTTTTCTTTGGCTCTAACAAAAACGCAGGTCCCCCACCTATGACAATTTTTTTATCGGTACATTCGGAGAAAATTCTTTTACTCATTTCATCACGAGCAGTGACTATTTTGGCATTATTGAGAACTACTTTTGTCATCCAGCGTGCCAATCTTGAATTCAGGTGCGAACATCCTACAGCAAATATCAACACTTGCTTGCCTAACAGCTTAAGCCACAACGTAATGATAAAAAGATTTAGCAGATGATTGAATGAAATATCAAAAAGCCTGGTATCAAAAAAGATGCCGCCTCCTCCAATAACGACTTTATCACTTTTCGCAAGTACCGGAAGCGTCTTAGGCCCGATGTAAGAAGTAAAACCTCTCAGTATCCTTATACTTATCCCTTTATTATCTTTCGCATCCGTGATGAGGTCACTTAGGTATTCCCTCATTTGTGGGACATCTTTGGTGAAAATGTACACAGTTAGCTTGTCCCTTAGGGGCTTGCCCCCTGGGGGCTTGCCCCTTATGGGCTCTTCTTCGGCTCTTGTTTTAAGCTGAATAAGCTCCGAGCGCAGGATGGCAAGGTCGCCCTTATTTCTTCCGCTAAATGAACCTAATATTGTGATACGCCTCATATATTCTGTCTGGAACTAACCGTTTTCTAAACAAGTTAGCCCACCGGTAAGCTCTTTGTAAATGTTTTCTATTTGCTGCAACTGTATTTTTCCGTCGAACTTGCGGCAGAATTCCTCAGCGTTCTTAGTCAGTCTTTCCCGCAAAGGGCCGTCCCCCGCAATTCTACTAACAGCATTAGCAATATTCTCTGCGGTTAAGCTATCCAACAAAATTCCGGTTTGCTCATGCCGGATCAATTCAACCAGACCTCCAACCGGCGAGGCAACGACGGGTATTTTCATTCGCATAAACTCGATAGCTGAAATACCAAACGCCTCCCGTCTGCTGGGAATAACGGCGATGTCAAACGCCTTTATAACTTCCGCCGAATTTTTACACATCCCGGTGAAAATTACGTTTTCTTTCAGGCCTAAACGAAGGACCAGCTCTTCAAGCCGATTCCTTTCCGGTCCGTCACCTACAATAACAAAACAGAATCGCCGGTCCTTTTCGCATAAAATGGCAGCGGCCTGAACAAGCAAATCCGCCCCCTTGCAATGGTGAAACCTTCCCATAAATCCTACGACTATTTTACTTTCGTCAATTCCAAGAGCATCCCTGGCCTCGTTTCGGTCGTAAAGTGTGGGGTCAAGCCGACCAAAATCAATAAAATTATTGACTACGTGCACCGAATTTTCAGAAAGTCCCACAGTCCGTAACAAAGCTGCCCCTGTTGCCTGCGAATTAGCAATTGCTATCGCTGCTCTTGAACAAAGCAGCTTTAGAAGCAGGCGATAGATAAATCCGCTTCGGCCACGAAGGATTGGGCCGTGCTCGTGGATGATAATTTTACTATTGCAAAAAAAGCTCGCCAACAAGCTGCTGATTATCGATTTTTGCAGGTGGGCATGAATAATATCTATTTCGTATTTCTTACACAGTTTCGCTATAGCAAATACGGCAAAGGGATTATATCTGCGATACGTCAGGTTGATAAGCTCAGCTTCGATTGGCAGGGCATCAGGATTTGTCCTGAGGGCACAAACAAAAGTTTCGATGTGCTGGTTGTCTATCTTTTCAGCAATATTTTTAACGACGAAGGGCGCCCCGCCGTATCCTAAATGGTCTATTACATGTAGCACCCTTATTCTCATTTTAGACTTTCATAAATTTTCAAATATCTTTCGGCTACGGAGTTCCAGCTAAATTTTTCAGCTTGCTGCCTCGCTGCTATGGACATGTATCTATAAGTTTCCCGGTCTTCGGCTAATCTCTTAACGGCCTCTGCTATCTGCTCTGCCTGAGCGTTTTCTACGATAAAGCCGTTATCTTTTATCAGCTCTTCGACACCTTCGCAACGAGTGGTAACAATGGGCAGACCTGAGGCCATCGCCTCCAGCATGGCATTGCTCATCCCTTCCTGCATGCTGGCGCTTACAAAAATATCGTGCTGGCGATACATTTGCGGCATTTTCTCAGCCTCAATTCTGCCGGTCATCTCAACAATGTCACTGAGATTCGACTCAGAGACGATTTGCCTGAGCTTCTGCTCAAATTTTCCGCCGCCGACTATTGTGAAGTGAATGTTGCAGCCGTCATTATGTAATATTCTGGCTGCATCTATCAGAATTTCCACGCGTTTGGTGACAGATAATCTGCCCACGGTCGCAAGCCTCAGCATATCCGAGCTTTCAGCTTTTTCAATGGGACTAAAACGGTCGAGGTCAACGCCGTTTGGTATAACATCAATCGAAACGTCCGACAGAAAGCGCAAAGCCCGCTCTTTTAATCCTTCACTACAGGCCACTAAGAGGGCAGCTTTTCTCCAGATCGGCTTAAATAATAAAGGGCCCAGGATTTTATAATCGAGTTTTAACCTTGTGTGCTGTCCCGGCACATCAGAGCCGCGAAGCGAGATTATATAGGGCAGTTTATCCGCGCTTCGATAGCACAGGTAAGCCGTAGGAAAACCGAAAAACGCATGGACGAAGTCGTAATCGTTTTCACGCAGCAATTTGCGGTAATAAAATTTAGCTTTAAAAAGCCACTCTATTACCTCGGTTTTGCGCCAGAAGTGCAGATTTTTTTTATGTAAGCCAACCTTGTAAATAGTGATGTTGTCGGAGAATTTTTCAGTAAAAGTACCAGGCTGTGGCGCCGAGGTCAATACATCGACCATCATGTCGTTACGGTTGGCATATTGCTTCAAGATAGCCAGAAGTGCATAACCTGCTCCGCCGCCGATAGGCGGAAATTCAAAGTTGAGCATAAGCAGCCTTTTTTTTGACACAACTATTGCGATTCCTTACCGGCAGGGGGACTTTTCAACTCAAACAAGACATTCTGGCCGAAAAACTGCGTAATTTTGTAGTTTTTCATAACATATTCTCTGAAGGGCTTCATCGCTATGAAGCGTCCGGCTTCATCGGAATCAACGTTTTTGGTAAGCCATTCGGCGTAGGCCTCATCGGAATTAGCGGCTTTGATATTTGCCCTTTTTAGAATCTGCTGCTGCATAAGGGGCCAAAGCTCCAATGGGGGTCTGCCGTCATACGGAAAATGTGCGTTATGAGTATCAACAATGAACCTTGGTGGTTCCTTTTCGAATTCGACCAATAGTCCGGCAACCATTTCCGCCAGTTTGTCCGGCGGTCTTATGTGCATTGTGCTGGTAAAGGCACGGGCTGCGGAAGACAGCCGCTGAGCTTTGACATATATCCCCGGCACCCAGCCCCAGACGTAAATCTTATCCGTCGGCTGTGAGTGTGTGCGTATATATTCGCTCACCATTAGCCAGGGATGCTCCGGATTTAGGGGGATTTCTCTGAACTTCTGCAAGTAGCCCCTTGATTTTTCATCATAGCGTTTTCCGCTATATGGGCTTTTTCCCAAGCCGAAGAATATGTGCCATGACAAAACAATCATTAATATAATGCCGATAGTTCCTACCACTACCCACTTAGTTTTATTGGCTGCAAATTTGATTTTGTCGCAATAAATCGCTATCAAATAACCGCCCAACATTGCAGCCGAGGCATTCAAAGGCAGGTAATACTGCTCGTAAGAATGCGGACTAATCCATACGAAGGCCATATCCAATATCCACCAGACCGCAAACAACAGCACGAAACGGTCGTAGGATTTTACACCTGCTTTTTTCGCAGAGACAGGCTGCCAAATCATACGTATAACTCGTGCTATAATCGCACCGATAGCCAAAGCAATAGGCAGTATGAGCATGCTGTAGTATCGCAATACGATAGGCAATTGTTTTGAAAGGGGGACAAGTTTTCGACTTCCACCTATATAGTCCGTTGCCGGTTTAGTCTGCGTGTCAGATGCTGCACTGGGCAGCATCTTTCCAAGCTCCCGCCAGAGGAATGAATAAGGCACATCTATCTGCACGTTCCAGGCTAATATCCATATATACAACGGTGCCATTGCTATTACGACACCGGCAAATAGCAGCAAGATGTCAAGACCGGTCTGTTTCCAGGCTCTGTTTTTCAATATCGGCTGCAGGATTACAAATAGGCCTATTGCCCCGGCAGCCGACATGCCGGTCGGCTTAAATAGCGGCGCCCAACTGAGAAAAGCCCCCACCAGGACAGCAAGCCACCAACGACCATAAAGCTGGTACAAAACAAAGCAGCTTATGCCCAATATCATACAGGCAATCATATATTGCTCTTTAACGTTGCCAAATTTTGCAATTACAGGCGCAGAAAGATAAGACGAAGCAACAATGACACCCACAGCAGCAGGCAGCAGCGAACCGAACAGCTTGGCCATCGCTATAAACATAACTATCAGGGCGGCTGCCTGCAGAATCATCTGGATGATTTTCGGGCCGGTGTCACTAAAGCCGAACAGCCGGACGCCTAAGAGATTGACCAGCAGCGTTCCTAACTGAGCGCTTGGCTTTTCATCGACACCGATTTTGGCACCCTGGAGGATGTGCTCGGCTGAATAGACGTATGCACCGCTGTCGAAAAAACCGGGAGAGTTAAACTCAAAATATTTGCCAAGAGAAAAGGGAATTGCCGCCAGGATCGCGATTATGATTAAAACCACAGCCCGCCGGTGGCGAGCTTTTCTTTCTTGTTCGTCAGGTGATAAAGCTTTTTTGGCCTGTAGTTTCATTCTCTTCTGGTGGTGTCTTATGTTTCGGATGGGTTTACCCATATTTATTATCCCTCTTCGGTGGACGATTCGAGGATTTCTTTGATGACATAAGTGGGACGATTTTGGGATTCGTGATATGTTCTGACTAAAAGCTCAGCTAATAAACCCATTAGTATGAATTGAATACCAACAACCAAAAGCAAAATTGCCAAATACAATAGAGGATTGCCGGTCATATCGGTGCCACGCAGAATTTTCATTAGGATAACTGCGACAGCCGATGCGCTTCCCAAAAACAGTGCAAGAAATCCCCAGCCGCCGAATAGCTGGTTCGGCTTGGTGGAGAAACTGAGAAGAAACTTAACGGTAATAAGGTCTAATATCACTTTTACCGTCCGCTCCAGGCCGTATTTGGTGGAGCCGGTTGTTCTCGGCCTGTGGTTGACTACCATCTCGGCGATTCTGGCTCCGCTCCAACTGGCCAAAGCCGGAATGAACCGGTGCATTTCACCGTAGAGTTTTGTTTCCTCAAGGATTTCTTTGCGGTATGCTTTTAATGTGCAGCCGAAGTCGTGAAGTTTCACGCCTGTAATTTTAGCGATCAGCCAGTTGGCGATTTTGGAAGGCAATAGTCTGGTGAGGGTTTTATCGTGTCTTTTTTTTCTCCAGCCGCTTACGACATCGAATCCCTCGTGGAGCTTATCAATCATCTTTGGTATATCCGCCGGGTCGTTTTGAAGGTCGGCGTCAATCGCAGCGACGATTTCTCCGCGTGCATGTGCAAAGCCTGCGGATAGCGCCGCGGTTTGGCCGAAGTTTCTGCGAAAGCGGATGATCCGGATCCTGGCGTCTGCCTTTTGCAGCCGGCTTAATATATTGAAGCTATTGTCGGTGCTGCCGTCATCGACGAATATAATTTCATAGTTGTACTTGTTGTCCAAGATTTCTTTGATTTGCTCATAAAGCGGTTGGATGTTATCCTGCTCATTTAAAAGAGGTATTACCACTGAAACTTCGGGACCTGTCTTGTCCATATTTGACTCCATTGGCAATTAGTAGGTAGGGCGTGCATAGCACACCATCAAAATACTGGTGGGACTTCGACGAGCTCAGTCGAATCGCGGAGCCCACCTACATCACAACATAATAATAGTTAAAATATCGGCTGTAAAGCCCCTATGGCACCAGGGGGAAGCCTATTAATTCGAAACAAAGTAAGTGAGCTAAAGTTTGAAGTGCCTAAAGTGCTGCCGTAAGGTATCCTGTGGACTAAAATGACAGCAAGGCTGTCATTCTGAGCGAAGCGAAGAATCTCTCTTTCGTTGGCCAGATCCTTCGGCTTCGCCTCAGGATGACACGTAAAGTGTCACTTTAGGCACTTTATATTTTTCGTGCGCTGCCGTATCGAATATTGACCAGGTCCGGAAAGTGGGAAACTCCACGTTAAATGTGGGACTAAATAAACGATATATTGCACCCGGTTTTGCCGGGGATATATATTGCTATCCCTCACTCAGTTCTTTGCATAGGGATAGTTTGCTTAATATTTCCTCCTTATCTGCTGATTCAATTTGATAAATTTTTCCGCCTTTTTCCTCATGCGTTTGGCAGAGTTCATTCCATTGTTTCAGATACTTTTCATAATAGGTCCTTTTGTATCCTGATTCCTGCAAAAGCGACCGGGTT
>Ga0315546_1001573_pt1 | contig 14274 bp, 11 predicted proteins | sample SalMarSW160170MG_FD_203833 | JGI IMG/M metagenome (GOLD analysis project Ga0315546, IMG submission 203833) | Salt marsh sediment microbial communities from the Plum Island Ecosystem LTER, Massachusetts, United States - Salt Marsh Sediment SW1601-170 ... | reverse complement strand
GTCAGAAAGCGCTTGAGTACTTAGCTCGTTCTTCCCAATCAGGCAGGTACAGGGACATCAGGCTTCTGAAAAGCTTGCCGTGATTCGGTACACGCAAATGGAGTAGCTCATGCACAATCACGTATTCCTGAAAGCTCTCGTTCTGCGCCAAGAGGTCTTCGTTGAAGGTCAAGGTTCCCCCCGAAGAGCAAGAGGCCCACTTCTTCTTCATCCTTTGCACCCGGATTTGGGATGGTTTGGCGTTGAGCGTTTCCGCCCATCTACGAACGCTCTCCTTGAAAGCGGCTTTATTAGAGATCCCACGTCTTCGCTTGGTCATAGCATAGAGCGAGCTAAAGATTGGTGTCCATCGGATGGATGAGCAAGGGACACGGCTCTGGTCACCTTCTTTCCACCCGGAGCAACATGTCAGCCAGTGAAATCATGCGATCCTTCCCCACCAGAGGGAGCAGCATCTTGTAGAGCTCGGCTTTAAGCTGCCGAAGCTCTGCCACGTTCTCCTTGTAATTCGGGAACCGATCGAAGATGCCCTTGATGGTTGCCACGTTGCTCTCCGGTTCCGCCACTCCTTCCTGCTTGAGAGCCCAGTAAAGGGAGAACGTGCTCGCGTCGAATCCCATCTCCGACTGCTGACGGCGCGCCTCTAGGATCTCATGAATAAGGTCTTCGATTTTCCGCAAGGCATCTTGCGTTGTAACCTGACGATCGTCGAATGCTTCGAGGATCGCCTCGGCCCGGTCGCCGATCGGTTTCAGGTATGGGTTGAAGGCCTCCTCTTCGACAACGGTCTCTCGGATGCTGTTAACTAGGTTGATCACCTTTGCCTTGTCCGACCCGCCGGCTTCCTTGATCACCCGAAGCGTGTTCTCGTCGATCTTGACCACGGAGAGTGTCATATCGAGGCCGTAGCTCTCGGCCTTCTCTCTGACCAGTTGGCCGGTCTTGCGGGCCACATCACCGTATAGGAGTGACCTCTTCCTGAAGGCATTTCGGATAATCCGATACAAGATGGAGAGACAACCGAAGTCCTCCATGAAGTCACGCAACTCAGGCGAAGGCGAGAGGATCTCGTAGAGCGTTTCGATCTGCTTGTAGAGCCGATAGAACTCTTCGCGCTTCTCTTGATTCGTGAATGCCTCGACCGCTTTCTCGACCGACTTGTCGTCGATGAGATCACTGCCAAGTTCGATGTACTCTCGCGCTGGACCGGCCATCATCTCCTTGAACTTCTCCAGGAGAAGATCAAGGTCCTCGATGACGCTACTGACGACGTCCGAATCGAACGCCAACGCCTTCTCAAGCTTCTCAAAGATCCCGACGAAATCGACCACGAGCCCGCACGGCTTTCGGTTCTCTTCGTCTCGTTCATAGGGACGATTGACACGCGCAATGGCCTGAAGGAGCACATGATCCCGCATCGGTTTGTCGAGGTACATGCAGTAGAGAATGGGCGCATCGAAGCCGGTGAGGAGCTTGTCGGTAACGATGAAGATCTTCGGTAACGTATCCGGCTTCGGGAACAGCTTCCGCGCCTTCTTCTCCGCATCCGGGCTCACCTGGTAGCGATATACTAGTGGGTATTTCTCGCTGTCGTGTTGTGCAGATGTGTAGATCGGAAGGGAGTATTCAGATGGGAGGACCTTGTCCAGTGCCTCCTTGTACAGCGCGCAGGCCTCACGGTCCACCGCCACCAGAAACGCCTTATATCCAAGGGGCTCAATATTCTCCCGAAAGTGCTTCGCAACGAATGCCGCAACCTTCTCGACCCGGTCCCCCGATTTCAGGAACGTCTTCAGCCGCATGGCGTGATCGAGGATCCTGTTCAAGTCGTCTACGTCGCTGATCCCCTCGGCTTCCGCTAGATTCAGGAATTCCTCTTCGAGCTGTTTGCGAGGAACCCTAATCTCATTGGGGGCGAGCGTATATTTCAGTGGGACCGTCGTGCCATCCTCGATCGACTCTACAATGGGATACTTGTCGAGGTACCCTTGCTCGTCCTCCTTGCCGAAGATCTTGAACGTCCCCTTGCCGTACGCCGTCTTGTCGATCGGCGTGCCGGTGAACCCGATCAGCGTGGCGTTCGGGAGGGCGCCGATGAGGTAGTTGCCGAGATCACCGCCCGTGGTTCGGTGTGCCTCGTCGATCAGAACAAAAACATTTTCCCGGGTGTTGATATCCTTCGGAATTCCATCAAACTTGTGAATCATCGAAACGATCAACCCGCGGAAGTCCGAGGAGAGGAGTTCGCGCAGCCGACGTTTGCTGGTGGCCTGCTCGATCTTGATATCGTGCGACTGCATTTCACCCAGCAATCGATCCACCCAACCCGAAAGCTGCCCCTCCAATTCGTTCCGGTCGATCATGAGGATCACGGTGGACTTACCAAACTTCTCTCGATCCTGAAGGATCAGTCGGGCCGCCGTGATCATGGTGAACGTCTTGCCCGAGCCCTGGGTGTGCCAAATCAAACCGGTCGCTTTTGCCTTGTCGGCGCAGCGGCGCAGGACCTTCTCCACAGCCCGGGTTTGGTGCTGTCGCAGGACCGTCTTCTGGAGTTCGTCTTCCTTGTAGAAGAAGAGAACCCATTCCTTGAGCATGGTCAGGAACCGCTGACGATCGAAGAACCGTTTGACCTTACTCTCGTAGTTCCCCGGCTCCTCGTCTCGCCAGTTGAACAGATTCTTCCGATCCAGGTTCCACGTAGCCCCGTAGTAGAAATCGAGGAGGTTGGTAACATCGAATACCTGCGGAGCGGTCAACATCTCTGGCGTTTCGTGATGGTACTCGCGGATCTGGATCAGTGCCTCTTCGATCCCTTTCGCCTTCTTCGCGCTCTTCGTTTCAACGATGGCGACCGGCATCCCGTTGATCAGGAACATCACGTCCGCGCGATTGGTCTCCTGGCCGTTCGTGTACTGCCACTCATCGGTCACGTGGAAGACGTTGCGCTCGGGATTGGTGAAGTCGACGAGCGTCACATTCCGCTCTCGCTTCTCTTCTTGGTCATAGGTGCTCTGCTCGCCACGCAGCCACGTGAGAATCTCCGCGTTCCCCTCAATCGTATTGCGAACGGCCTCAATCCTGCGGATCACCTCATCGACGTTGTCGGAAGTGATGAGCCCCGGATTCAGTTTGATGAGCTTCTCCTCCAGCACACGGCGAAACAGTAACCCGCCTTCACCTTTCCGTAGCGAAAGGGCTTCCGAAGTCGGGACGTGCGTCCAGCCGACCTCTTCCGCGTAGCGGATGAGAGGGACTTGGACAACTTGGTGTTCCGATCCAAATCCTGTGCTCATGTCATTCCTTTTCTATGGGTCGATTTGGGGTGGCATGAATGCACGCGATCCTGTATGTTAATGTTATGGAACGCCCAGCAGTGCTTGAGGTGCCAAAGATTCGATTTCGTGAGCCCGAGAGGAACCTGCCTGGACGTCGACTGCGCAGTACGACGGCTGAAACCCGGTTTACGATTCAGTTTGCCAGGGCCTACTTGAGCCAGCACGTTGCATTGCATCATAGGACTGACAAACTGGCCACTGCCTGCGCTCGGCAAGTCGCAATCAATGGATTTGGCATCGCTGATCTCGTAACTGTCGCGTGGAAGCAACCTGTCGACAACCGCCAGCCAGTTACTGCTGACGACTTTATTCAACGTACCCATCCCACTATGCGTGCTTTTGAGGTCAAGTTGAATAGTTGGCGAAGAGGCATGGCTCAAGCGCACAGGTATCGCTATTTTGCAAATGCTGCTATCCTCGTGCTGCCCGCGGAAAAATGTGAATCCGCCGTGCCCTATCTTGACACATTCCGCCGTATTCGCGTGGGGCTTTGGGGATTCGATCCTGGTTCCAATCGTATTATAGTCCACTACACACCTCGACCTTGTACACCTCTAGAGCCCAGGTATCAGACACGAGCAGTGGAACTTGTGGCACGTGCCTCTAGAGCTCTGCCAGTTCTTTGAAAGCTATGAGGCTCTCTCTCAGCGTCGCCAGGTACTCCATATTCGCCTCATAGCCTTCGGTGAATTCGTACGACTTCAGCTTGTCGTAACATTCTTCAGCTTCAGCGATTCTCCCACGCAACTTTTCTAGACCGTTGCCAACATCATCCGAGGCGACGTCATTGGTAAGCGAGGCGATCGCGTTCCATGCCTGGAGAGCTTCCTCGGTCCGAGTTGGCTCCCTGCCTTCATACCAGGTATCAGTACGAAGTCCATTCATAATATCCGGGACAACCTCTGCAAACGCCTGACGTTCGTTGATGGTAATCCTGTTAAGCAGCCTTGTGCTTAAGTATCGAACAAGAGGCAGTCGGCCTCCCTCGCCACTCTTGATATACCGCCCCATGGAAAACACCTGCAGGTTTGACCACCAGCCTGTTGCACCTGCATGAGCCCCGGATTCAGTTTGATGAGCTTCTCCTCCAGAACACGTCGGAACAGTAACCCGCCTTCACCTTTTCGCAGGGAAAGGGCTTCCGAAGTCGGGACGTACGTCCAGCCGACCTCTTCCGCGTAGCGGAGGAGGGGGGCTTGGACGGTGTCTTGTTCAGATCCGAAACTCTTCATGGTCTTATCTCTCTGCCTTCCCTTGCTCTGTTATCTTTCGTACTCCTCGAGTTCCTTGGCAATCCCATACGCCTGTGTAGCTAGGAGCCCGTCAACCAAATCTAAGCATCGTCGACGATAGGCTGGATCCTCGCTCTGGCTGTACGTACGAAACACCAGCTCCGCAACGTTGTAAGCCTCGAAGAGCAAACGCCCGTATGGGGCAGATGTCCCGTCTTCGAGCACGCCAAGCACAGCTTCGCATACTTCGACGACCACGTCACTGATATCCGCAGTGGACGACTTGAGCGTCATCAGGAGCAATTCCCCATTCTCAGCGAAGGCCGTGCTATGAAGGAAGGCACGAATCAACTCACGGCCGGCCTCAAGGCCACGACCTTTGGCACTCAAGAAACAACGTGCCGCTTCGTCTCGCACCTCCTTCACCGGGTCGTCAAAGAACGGAATAAGCGCCGAATGACAGAATTCACGACAGTCTTCGTTGAAGGCGTTTGCTTGAGCCACACTGGCTGCGCCTTTCCGCTTGGCGTCGTCACCGTTCAAACACTCCTCAACCATGTCGCCAGTGCTTGGGTTGCTGAACTGCGCCAGACACGCTTGTCGGGCTCCAGTTTCGCGCACCGATGCGATCTGTGAGTCTAGCATTCGACGAAGGACTGAGCGCAGGCGATCGAAATGATGGATGTTGGCGTAATGCAAGAACCAAGCGACGTAGTGTGTCGCGAGAAGCGGTTCGCTTTCGCACTCACACAACTGGAGGAAGAGATCGACTGCACGGGCCTCATCGTGCTTGTAGAGTCCAAGCAGTGCTTGCGCAGCAGTTGTCCGAACGACTACCGTGGGGTCGTGTACCATCCGCTCCAAGTAAGGAATGAAGAAAGGAACACGCTCCTCACTGGCGAGCAGGAGAGTCCCGATTGCGTCGGCGGCTGCCCCCCGTGTGGAGTTGATTGCAGTCGTCAGAATATCGTTGGAATGTTCCATCTCGGTCGCATCTGAGGTCCGGCATGTCAGTTCGTCGTCCTTGGGATCGTCGGCTTCCGTGGCTAGCCACCCAAGGATCTCCTGAATGTCTTCAGGGATCTCTTCGGTGCTGTACTTCGCAATCAAGCGGCACATCCAATGCCCACCCGGCTTTGTTGGCAAGCTATGAAAATGACGCACAGCGTCGAACGCGGTCTCCTTGTCAACATCCACTTCTGTTAGCCCTCGCAGGATGCTGTGGAAGTAGTAGGGGGTTGTTTGGGTGGAGAAGCTTCGGGACAACTGCACGAATCGCTCTGGATCTTTCTTTGTCTCCTCTTCCAGCAAGCGCGAGAGTTCAGGTGCGTCCCCTCGGAGAGATCCGTCAGACGACCTATGGTCTCGGTCCTCTTTGTTGTACTTCGCGATCGCGCGAAGCCACTGCTCGTCAGACATAAGCTCCGCAGCGTCTGAAGGAATGGGGGAGCGAACGGCTTGCATTCCAAAATCCACGGGTGGCTTGATTTCTGGATTTGAGAACTTCCTATTCCATTCATCAATCCTCGAAGCGACCTCAGCGCCTCTCCGATCAGGATCGAGAGCAGGTAACATCACGAGTTGCCAGCGCCCACGCGATCGGAATCCGCCCTTCGAAAGTTCCCAGGACGGGAAGTAGTCCAGCATGGTGCGCTCGAGCCGCGCAAGCAGGGACGAGGTACAGGAGGTGCTGACATTCACGATCATCTCGCGGGCGGCCCAATAGGAGAAGTGTCCACCCCCAGCGCTGGCCCAGCCACATTCAAGACGCTGCGGGTTTTCAAGAACGTACTCGACCGCACGATCCGCAAGATCGGGCGCGGTTACAGCAAAGGCCCGGATGAGCAGGAAGTTAACGCTGTCGTAGTCACCGTAGGGAGTGAGTTGGGTTACGTATCTTGCGAAGTCCGTGGGCGATTCCGCTGCCAGCGCCCTGAGCGCTCTCTCCAGCCCCACAAGCAGTGCATCCCTGAGAGAGAAAATGGACTTGCCAAACATGCGGAACGACCATACAGGATCGAACCGAAGCTTACCCTCGCGCTCTCTTGCCGTGCCTTGCACAACCTCAAGAAAGAAGGGCAAAACGTTGTCCAGGAAGCCGTTTGGTGCGCTGACCGCTATCCCCGGAATGAGCTCGTCTCCACTGACACTCTGTTCAAGTAGCCGGTGTTGAACGTCTTCGACGGTGGTTCCTACCAGAGCGTGCTTCAGGTTGGATCCGATAGCTTCGGCGGCCCAATCGGGACGTTCCTTCGCGAAGGCGTATAGGTATGACCAGAAGTCAGGTGTTGCCTGAGCATCGAAGGCGGCATTCATGACCATGGATAGAAACAGGTCGAAAACGGCACGGCTCGCAGCGAGTGCGCGCCCCCCGATGAGCCGAAGGATTTGCCTGTTCCATTCAGGTGTCAGGCCAACGTAGGGCCTGAGGAGAGTCGAAGACTCCTCGGGGAAGGATTCGATCTGACTGGCGATGATCCCAAGTGCTCTGCCTCGCGTGTTTTCGTCATCAGACTTCAGCCATTGCCCCAGCAGGCCTTTCGCATGGAGGAACGAAAACCATGTCTTGGCCACGATGAGGACACTCCACACTTCGCGAGACAACGCCGCATCTTCACCTGACAGCAGATGCTGGAGCAGCTCCCACAATTCTGGGCTGGCGTGATCAATCTTCCCGACTGTCTCCAATGCACACTTCTTGAGGTGGAACCGGATTTCTGGATCGGTGACAACTCTCCTCAAGTCTCGGATGAAACGCGGATGATCGACCTCATGGCAGTAAATGAGGATCTGGCGCAACGGCGCACGCTTGAACAGGTGTTGCTCGCCTGCTTTGAGATACTCAATGAGATCGCGCCTCTTGGATACAAAGCGGCGTGCGAAGACGTAGTCGAAAAAACCTTCGTGAAAGAAGCCAATGTGCTTGCCGTCCAGAACCAAGACGTGCTCCGATTCCATTGCTTGCACCGTGCGCTCAAAATCGTCGAGCACAGCATTCTCTGGGACGAAGAGTGTCTGCCGTTCAGTCATTTGATCGCATAGCCGATCGAGGACAGCGATCCATTGATCTGGCTGCCCTTCGGTTCTTTCCGCCACCGCGCGGCGTTTGAGTTTCCAGTAAGCATCGAACAAATCGAGCGCGCTGACGAACGCAACAGCCTTCTTCGGCGTTTGCTGAACAACCTGTGCAAAGAGGGAGAGATGAAGAGGCAGCTGCAACAGCTCGATTTGACGCTCGGTGAAGGCGGAAGGCGAGTGGCCCAGTTCCTGGAGAACCTCCTTCACGCTGTCGACGCTGAACAAACTAGTTGTCACTTCCTGAGCTGGGCCTTTATCCGAGATCAGCTCGCGAAGGCGGTTGTCCTTCTCAAGGTCAAACCGACGACAGGCAAGTAGTAGCCGCATATTCGGGAAAGCCTGCGCTTGCTTCATGATCTCATGAACGCAGTGGAAGAACTCGGGATTGCGCCCCGAAACCATGCTAACCGCATCCAACTGGTCGATGATTAGTACGCTTGGCCGCGATTTGGCAACACCTGCAAGGACTTCAACCGGCGAAGCAGGAAGGCCAAGCTGTGCACCCACGTTCTTGGGGAGTTCCGTCGGATCCAAACGGTCCACCCGGAAGTACAGATGGAGAATCTCTCGCTTCCTGATCTTCTGTATCGTCTGCCCGAGGATGACTGTCTTTCCAATCCCAGCTTCTCCGGATACCAACACGGAGCGTTTGGATCCACTTCCAGTTAGGATGTCTAGCACATCTTGCGCCTCCATGCGAGGAATGGAGATGCTGTCCGCGATAGGCTCGATCATCGACTCGTAACGCTGGTTCAGCGAGTCTACTGCTGCGAGGACGCTTGAATCCTTTGAGTAATCGACTCGCCTGTATCCTTGTTCCTCCGCCCACCTCCAGAGTGACTCGGTGGAGAGCCGCTTGTGAACGCTCTCAAACACAAGCGCAGCCAGTCTATCGCGGACTTCTTCTGGGTTGGTTCTAACGAGTGTGTGCAGCTTCGTATCGACTAGCTGGGCAAGCAACCTTTCAGAGACGTTCTCCACGCGAGTACGCTGGAGCCGCTCGTACGCGACGCGCTCTACAAGCGTCTCGCGCTCCTCTGGTGTGACTTCATGAGATGACGATAGCTCCTGCAGAATGGGCGATCGCCACTTGCAGAGGAGATCCTCCCAGGCTTTTGTCTTGTATTGGCCAGTGAGAAACTCACTCTTGAACTCTTCGAACGATCTGGCTTTCCTGGCAGCATCGGTTAGCTCCATTAGAGAGTTAGCGCTGTTAGCGGAGACAAAAACGAACTCTGAATCCAGGTTCTTGGTCCTCTCAAGCGCGGCTTTGAGGACACCCTCCCTCGCAAGGTCAGCAATGCTCCAGGCTCCAGGTGTGGCGTGCTGGCGTTTCACCTGCTGGTACTTAGTGATGTTGCCCCGCTTCAACGAGAACTCACATCTCGCTCCTTCGTCCCCCGGTGGTTCCAATCGAATCGAGTCCGCCTCTTCTGCCATCACCTGAGCTAGGCAGAATACGGTCCACTTCCCTTCGTAGCGGTTGCCGTACTTGTCGCTTGGTCCTCCTGGGAGTGGCATCTACGTTCTCCTTGTTACAGACAGGATCAAGCAACTCATGTCTCAACCTCGCCTACATCGATGTCGAGATTGCCCACCCGAATCTCGCCGGTCATCAGCCTGTTCAGCGTTGTCTTGAAGACGTCTTGAAGGGCAGATTTCTTGGATTCGTGCAGGATTGCTTTCGTATCGAATGTTTCGAGGCATTGAGCGATTTCGATCTGCTCCTCAATCGTTTGTGGGAGAGGAATGCGGTACTGTCTGAGATCTGCGCAAGTGAGAGCGCCTTTTGTGCTTCCACCGCCGAAGCCAATTCGCCGCAAGTCTTGATAGCATGTTGTCAGATACTGCTGTACGTACGGGGGATGGATACTCGGATTCTCGGGCTGCACATACGCAAGATGCTGACTCATGGTTGAGTCGAAGGTCACGATGGCAGCGTTGCCAAGGGTTTTCCCTTGGCCTGTAATCGCGATCAACAAACCGCCCTTCTGCACGGTGGGCAGATGGCACTCTTCTACGGCCTTTGCTGTTACGAACTGATCCGGTTCTTCGATCACGACTTCATGGATCTTTCCGCTTGTCAACCAAGGTACTGACCCATTGTCCCAGTAGCCAAGGTGCGTCCGCTTTGGTGTTGAGCCGTTTCCGATTCGCCCCATCTCGCCCAGCGGCCTCACCTCCCAACTTTCCGGGATCTCGCCGATTTCGGTCATCTTGGTCTTCTCGCCGTGGAGACCGTGGGTGAAGAGGTGCTGCATGGTAGATTTCTTGAGCTCGCGCAACGATTGGATGATCTTTCCCTGCGTCTCAATCGCCCGCTGAATCTTCAGCAACACTGCCGCGATCTTCTTCTGCTCGGGGAGTGGAGGAAGAGAGACGGGGATCTCAAAGAAGGACTTTGGATCTACTCTCTGTCGACTCGGAGTCGAGCCAGCCACAAGGGCCTTTGCTAGGAGCATCACCTGATCCGACCAGAAGAGATAGTAGATAAAACGCGGGTTTGCTAGTTCCAGTCTCACTGGAACGGAAATCCATTCAGTTGAGGCAATCTTTCGAAGAGAGCTTCGGGAATCAACGATCCAAACCTTCTCTACGCGTGGATTTAACTTGCCAAAGAGAACAGTACCGAACTCAACAATCTGTTTCTGGCTGCGAATGTTCTTTCCCACCTCCTCTACCGGCTCGCCAGCTTCCTGATAGGCAGGAATGCTATAGTAGTTGAAGGTTTCGTCCGGATATGAAGATGGGTCAAGATTGCCGGCACGTTCGCCGACAAGTTTTCCAATGGTGATCTCCTTCCAGCCGTTCTTCATCTTCTCGAATCCCTCTCCGACCTCCGCTCCCTCTGCGGTTTCATGGCGTCTTCTTCCTTCGATAGTCGCTCGGATCGAGACAGGCGTCGTACATGGCGCGATCGATGCAAATCCAATCGGTCTTGTTGACGCCGCGGCGTTTGGAGGCAGGTTCTTTCATAGCTCCACCTCCCGCGAACAAAGAATAACCCCGCCGGAGGCCCGAAGACTGATCCAACGGGGTGCAATTACTCGTCCATAATACAGCGCGGCGTTACGGACGTCAACAGGAAAAATCCGGTTCTTCATTTCGTGCCTTTCGTGTGTTTCGTGGTCTTTTCTCCGCGTTCCTCTGCGTCCTCAGCGGTTCGTTTCTCCCCCTCAATCTGCTCCAACTCCTCCACCGACTTGAGGAAATGCTGCTCCACCGGCGAAACTTCGTTCAGGTAAGCTGCTCGGTACTTCTCGTATTCGATCTGCGCTTTGTCCAACGCCTCATCGTGACTGACCTTACCAGCGTGCGTGAGAATCTCCCGGCCACTGAGACGCAGGAAGTCGTCAAGCTTAGTGATCCAATTGCGCATGTACATGGGGTTACGGTTCAGGGCCTGAAGCTCGGCGAATTCGAGGTAGGCGGTGACTATGCGATTCAAAGCATCCAGCTCGTCCGGCTGTAGGTAGTTCTTGGCGATCTCGATATCCTGCACCGTCGGCTTCGCGCCGGTCCAGGTGGTCAAACCCATGTTAGGATAAGATGCATCGGCTCGATGGGCGACGATTTCGGCGGCAGTATGGCCGTGGGCAGCCCAGTGCATCTTGTTCTGGACGGTCGCAAAGAGCTGGCGGGAGAGATCCGTGTTTGGATCGTAGTCGATGCTGGTGGCATAGATATCTAGCACTTTGCGCCAGAAGACCTTCTCGGAGGATCGAATATCCCGGATTCGTGCGAGCAGTTCGTCGAAGTAGTTGCCGCCGCCCGCCTGCTTGAGCCGCTCATCATCGAGCGTGAACCCCTTGATGATGTATTCCCGCAGCCGCTGCGTTGCCCAAATGCGAAACTGTGTGCCGCGGTGCGATTTCACGCGGTAACCCACAGAGATGATAACATCGAGGTTGAAGTACTCGACATCGCGTGAGACCTCTCTGCCTCCCTCCTGCTGAACTGTTGCATATTTTGCAACAGTTGCTCCCCTGGCAAGCTCACCTTCCTTGAAAATGTTGCTTATGTGCCTGGAAATCACGGATTTGTCGCGTTGGAACAGCTCGGCCATCTGGTTGAGAGACAGCCATACGGTCTCGTTCTCAAGGCGTACCTGGATTCTCGTCTGCCCATCTTCCGTCTGGTAAAGCAGGATCTTACTATCGGGCTTGGCTGGTAGACTCTGGCTCACTTCTTCCCTTCAAAGCCGAGCTGGTTGAAGATCTTCCGGAGGTCGGCATCGAGCTCTTCGGCTTTCTTTTCTAAGCCCTCGTGGCCCCAAAGCTCGTCCAGGATCTCGGGGATGGGCCGGTAGACTTCCTTCTCGCTGGTGTCTACGTACCGCGAAGGAGAGAGGTTGTAGTCGTTCTCCGCCGCCTCTTCATTGGTGATGACCTTGACGAATCGTTCGACGTCTTGTCCCTTGATGAAACCTTGGGCGATCTTCCGAATGCTCTCGTCGGGGATGTAGTTCTTCGGACGGCCTTTCTTGAACTGCAGGCTCGCGTTCACTAAAACGACTTTACCCTTGCGTTGCGGGAGCTTATGGCGATTCAACAGGATGATGATCCCGGCGGCAGTGGTGTTGTAGAACAGGTTATCCGGCAGCAGGATGACGCCTTCGACGAGATCGTGGTCGACAAACCACTTGCGAATGGCCTTCTCTTTGTCTTCGTTTCGGCTCCCGCTTCCGCGCGTCACCGCTCCGGTGTCCAGAACAACGGCCGCCCGTCCTGTCAACTTGAGCGAGGTGAGTGTGTGCTGGAGCCAGGCCCAATCGGCTTTGCCGGACGTTGTGCCGCCGTGCTCATCGAAGCGTCCGAAATCGTCCTTCTCGTAGATCGCCGGGTCAAAGGGTTGGTTCCACATGGGATTGGCGACGACAATGTCGAATCTCCGGAGATGGCCGTCTTTCTCCCGAAATTTTGGGTTGGTCATGGAGTTGCCGCGCACGATTTCGCCTTCCATATCGTGGATGACCATGTTCATTCGAGCAATGGCGTAGCTTGCACCGGTCAGTTCCTGGCCATAAAGCTTGAGGGGACGATTGACCTTCAGCTCGCGTTCCTGAAGGGTCAGCTCACACTTGATCAACAGGCCCGCCGACCCACAAGCGTAGTCGTACGCTTCTTCACCCTGGGCCGGCCGAACCATGTGGGCCATGAGCCAGCCAACCTCGGTGGGTGTGAAGAACTCACCAGCGCTCTGTCCTTGACCCTCGGCAAACTTCCGAAGCAGGTACTCGTAGCAGCGACCGAGGAAATCGGGCTCTACGTCATAGAGTCCAAGACGATATCGGGGATCGGACAGCGCCTCGATCACCCCGGCGAGAGCGGAGTCGCTGATTTCCCGTTCTCCGGTGCGGGTCTCGTTGAAGTCGACGGTGTCGATGACTCCGCTCAAGTCCCTGCGCCGATCCCCTGCATTGGCTTTGACAATCGTCCGCATCGTCAGGGTGAGCTGCTCGCCCAGCGTCTTGGGTCTCCGCCCCTCGGGCCAGTCGAATTGCTCACGGTTACTGACTACAGGCCAACGGGCTTCGGGCGGGATATAGAATCGGACCAGGCTCTTGTCCGCTTCGATGATCTCCAACGCGGTTTCGCGGTCGCCATAGGTCTCGGCAAGACGCTCGACCTCATCCTCGAAGACGTCGGACAGGCGCTTGATAAACACCAACGGCAAGATGTAATCCTTGAACTTGGGAGCATCTTTCTCGCCCCGGATCGAACAGGCTGCGTTCCAGAGCATCTGTTCCATCGATTTCGTGCTCAGTACATCTTCCCGCGAAGCCCTACGGCGTTGGCGTTTAGGCATTCCAAGATCGAGGGTAGGTTCTCCAAGACCGACCTCTGCGATGAGATCGCCGATCGCCTGCTTGGCTTTGCCGCGCGGCGTTGTCCGGCCGTTCTCCCAGCGGTTCAGTGTGGTGAAAGCCACGCCAAGCCTGCCGGCAAGTTCCTCTTGAGTGAGTCCAAGCTTGGCTCTTAGCTGTCTCAGAATCTCGGGGATCTCTCTGGCGTCCATAAGCTCCTCCAGCTTAACTGCCATATATGCTATAGCATAACGAGCGATTTGTCAAGCCCGGAAGGATTCGCCTTTCTTGAAATAAAAAGACAGTCTCGGCGAAGTCGGCCTCTGAGATCGTGTCTTCCAGCCGGACGCGCTCTTTCTCGAGTTTTGCGACAATCTTCCCAAGGCACATCAACAATAACGACACGGACTCCTCTTCCAGTGATCGAACAAAATCGGTGAGGAATCAGCGCCCGGTTCGTAGAATCGTTCGTTCATCGCTTTCTTCTTCCTTGGGGCTCACGCTGAAGGCTCGACCGTCCCTTTCAGATCAATCACCTCAGCCACCTCGCGCATGCCCATGATCACGTCGGTAAATAGGTCCCCAAGTTCCATCCCGAGCATCTGTGCACCTTTTTGGATTACCTCGCGGTTCGCCCCGGCAGCGAAGCGTTTGTCCTTCCATTTTTTGGCAACCGATTTTGCCTTCATGTCAAGGACGCTCTTCGACGGCCGCACCAGGGCCACCGCTGTCACCAGTCCGGTCAGCTCGTCGATCGCGTAGAGCACCCTCTCCATCTCGTGCTCGGGCTTAACATCGGTCACGAGCCCCCACCCGTGTG
>Ga0315546_1001572_pt1 | contig 14276 bp, 8 predicted proteins | sample SalMarSW160170MG_FD_203833 | JGI IMG/M metagenome (GOLD analysis project Ga0315546, IMG submission 203833) | Salt marsh sediment microbial communities from the Plum Island Ecosystem LTER, Massachusetts, United States - Salt Marsh Sediment SW1601-170 ... | reverse complement strand
GACTTACCGTTGAGCTGGACGGGGCCGAATCTCTTGCTCGCGGTAAGTCCCCCTCCGGCCGCGAACGAGTCATCGCCGAGACGAGGCACTTCGTCGCTATCGCCGGTCGGGAGTTTTAGCCCCGTCAGCAACACCAGCCCTTGCTGAAGGTTCTCTCCTTTTATCAACTTCGTCTTGAGGTCAACCATTATGTCGCCGATTCCGTTGGAGCTCCCCTTGACGGGGCCCATGCTGATTTCTCTCCACCAGTAGGGGATGTTAATTCGGGGCCAGACCCGCTCGCTTATGCCGTAGGTGACCTGTAGGAGAACCATTTCGAATTCAGCCTTCTGCCCCGGCCCGAAATCCTTCCAATCACCACTTCGCTCGTCATAGAATTCCTGGAAGTCGAGGTATGTGAAGTGAGGTTCAACGATAAGCATTCCTTTCGGGCCGGTGCTCGCCCCGGCGCCGAGTATGGGGTCGGCATAGACCACCCCTCCCAACGCGAAAAGCAAAACTACGAGTGCTACTCCTGCACCTTTCTTCACTTAGCTCCTCCTTTCTCTGCTGACGCAAGCGTCGGCTTCCACTTTTTTCTTACTGGACTCTCATTTCGCCCAACCCGCCAAGGCGCAATGACGGGCCTTAGCCTTCGGGCACAGCATGACTGGAACTGCAATCTCCGCCGGATAGGCGGGACAGCAACCGCAATTAAGGCAAAAGCCAGCCGCAGACCTCTCTTCTCCGACTTTTGCGGCTGCGGATACCGCTCGCTTATATCGGAGGCAATCCCCGTTGTCAACAAAAAACAACCCTCGCAAGAACAGCCGTGCCTGATAGCTCACGCGAAACGAGCTGCATAACCTGTACGCCAACTGCGGGGGAACCCGCTGAGTTTCCGTCTCTTGACAAAGCATTGGCGAAAAGGGTTAATTGCATTGGGCGGCAGGAGATACAGATAGGCTGCGAACCACAGACGAAAAAATTGAGTCGCTGGCCGTTGCGGAGCGGGAAAGCGTTGCTCTTTACGTCCCGGACGATTACAGTCGCTACTCGCCGGAACTGCAAAAGGAGGTCAACGCCAGGTTGAAAAAAATCGCCGGAAGGTGAGCCGCTCCCAGATAGAGAATTGATTCCCGTTTCGTCCTGCTTGCCGGAAAAATGGACGCTAAATTAGGCTCTGCGCCCGGCGAGTACTCAACTTCGTGGATTGGTGCGCGCAATATGGAGCGGCGAGATGAAAGCAGTATGGCAGGTCGCGCAGCCGCCTTTATACTCAGAGATAAGGCTCAACGATGAACGTTTATTATAAAACCCGCGAGTCTGCAAGCGGTTGCGCTTTGTGAACGATAGCCGCCCGGAAGTCCGAAGGGCAAGGAGGTGAACCGTGGAGAGAATGATGTTCGTGCTCTTAGTTTGCTGTTTTGTTCTCGTCGCGTGCGTTGCGTATCCGGGTGAACAGGAATTGCCGTACAACGCACAAGGGGAACTTGTCGGCGAGGTGACCTGTAACTCAGCCATTGTGCGGGCGAGGCTCACGCTCCGCCCGGAGCGCAATCCGATAAGCGAGATATGGAAGAAAAGCCGGGCATTTTGGGTGGCGTGGAGTCCGGACATCTCCGAGGGCGTGCCGGGAAAAGAAGGTTGGGTCAGGGTCCATTACGGGACCAAACCGGGTTTGTCTAATGCGAAAGTCACTCCCTGGGCGAGAGCGGAGAGAGGGAATGATTGCTCGGTCCAATTCAAGCTCACCGGATTGAAGCCCGCGACTACATACCATTACCGCGTCGAAATGGCGAACCGGCGAGGGAAGGGGCTGACCCATCTCGGCGAGAGCGGTTCTTTCAAGACGGCGCCGCCCGCAGACATATTCGCGCCGCTACGATTCACCGTGACCACCGGGCAGGCGATGCGGAGCAGGGACATTTTCCGCGACGGCAAGCCGTGGGGATTTGAGACGTACCGAGCTATAGCCCGCGTCAAGCCCGATTTCCACATCTCCACCGGCGACAGCGTTTATTACGACCAGGATTATGCGCTCGCCACAGACGCGGAGCTCGCCCGCTACCACTGGCATCGCATGTATTCCCTGCCGTGCATTCGCAGTCTGTTCCGAAGCACTCCCGGCTATTGGGAAAAGGACGATCACGACTACCGCTGGAACGACTCCGACCCTCTTCAGAAGGCGCCTCACAAATTGTCGGGCGGCGTTTCCATGATAAGCGACGAGCTGGGGCGGCGACTTTTCCCGGAGGCGGTCCCCATGAGCGAAAAGACGCATCGCACGTTCGTCTGGGGAAAGGGACTTCAAATCTGGTTCACGGAAGGCCGCGATTACCGCTCGCGGAACTCCATGCCCGATGGACAGAACAAGACCATGTGGGGCGCGGAGCAGAAGGAGTGGCTGAAGAAAGGCTTGACGGAGAGCCGGTGCTATTTCAAGCTGCTCGTTTCGCCGACGCCTCTCATCGGGCCCGACCGCCCGGAGAAACACGACAACCACGCTAATAAAAAAGGATTCTGGACGGAGGGGCGGCAGTTCCTCCGATGGGTGAGGGAATCCGGATTGAAAAACTTCTACATCGTCTGCGGTGACCGGCACTGGCAATATCATTCGGTAGATGAGACCGGTGTCGAGGAATTCTCATGCGGCGCGATAAGTGACAAACACGCCGCCCGGAATCAGCCTCACTGGGGAAAGGACAGGCAGCCCTATTTTCGGGACGCAAAAGGCGGCTTTCTCATGATAGAGGTACAGCGCGGCGGCCCCGGCGCCGAGTTGCGCTTCACCTTTTGCGATGTGGAGGGCAATACCGTCAACGTCTGCCGCAAGGAATACCATAAGGAAAATTAGTCCGGCAGGCCAAACAGCCGGATGACGGGGCCGGTTGCCCTTTCTTCCTGGAGGACGTGTTGATGCTCGCGCCTGTCGGCGAGCTTCAAGACCGGGACTTGTGGAGCCGCTTCCAGCGGTTGTCAAACCAGAACCATTGCGTAGGATATTGGCGGATATACGACTCCACAACCCTGGCCAACCGGGCGGTGGTGGTGCGGGTGTCGGCTTTGAAATTGCCGGTGTCCACGACCCCGACCTCCTGTCCAACTATGAGCTTGTAGCCACCGTCATCACGCTGGATGACGAACATGGGAAGGACGGGAGCCTTTGATTTCAACGCGAAATAGGCTGCTCCGGTGGCGGTGGACGTGGGCAAGCCCAGAAAATCCACAACCGCTCCGCTCTTTGAACGCTGGTCAATGTACATCGCGAGGATGTTGCCCTGAGATAACCAGCTCAGGGATTGCCTCACGGAGCGCGAAAGCGGAAACTTGCGGATGGCAATCTGGCGTGTCTGTCGGCGAATGTCATTGAACATCTTCTCGAGTTGTTGGTCTCTCATTTGCCGCATGATTGTCGCACAGGAATAGCCCAGGGAATTCAGCTTTGCCCCAAGAACAGTAAAGTTCCCAAGATGCGCGCAAAGGCCAATCACCCCTCTCTTTTCGGCCAACGCCTTGTCGAGGTGTTCCAATCCGTCCGTCTCATTCACGAGATCGCAAACGCGCGGCATGGCACCCCGAGGGAGATAGAGCATCAGCTCGAGTGCGCCCTTCGCAGCAAAACGAAAAACTTCGTGGGCCATTCCGCGGATTTCTTTCGGCGACTTGGTTCCTCCGTAAACAAGCGAGAGGTTTGCAACGGCGAGCTTACGGTTGCGGCTGAGGACGTGATAGCCGAGGTCTGCCATCAGCCGAGAGAGCCTGCCGCTGCGTTTCAAAGGGAAGAGTCGAGTTAAGAAAAGTGTGCCTGCCAGCGCGCGGCGAACCACCCAGCGTTCAATCTTCTTTTTTGCACTCAGTTTTTCAGACATCTCTTGTCGTCCGCAACAAAAGTCGGCTTCCGTGTCTCCTGTCCCTACAGTCATCCGGGAGACGTTTCTCAACGCTTCGCGTCTTTGGGCAGGCGGGTTTGCTTTCCGAAGGGGCCGCTATCAACCGAAGCGGTAGTGTTTCCGAACATGCTTGATGACGTTCCAGACGCACTTAAGCCCTTTCGGGAACACAACGAGGTCTCCTTCGCCGAAATGGACATCTCCCGTCGGAGTGCTTACTGTGACATCGCCCTCGAGGAGGTAACAGGTCTCCTTGTCGGTGTACTCCCAGTCGAATCTCGAAGGGTCGCATTCCCAAATGGGCCAGCCGTTCACGCCCATTTCCTCCAGCTCTCCGTCAGAGAGTTTCCGAACTTCGATTTCGCTCATCGCACATCTTCTCCATCTGATAGAGTTTGCGCATTTCTCTTTTCGACTCAGGTGAACGGGTGCGCGGCCTTTCTGCGCTCTTTTTCGCGCAATAAGACTTCGCCGAGGGCTTTCGGCGAATGTCCACCCACTACCTCACATATCATATCGAGAATCGCCCCCCACTGCAATATCCCTTTGTGAGTTCAGAACGGCGTGTGCTCGATTTGAGCGGGCCCATGCCCGAGGGTTGTAGCCGGATTTCCATACTGAAATTGAAGGCGTAATGCCTCAGTTACGGGCGGTTGAGGTTCGGATCTCATAGGACGCAGAGTAGCCCTTGTGCCGGTGGCATCCTGCCCCCGCCGAGGGCGAGACGCGGGGTGTCCTTCTCGCCTTATTCTCTGCGACTTTGCGTTAATCTGCTGTTCCCTTCTTGCCTCCTCCGCCTCGGCCGGGTATCCGCCCCAGACTGAGGCCATACATTGAGGGCGCGAATTATGGTTGACAGGACCAGTACCGTCGTGATACATATATATGTAATTTGGGTTAGATTCCCTCGTGGAGACGACTCTTTTCCGGCTTCAGAGTTCGCCTCTGTATAAGTTCTCTCTGCCGGTGCTGCTGGGGAGTGGTCGAATTGGTAAGACGCTTGACTCTGGATCAAGAGGCCGCAGGTTCGAGTCCTGCCTCCCCAGCCATTCTTCCTTTCCCCGCCATTCCATTATGACCGACCAGGGCGAGCTCCATTTAACAGAACCACTCTAAATGTTCTGATTCATAAGTTCGGCGACGTATTCCTTTTTTGACGCGATAACAGGATGAATGGGGGTTTGGGCCTTTGCGTCTCTGCAACCCCGCGTTTCGCGGGGTTTTTCCATTTTCTCTCGCCAAGACGACAAGGGCGCCAAGGTTCTTAACCCCGCGGGTCCCGGGTTGTGATTTGCTGGTTACCTTATATGCCTCCAACAGTCCGCTCTCGTGTGTCTGGAGCGAACCGTGTACTGGCGATGACCCTATTGCGCCCCTTCAGGGCTTTTGTATTTGATCACATGCTATTTCCCCAGGGCGTTGCCCTGGGCTAAGATATTGCGCCCTTTCAGGGCTTGGGCGCCCGCTTCGCGTCGCGGTTGAGAAAAAGCGCGCGTTCTCCAATACTGCGCCGTTTCAGGGCTGAAGATTGCTTTCGGGTCGCCCTGTAAGGGCAGACTTAATAAAGCTCAGGGCAACGCCCTGAGAAAGGGCCCCGGTTGAAGAATGGTGAGCCCTGAAAGGGCGAGATATGTGCGTCACGACTGGAAAGATTCCTCGAGGCGAGTTCGAATAGCCCGCCGTTTTCTCCTCCTCGTAAAGGCGAGTGTGGGGATGGGGTCGAGATTCCCGCACGGGTTAGGTCCAAGGACAGTTCCGCCGCTGAAATGGAGCCACACCCGTTGCGATCATACCCTTGCCAATCGAGCATTCGCATGGTATTCATAATGTCGGCTTGCGTGCTTGACCGGTTCGAACATCCCGATGGGTCAGCCCGGGAGGAAAAAAGATGCGTCTAAAAAAAATGTGCATTGTCGTATTATGGGTTTTGTATCTGACACAGCCATGCCCAGGGAGTGGCCTCGTACACTCCGGGCAAAGCCCCAAGAGCTACGAGTACTTCTCCAATCCCTGGACGGTGGTCGGGCTGAAAGACTACCGCGACGGCACACGTATAGCGCCGGACGGCACTTTATTCCTTGGCGGGGAGATCAAATGTCGTTTTCTCACAGGGGGATCGTATTCGCCTCTGCCCACGAGTATCGTTCGCACCCTGGAAAAGGATATTGTGTCCGTCTCCGGTTTGCCCTGGCGGGAACCGCATGTCGCTGCCTTCGAGGTCGCCCTGCCGATTGTCCACCTCCTCCAGCAGGAGGGGAAGGGTCTGAGGTATGAGTTCATCATCTTCGCATCGCCACTCAACCCCGCTGATGAGTTTTCTTACGAGCACCCCTCGAGCAGCGAGGACTACTTGAATCAGGTCTGCATCCGCATCCGATCGGAGCTTTCTCGTCCGACCAAAGCGTCCGTCGGGATTTCGCTGTCGAGGGCTTTCTCCGCTCCGCAGGCGATAGAGGCGTGCGGCGAAGTTGACCGGTATGTCTGCAAGGAGGGAGGGAAACTCGCCTTGCTCATCGGTCTCCCCCAAGGGACGACAATGGAAAGAGTGGGGAATTCCCTCCACTGGAAAGTCCCCCTGCCGAAAAAAGGCGCCGTGGAGCTGCACCTCGTTATTCCTCATGCACCTCTGGCAGAGTGCGAAGCGACGGGAGACGTTCCGATGGGGAAGCAAGGCAGCGACGGGGCGATGAAAAAGGTCGTTCCGGGCAGCCCCGCTTACTTCGCTGAAGTTCGCCGGCGAACGAAGGAATTCTGGCTCGAGCTGCTTCGAAAAGGCGCAACAATCGCCGTCCCGGAAGAAAAGCCTTCGTTAACGTACTACGCTTCTCTCATCTACAACTTCATCGGGAGAGATGGGACGGTTATCAAACCGGGAGAGGGCTTCTACGATAATTTCTATCTTCGGGATGGCGCATTCCAGGTTTACGCGCTCGATCTCGCAGGATTCGGCTCCCAGGCGGAGGAAAGCCTGGCACATTTCGTAAGGTTCCAGAAACCAGACGGGCAATTCATCAGCCAGCGGGGGGAACTTGATGGAAACGGGCAGGCGCTCTGGGCGCTTTATGCCCATTATGCCCTAACCGGCGACCGTGGGTGGCTTCGTGAGGTCTATGCGGCCGCGACGAAAAGCGTTTCCTGGCTCCGGCTCGCCCGCGAGACCAAAGCACGACCCGATTCTCCGTACCGCGGCATCCTGTTCCCCTCCATCGCTGACGGTGAGAGCCTCATGCAAACCCAAAACCACATCGTCGGATACGATTTCTGGAACCTGCGGGGAGTGGATTGCGTCGCTCGCATGGCGGAAGCTCTTGGAGAGCAAAACGATGCCAGGGAGTACCGGCAACTCTTTCAGGCGTACAGGAGTTCTATCGAGAACGCTTTTACGAAGTCCGGCGCGGACTGGTTTCCCCCGAGCTACGAGGGGGTTGGCACATCGTGGGGGAATCTGACCGCGCTCCATCCCACGCCTCTATTCAGCGCGTGGGACCCTCGGGTTACTGCAACCCTCAACCATGTGCGCGCGGGTTTCGTCGAGGGCACTATCAGGTGGTCGCCAAAAAAAACGCGCGTTATACACCCCTACATGAGCACCTACGTGACCAATTCCGAGATCATACGCGGCGAGCAGGACAAAGCAGTTGCTCACTTTTATCATCTCCTCGCCCATACCACGTCAACGCACGGCTTCCCAGAAGGCGTATATTACGATACTCGCACCGCTTGGAACAACACGCAACCGCATCTCTGGGCTGCGGCGCAATACATCATTCTCCTGCGAAACATGCTGTTGCGCAGCGACGGCGAAGTTCTGCACCTGCTTCCCGCTGTTCCGGTCGCGTGGCTGCGTCCCGGGAAAAAGATTGTCGTCCTCGGAGCTCCGACGGTTTTTGGAAGAGCCAGCTTCGCCGTCATCGGCGTCCGGGGAGGTTGCGAGGTGCGATTTTCCTGCCCCGACAGAACGCCGCCGAAGCGGGTTATCCTGCACATTCCGCCCGGCGCGGCTATGAAGCGAGCCGTGCAACGGAAAGGGGACGTTCTCACGGGAACGGATGCCATTATCCTGCCGAAAGGGTGCGACAGATTGCACATCGAGTGGACATTGCCGCCGAAGAAAAACGATCGCACATTCCCCGACTACGCGAGAGAATACGAGAAGAACTCACCCTGACTGCAAAAAACCGCAAATGCAATCACGCATTCTGGGGAAAAAGTTGTACGTTTGTCCGCACGTGAAAAGTCTTGCGGGAGGACCCCTTTTGCCGTCGTGCGCGTCAACTACGGGCAAACGTTGTATCATGCGTCGGGGCCACTCGTTGCCGTGCGTTGAATGCGAGGCGGAAGACGCCTTTCATTCCTTCGCTGGCTGCACCAATGTGCGACGTTTTTTCGTTACGGTTTCGCTCTGACATCGTCCATATTCCAATCCGGCTCGGGAAACTTCTGCGAGAACTGCAAGATGATTGGCGCTGTGCCGGAGGCTACGAGGAGCGCCAATCTGTTGAGATTTGACGGAAGTCGTTCGTGTATGTATAGTTGGCGCGGGGAGAAACACTGGATGCGCACCGTAGTCTGGTCAAGCTGAGCTATGGATTTTATTAGGGAAGAACTGAGTAAGCTGCGGAGGGATGGATTGCTTCGAGAGCTGCGCACGGTGGAAAGCGCGCAGGAGCGGCACGTCACCATCGCCGGAAAAACGTGTCTGTGCTTTTGCTCGAACAATTATCTCGGTTTGGCGAACGACGCGAGGGTGAAGGAAGCTGCCAGAAATGCTATCGAGAAGTACGGGTGGGGGACGGGGGCGTCGAGATTGATTTCGGGGACGATGAGGCTTCACCGGGAGTTGGAGGAGAGGATCGCTCAGTTCAAGGGGACGAAGGGTAGCATGGTTTTTGCGACCGGCTACATGGCGAACGTCGGCGCCATCTCCGCGTTGGTGGGAGCAGGAGACGCGGTGATTATTGACCGGCTGAATCACGCCAGCATTATTGACGGCTGCCGGTTGTCGGGAGCGAAGATGCTGGTCTATCGGCACGGCGACACGAAGTCTCTCGAAAGCGTTCTTTCGGGTGCGCACGGATACAAGAGGCGGCTGATAGTCACCGACGGCGTGTTCAGTATGGACGGGGACATCTGTCCGCTGCCGGACATCGTGACGCTGGCGAAGCGCTACGACGCGATGGTGATGGTTGACGAGGCGCACGCGACGGGAGTTATGGGAGAGACCGGGCGGGGCGTGGTCGAGTACTACGGTCTGGAAGGGCAGGTGGACGTGGAGATGGGCACGCTCAGCAAGGCTCTCGGCGGCATGGGGGGATACGTCGCGGGCTCAAAGGAACTCATCGCTTATCTTCAAAACAAGTGCCGGAGTTTCGTGTACACGACGGCTCCCCCTCCGGCAGCGTGCGCCGCCGCGATAGAGGCGCTCAATATCATCGAGAAGGAACCGGAGCGGCGCGAGAGGCTGTGGAAAAACGTCGAGCACCTCAAGAAGAGCCTGACGACGATGAACCTTCCGATGACAAACTCGGCCAGCCAGATTATGGCCGTCATCGTCGGAGAAGCGTCGAAAGCCGTGGCAAAGTCAAAAAAGCTTTACAGGAAAAACATTCTCATCCCGGCCATACGGCCTCCGACCGTGCCGAAAGGCTCCAGCCGCCTGAGAATCTCGGTGATGTCGGAGCACGAAAGGGAAGACCTTGACCGGCTTGTGAGCTTGCTTTAGGGCCTCTGGTTGCTGTTGTCCGCGGCCTCTATCGTGCAGGGCAACAGATAGGCAGCTTGAACCGCGGAGGTCGCAGAGCGAGCAGAGATAAGACGCGAGATTAATAATAGAGCACTCCTCTACTCTGCGCTCTCAGCGCTCTCTGCGGTGAAAATAGCTCGTGAGGCGACTTCCGAAATCACTTCGGCTTCCACACCCACGTTTTCGCTTTCCTGTCAAAAACCTGTATCCACTCGCCGGGCTTGGCGTATTTTTCCCGCCAGGCTTTGGCGTAAATCGCGGCCTGCTTTTGCGGGGCTGTGCGGTCCATGCGGGCGCGGACTCGGTAGAGGAGCTGCCTGTCGGCATTTTCGGCTGCGATGGTTGCGCGGAGAGCTTTGGCGTACTTCGCATCGGACATTTTCGAGGAGGGGCGCTCCTGGACGTACCCCAGGTGATTCTCCCCAACGCTCTTGTCGGCTCTATATTTGCTGAGCGTGGGATACCTCCTGCGCATGGACCCCAGGACCCGTCTAAGCTGCTCCCTGTCGGGGACCGTTTCAGCCTGCGCCACTCCGACGCCAAGGAGGCGGAGGAAGATGTTGCCGACCACGCTCTCTGTGTTCGCAGAAGAAGGCGGAGATTCCTTCTCGGTTTCGCCTTCCGGCGGTGGGGGCGGTTCGGTTTCTTCCGCCGAGCCACCCATTATATAATCGAGGTCCTGCACAGCGTGCTGGTATATGTGGATCTCAACTTTCACGACGATCGGCTTTTCCGGGGCGTGTGTGTAAACGTCCACCCGGGGCCTGCACGAGGCGAGAACCAACGGGAGGGTCATCGCTGCAAGGGCGAAGCAAAGAATTATCTTACGCATCTTTTTCTCCTTGTCAGAAAGCATCTTTTCTAATCTCTCCGGCAGCCTCGATGGCTGCGAGGGAGGAGTAACCTAAGTGTTCCAATTCACAAATTCGGCAACGTATTCTTCCTCCGACAGTATAACAGCATGAACATGATTTTTGGAATCCTGTTTATCCCTGCGAAAGGTTGTTCACCTTTCGCGCTAACTCAACTTCCCGCTGACATAGTGGCTTGCCGGTGGCGACGACATTGTTAACGAGTTGTATGTCCTGAGCCGCCACAACAACCTGCTTGACCCCGCGCCACGCGGGGCTCGACGATGACCGTATCTCTTTCGACGCCGCCATGACCGGGCTGCAAGGTCTCGGACAACTTCTCCGTCAATCGTTTGCGGTTCGTGATATTTCACCCAGCGGCCCGCCGGCTTGTGATTTACTGGATGCTTCGCGCCTCTGGGATAATCCAGTCTATCCTGTCATCCCGTCAAAATAGCTCCTTTCACGACACCATTATACGTCACTGTATTTGCGAATCCCTGCACTAAGCCTCTCGTACATTATATCACATCCCATGTCAGCGGAATTGTTATATCGAACGCCTGCCCGGCGCCGCTTCCAACCAAATGGAGCTCGACTTCGGCGCGAAAGCCGGCTCCCAAACGTGTCCGCAGCGGGCGATAGCTCATCTCCACTGTCGCCACGCTGTATCTGAACTCTTTCATTCCCTCCACGAATTTCTCCCATTGCTGAGGGGTAAATCCGCTTTTCAATCCCTGGAGAGCCGCCTTACCGGCTTCGCCTGGGATAGAATCGAAGAGCTTCTCGACATCCTCGATCCGCACAATGCCTCCCGGCGGGATGGCCGAGAATACTACTTTCGCCTTCTCCCACTTTCCCTCCTTGCCGGAAACGGTGACGCTCCCTTCGGCCAGGCCGTTGACGTAGTACTTTTCTGTGTCCACACCAAGCCCTTTGAGAAGCCTTTCCAAATCCAGATCCTCAACCTGAAGCTTCCCGTCATAGTTGAGGCTTTTCTTTCCTGAAAAGATGTTGACCGTGCCCGTGACCTCGCCGTCGTACGCCCGGCACGACTCGATGGAAACCGTCGTTTCATTGCCCGAGGAAACCGCGTTCGCCAGCACGCCCGAAACCGACCATTGCATGGTGGAGGTCCCGTCCTCGGCGACTCTTTCTCCGTAGCCGATGGTCTGCGCGGTGACGGCGCCTCCCAACGGAAGGCTGTCGCTCGGCTCGATTCCAAATTGTTGGACGGAGGAGGAGGCGGAGTATTCAAATGGGGCGATAATTTCCAATCCCCTGACCTTCAAAGGCTTCCGCAGGGAGACGGTGGCTTCAGGGACTCGCAGCGACAACTCCCCTTTCAATGTAACGGTCGCTTTTGGACCGGTTGTGCAATCAAGGTGTGCCTTACCGCTTGCGTTCCCCCATACGGTGTCTTTGGCGACGCCAAAATGGCACAGCACCTCGTCAAGCCCGATATCCTGGACGTTCACGTCGCCTTCCAGAGACACGCCATCACTCTGCAAGTTCCCGGAGAGGCGGGCGCTGACGTTTCCCCCATGAGAGCGAAAAGAAGCGTTCAGCGACTTGAGAACCTGGTCGCCTTGAGGGCCGGGGTACAGCTTGAAGATAGCAAGAAGGTCGCAGGCAAGCTCCTGTTCATCGTAGGCGACGCGAGCTGCGGCAAGGGTTGCGCCGGCGAGGTGCTGTGTGTCGGGGCCGATAGTCAGTGTCGTCTTTCCGTCGAGGATCGAGCAGCGGAAGGGAACATCCGCCTCGACTTCCTCAGCGATGAGAGGCTTCGGCACGGGCAAGCTCGCCCGCCCCTCTCTCAGGGAGATGTCACCTGAAAGAGAAAATGGCTGGCGGGGTCCAGAGCGGTAATGAACTTGGAGGCGGGCATTGGCCGAGCCACCAATTCGGTAACTATCCAGCTCCGGAAAGGACGCCTTCAAAAGGCTGAGAACGTCATCGAGGTGAAACGACCGAACCCGCATCTCGGATTCCGCCGTGAGGACGGATTGCTCGAATGAGAGGCCTCCACTGAAATCGGCTCGAACGACATCGGGTATCGAGAACACTCCCTGCACTACGTCAATCCTCCTGCCGGTCGGTTTCCTGGAGACGCGGGCGGACAGCCGAGGCTGAACGTCTTGCAGCCGGAAAGATGGCATGTTGAGGGAGAAACCCTGCAACCTGAGGGAGAAATCTGTGTTATCGAGGAGGGTTCCGCTGGAGGAACTGTCGGCGGTCGCTTCCTCTATTGAGCAACCGAGATGCAAATCGGGGATGCGAAAATCTAAGGTGGAACCGGTTAGCGAAAGCTTTGCGATGCGAGGTCCGACCGGGAACTTTTTGAACTTCTTAGCCGGCAGGGGCGTCCTCGCGGGCCCGGCGAGCGAGGGGAGAAGGGCGCCGAACCCCGGACGAAGATTCGCCCGCACACCCGGAAACTTCACGCTTTTCAGGATAAGACCTTTGAAGGGGTCGAGCCGGTAGCGAACGTCCACTTTGGGCATTATGACAAACGACCCCTTTTCACCCCCTCCACCCGAAAGCTGAAGACCGGTTATGCGAAGGAGGCGGGAAAAGGGTCTCAGGGAGACGGCATCCAACGAAATGTGCATTTCCGGAAAGCTGGATCGCAGTTGGCGGAGGACTATCCCTTTGAGGTTAGCGAGGATAATACCGAACCCAATTGCGGCGATGAGCAGCCCTGCCGCCGCCACCCAATAGAGACGCCTCAGCCAGCGCCTTTTCTTTCTCGTGCTCTTTTTTGAATAGGGTTTTCTCATAACAGTGAATCTCTGGGTGCGGAAGGGCCCGTCGCACTTCCCCTGAAAACTATATCCGAACTGCGGCAGTAAACAAAAACGAATTTTCACTTTATTACGATTGCAGAGCCTGTCCGGGGAAAAGGGTGGGGCTGTATTTCGGTGGGGCAGTTTCCCCAAGTGCTCTGGTTGGTAAGTGCCGTCACGTACTCCATTTTTCAAAAAGGCACAAACTCCCCCGCGGGACCCGATTTTGCGCGAAGAAATGTGTAGCTGTATTCGCGAGCACCGTTTAGCCACCGGCTTCAGCCGGTGGTCAGGCGCATCGGGAATCAATGCCCACAATCATGCACAGATGCCGGGAGTAGGTGATGCAACAGCCTGAGCGAGCACAATCCGAAGCATCGGTCTTTAGCCAGCGGCTTCAGCCGGTGGTCTCGGATGCGCTAGATATTCCTGTCGGAGCCGGCTTTAGCCGGGCTTCTCGATTAAAAGGATTCATCCGTGCCGCAACGTGTTTTTCACGACCTCTGCCTTCATATCGTCTGGCAGACGAAGAACGACGAGCGGCTCGAAAGGGCCGCCAGAGATGACGTTTCCGGCCGGAAGCACGAAAAACCGACAGGGGTGGTGAGAATGGCTGAAGCCCGTGACCCCACGGAAGCCCGGCTGAAGCCCCGCCAAGGCGGGGCTAAAGGCCGGCAGGGCGGAATGAGGACAGCGACCTAATTGAAGAAAGCCTGCCCGATATGCCACGATTTCGCGGCCACCCCACCCCGCAAAAGGTATAATGGCGAGGCGCGCCGTATTTGTGCTATAAACTAATGAGGTTGGCAGGGCGGGGGCCTAATCAGCGCCCGCCGTCGGTGGCGGCTGGCATAAAATATAAGGGTTGGCGAATTATGCTTAGATACTTGACCTCGGGGGAATCCCACGGCAAATGCCTGATAGGGATATTGGAAGGGCTTCCGGCAGGTCTGCCCGTCGAGGTGGAGTACGTGGACATGCAGCTCAAAAGGCGGCAGAGCGGCTACGGACGAGGCAAAAGGAT
>Ga0315546_1001563_pt1 | contig 14301 bp, 9 predicted proteins | sample SalMarSW160170MG_FD_203833 | JGI IMG/M metagenome (GOLD analysis project Ga0315546, IMG submission 203833) | Salt marsh sediment microbial communities from the Plum Island Ecosystem LTER, Massachusetts, United States - Salt Marsh Sediment SW1601-170 ... | reverse complement strand
CTCTGCGTGAGAGAACTGAAGATATTCCAGCTCTTGTGGAGTTCTTTTTAAGCCAAGCCGCGTCTGAAACAGGCTCAAAAGTCGCCGGCATAACCGATACCGCTATGGCGGCTCTTTGCAGCTTTGATTGGCCTGGTAATATTCGACAGTTGCGAAACTCTGTCAGGACGATGGTTGTGATGTGTGACAGGGATAAAATTGATATGGCCGACATTCCTCCTGAGATAGCACATAGGCCGCAATTACCTCCCTTCTTGCTTTCGCCTGACCCCGCGTCTCCCGACGCAAGGCGGGGCGGTGGGCAAGAAAGCAGGGGGGTAGGTCCCTTAGCAGGTATGTCGCTAAATGAGCTGGAAAAACAAGCCATCATAGAAACATTGGCGAAAACGAAAGACAACCGTGAGAAAGCTGCGAAGATCCTCGGCATCGGCGAAAGAACACTCTACAGAAAAATCAAAGAATATAATTTGTAGTATTGCGTCGTGCGTATGTCGTTAGCGTAGCCCTGCGGGGGGCTGTTTTTGATTTGACGGATTAGGAAATTTTGGGTAGTGTATGGTTTGAAAGTGGTGTGTCGCGCCGAAAGGTTAAGAAATAAAAGTCATTTTCAAGCAAGGAGAAACAGGTATGGGCGATAAGGGGAAAAAAGATAAAGGCAAAAGAGAACAACATAAAAAGGCCCTGCTTAATCCAAAGGAAAAACGAAAATTAAAAAAGGAAAAGAAGAATAAATAATTGCCCAGTGGTAACCCGTGAAGCGGCTCTCCGTCATTCTTAGCGCAGCGAAGAATCTATCAAAACAAAAGCCGGCCTTGCCGGTCTCGAATGGCTATATACTAAATACTAACGACTAATTTGCCCCTTGCCTTTTCACTTCTTTTATATTATTTTCTGTCGCTAAAGGCGTGAGGCATCCGGGAGCGGAACCAACACGAGAGACGATTCCTTAGCATGTCCTGCCTGCCCTCCGTAGCTTTAGCGAAGGAGGGAGCGTAGTCGAAGGGGCAGCCGAAGGGAGATACGAGATATCCATCCTCCGTCCCTTAGGGACTACGGAGGACGAGTGAAATTATTTGCCGGTTTATACAGACTGTATAATCATTGTTATCATTCATGATATAGATATGCAAAAGGAGCACTGCTTTGCAAGGGATCGTCATAGTCTTAGCAATTGTTTTATTTGATGTTATTCTCATTGCAGTTGGTAAGCGTCTTCAGAAATGGAATGCCTAGTTTGGTACTCCTGAAAATTCTCGAAAAACCGACAGAGGGACTGGCGAGGTAACTGAGCACTGTAAGCCACAGTTCAGGAAGTACATCGCCAAAGACTTCAGCAAATTAAGATAGTAGATGCAAATGGGTAAAGCAGTCGCTCGTAACTCGCGCCGCAGACCTACACGTACTACAAGATAGAGTATTTATTATTTAGACAGGAGTGTCTCAGCGAAGTGTAAATGGGAAATCCCGGACAGATGAACTTTTTAAAAGCTAAGACCGTGATTTTAGGGATAGAGTTCTGTTATTTATATCTTTGCCTTACAGGGCCAATCCTGGCAGCGGAAACTGTTGGCACAACAGAAATTCCAATATTTGAACCGGGCAAAGAATACCACGTCGTAACCGATAACAAAGCGATCGGAACCAAAAGATTTAACCTATATGTGCCTCTCGATTATACCGAAGATCGCACCTGGCCGGTAATCTTCCGTCATAAAGGACGAGGCGATAAATACAATCCCATTATTTGTCGCGCAGCGAGATTGATGATCTGCGATAGAGGCGCTATTGTTGTAGGGATGGGATATCTCAAGTCCGGCAAAAAGAAAATGACGTTTGCCGAATACAAAAACTCTATAAAGCGGGAACTCAAAAGTATCTACGAAGCTAAAAAGTTAATATCCAGGCACCTCAGGGTCGATGACAGCCGTCTGTTTATTTCCGGTTCCAGCGCAGGTGGATGGCTTGCAGCGAACCTGCTGGAATATAGAGCGCAAGTATGGGCAGGCGCTTTGATCTTTGCTGCCGGCCGACATCAAACTGCTTCAATACTTACCAATGACTACAGTTTAAAGTCCTTGAATGGAATGCCGATATTCTTCGGTTCTTCTCCAAAAGGAAGCCATGGGCCTAATCACAAGTGGGCCCTGCAGGGAGCAGCGATTTATGAAAGCAGAGGAGCAATAATAACGTTTGAAACATACACTGATGATTATCTCGTAAGTTCTCCTTTGCTTCGAGACTGGATTCGTGCCTATGTACTCGGCAACAAGATCGACACTATCGAAGAGAAAATAGCAAAAGCCAGGCAACTGACCCGAACTAAACCGGAAAAAATAGACAGCACAGCAATAATCAAAAAACAAATAGCAAAACAATTAAATAAACAAGCCGAGCAACTGACAAAGGATGACCTGATTGAGATAAAGAAATTGTCTCTGATGGGTGAAAATGTTTGCGATATAACATATATCACAAATTTGATTAATCTTCAGTCGCTTGATATTTCGTTTACATACGTCAATAACGTCGAGCCTCTGCTTAATTGTAAAAGTCTCAAAAAGCTCAATATTTCAGGGACACACATCAAAGATATAACACCCCTTAGAAACCTTCCACAACTTGATTCGGTTTCTATGTGGAACCTTTGGCTGGACCGCAGTCAGATAAATGTTCTTAAAGAAAACCTGCCGAACCTGAAAATACCGGATTATCAGTGGGACCTCTATGAAACAGATTCTATTGGCAGGGTCCTGCCAAAACTAAGAGTCAGGCTTAATTAGTTCAGCAACTTCAACCAACAAATTCCCTTCGACCTTTACCATATAATCTTTCCCTTCGAAATTCGACATTCCTTGTTGGATATTCGATATTCTTTTCACCCTTTTTCCCTTGCCTTTTCCCTTCTTTTGTGTTATTTACCCCATGAGATATTAAAGGATTATCTCACGGGGTAAAGGCGTGATGCATCCGGGAGCGGAATACTTCGTCGAATTGTCTGTTTGTCATCCTGAGCGAAGCGCAGCGGAGTCGAAGGATCTCAGCCGCGAGATACGCTTCTTTAGCCTGCCCTGAATAAGCCATAGCCCTGAGCGACCTGTGGTGAGCGAAGTCGAACCAAGTCGAAGGAGAGCACAGTCCTTGGGACTCCTTACGGAGAGAACACAGAGAGTTTTAGACCTGATTATCTGATAACCTAATAGAAGTCCTCCGTCCTCCGTTTTCTGTCCTCTGTCTTCTGTCTTTTCCCTTGCCTTTTCCATTCTTTTGTATTATTTTCTGTCGCTAAAGGCGTGATGCATCTGCGAGCGGAAACTTTGCACGATATACGCAGTAAGCAACTACATTTCTTCCATCGCCTCAAGGTCGCCGTTGCGAGAATGCTCAATCCCTTCGACCTCTATTGCAATTTCTTTTGCCCGGTTTCGTAATTGGACTCGTGTTTCGATCACTCGTCTTGTCTCTTCGGCGATCTTTTTTCGAGTTTCAGCATTTTTGGGGATTGGCAACATAACCTCAAAAAGTCTCTTGCCAAGTGTATCGATAATATCCTGCGTAAATTGCTTAGCCCTAATCTGTTTTTTGACAATAGGAGCGTTCAGACAAGCTAAAAGCAGCCATGGATCCATTTCGTTTTTATCCAGTACGCGAATCCGGTAGATGTGACTTTGGAACAACATAGGAACATCACTTTCGGTCACAATGGCGGTCGTTCCAATCAGATATGTTCCATCGCGTACCATTAGGATATCATCAGGTTCAACGTCAACTCTGTTGCAATACTCGTTGTAAACCTCTTGGCTAACTCCATGTTTGAAGTCGGATTTTATTTCCCAGTTAGAAATGTCGGAAGTTCTAATGAAGGGTATATACCCCGTTCCGTAGGCCATCTTTCCGATTTCGACACCCGTATCCACAGATATTGTTTTCTCGTCCGCAAGATTACCAACGGTTGCGAGCATATGTGTCTTCTTAAGGCGCTGCAATTCCCGTTCAATTTCTGGATCGTAGTATTTGGGTACCAAAATTCGATTTCTGATTTTCTCGAAGTTCAATATAAAACCAAGATGGTCTTGCTTTTTCGATCCTTCAGCAATGATTTTTTTATAACCCTCTACTATTACAGGCACATCATCGAGTAGTTCAATTTCTCCCATCACGTTCTTTCTCAAGGTCGCATTACCCCGAGAATCGTGACCACACCATTTAGCTTCGGCCATGAAAATGTCATACGGAGCGGAAGGTTTTCCCTTCACAAGAAGGAGGGTGCAGACTTTTGTGTGTGTTCCGCCTTTGCCGCTTGTCTTGAATAATGCTTCTGGCATTGTGATGACCGCAATTATTCGCGTGTTCGCAAGTAGAAACGAAATGATATACTGATAAGAAGGGTTGCCAAGAACACTTTCGGGCAGGACAATACCCAAACGACCACCGGGTTTCAAAAATTGGATGCAGCGTTCTAAAAATAACAATTGTGGGGGTTGTTCCTTATAAAGCGTCGAGGTTTTTTTGAATTCTCCACTCTCTTTATCTTGCGTCCATTTGTATCCCAGTTCGAATTGAGATAGCAACGGCGCACCCTTCACAACAATTTTATTGCCAAATGGGGGATTTGTCATAACTACATCAAAAGAACCTATTTTCACTTTCTCCCTCAGACCGTGAGGCCACTCCTCAGGCCTGTTGAGCGAGTTGGCACAAAAGACACCGCCGCGACCATCACCTACAAGAGCCATATAGGCCTTTGAAACTTTCGCAAGAAAAGCATCTTTATCAACACCACGAAAACAGTCAGTTGCAACTTCAACCTCCCTTTTGAATAATTGCCTTTCAGTCCAACCTTTTTTCTTGGCCTCTTCTTTTAGACATCCCCAAATTTTTTCAAGAGCACAAATCAAAAAACCACCAGAGCCGCAAGCCGGGTCAATGATTTTTTCACCCGGTTTTGGATTAAGGATTTCTACCATCATCTTGATAACATTTCGTGGTGTGAAAAATTGTCCCTCGGCTCCGCGAAGGGCTGGACCAATGAAAACTTCAAAAGCATCACCAATGGCGTCGCGGTCGGCTTCAATTATGCAATAGTTCTGGAGTTCGCCAACGACATAACAAATGCTTTCATCATCAAGGTTAATTGTATCGTGAGGGTCGAAAACATCATCATAGGTGGCTGTTTTGACTCGTTGGAAAATATCCAAGACTCGCTTGCGAACCTCTTTTGGCTCTTCTCCTACACCTGCCCTGAAAGTAACAGTCTCATTAGATTCAGTTTCCTGCTCGTCCAGTATTTTGCAGAAAAGGATATTTATGATCTCTTGGGCTAAAGCTTCATCACGAGTAATGCCGGTCGTCATACCCGCGAGGTGATTACGTATATCACGGAATACAGCCTTTAGATTGGATGGTTTTTTAAGGTCTTTCCTTTTGAAAAGGCCGATATCTTCGATGCGCTGACCGAATCTTGGAATGTTAGGCAACGGCTCATAGGTGCGAGAACCATCTTTGTGGTGGACTTTGTGCAAGTATTCATGTTCTTTCCCGTTGAACCATACCCCGACCTCGGCAGGCGACATATCGAGGTAAAGCTTGAGTTGGGCGACACCGTCCTTGCTGGTCTTCTTCTTGCACTCGACGACCATAAACAGGTTGTCCTCGATCTTCTTGGACGACCGGAAGACGGCGATATCCACAGGGTAGGACTTCTTTTCGTCGGACGGATGCTTGCGCACTCTGTATTGAGCCCGGGTCTGGATGTGTTTCTTTGGATAACCGTAATCCTCGACCAGACGGCGTGCAAAAACCTGGACGGCCTCGACTTCCTCAGGTGTGGCCTTTACAGGCTGCTCGCTAATATAATCAAGGATATACCCCGCCTTAAGTTCTTCTGGCGGTTCTGTCTTAGAATCAAATGCAGGTTTCTTTGCCATAGACTGTTAGTGTAAACCCTGCCCAATAATTTGCAAGACTACAATCTTCGTCTGCATTAAACATTATCTGCTGAGAGAGGTTTTCTGTCAAGATTTGTTGCTAGGTGCTGTCGGAGGCCGTGGAGGCGGGGGCTAGGGAATTTAGAATTAAGAATTGGGAATATTGAATTAGAGGATTGGCGAATTAGAGAATTAGTATCACTGGGTCCCTGCCTGCGCAGGGACAGGGAGCGGGCAAAAAAAGTGCTTTTTTGTGATAGACCCTTCGGCTGCGCTCCCCGCACCAATTTACGGCTGGAACCTAATTCGTGCGGGGCAGGCAGGGTTACCAAAAAAGCGATTTTTTGGGTCGTTTTTTTATTGACTTTTGTTTGAAAATGTGTTAAAATACCTGTATGTTTGCCAGAAGGCAAACATAAACCGTCCGTAGGCGGAGTTCAGATTTCATATCTGTAGGGCCAGCAGGCCAAGTCAAATCCAGTCGTTCGTGAATAACTAAAAACTATCAACTAACAACTATTAACTAAGCGGAGCTTATCATGTCCACCGAAGCCCAAATGCTCGCCAACCGGCGTAACGCCCAAAAATCGACAGGCCCACGCACCAGCGAAGGCAAGTCCGCTATCTCACAAAACGCCGTCAAACACGGCCTATTGGTCCGGCACGACGTAATCAGCTCAGAAAGCCAGGCCGACTTCGACCTCTACCGCCAGCAGTTACTCGCTGAGCTGGCACCAGTCAGCCCCATGGAATCTATGTTAGCAGAACGCATTGTCACTCTCTCATGGCGGTTAAAACGAGTCTGTAGAATCCAGAACCAGGCCATAGACGCATTGAACGCAGATAATAAATCTAACCCATTGGCAAAACTCACCCAATCCCTGTTTTTCAAAAACCAGGACCAATCGCAGGCCGGGCCGTCCACCTCAGCTACCCATCTGGCTCTCGGTCGTATGGCCATAAAGGATTTTGCAAAGGCAAGGGTGCTCGACCGCCTCCTGATGTATGAACGACGAATAGAGCACAGCCTCTACAAAACGATACTCGAGCTTCAAAGACTCAACCTAATCAGAAAAATGGACCCGCTCAGGGCCGACGATGAAGAAACTGACTATAGAGCAATGCTCGCCGGGAAATCATGAAGAAATTATGACTTATTATGCAAAACAAAGCCAATTTTATTAAGGATAAAATTAATGCAACCTTCTTTTCCACAAAGGATTATGAAAATGAACCACATCTTCGGGCTCCGGGAAAACAAACCCAAACAAAGCCAATTTCAAAGGCAAAAAATGCTGCTGCATTTGACGATTAACGGGGCAGTACATGAGTTACTGCGAAGCCGGCAGGGATTTCTCAGTGAACTTAATTATATCGTTCATCATCGACACAGATTCATAGGGGAATCGTCCCACCGCAGTTTCAGCCGAAAGCATTACGAAATCAGTGCCATCTATAATAGCATTAGCCACGTCAGCTACTTCCGCACGGGTTGGCCTAGCGTGCTCGGTCATGTGTTCGAGCATTTGTGTGGCTGTGATTACGAACTTCCTGGCGGCGTTGCACTTTTTGATTATCCGCTTCTGGACTATAGGGACTTCATAGATGGGAATGGAGATGCCCATGTCACCGCGAGCTATCATAATTCCATCAGCCGCTTTGATTATTGCATCTATGTTGTCTATTGCCTGCCTTGTTTCTATCTTTGCCACGACTTGGCAGTTAGGCAGCCGGGGCTTTATAAGCTCGCCGGCTTTCAATACATCACTTTCATCACGCACAAAAGAAAGAGCGATGTAATCAACGTCGTTAGTTATCCCAAACTCAATGTCTTTTTTGTCTTTTTCAGTGATGCCTTCAAATTCAAGCTCGGCTTCGGGAACATTTATTCCCTTTCTCTCTCGGAGAATCCCGCCCTCCAAGACCTGGGTTTTTATTTTATTGACAGAACTCTCTTTCACTCGAAGGGCAATTTTGCCATCGTCAATATAGATCAACTGACCCGGCTTTATCCAATCCAAGCTGCTCTGGTAGTCCAACGGTATTATTGTAGGTCTTTGCGCTTCAGGATCGTTGGTGAGCCAAATGATATTACGTTTCTCCAGGACTCTGGTCTTAGGGCCTTTGAATCGGCCAATTCTTATCCGAAATCCCTCCAAGTCCTGCATTATCCGGACATGCCGTCTGTACTTTTGATTTATGAGGCGAATGAGTTTGATCCGCTCAAGATGCTGCTGGTGCGTACCATGCGAGAAATTCAGCCTCACCACGTTCAGGCTGGCTGTAACCATTTTTCGCAGAACGGCATAGCTGCTGCTGGCAGGACCCAACGTAGCGATAATTTTCGTCTTCGACATACTACTAATTCAAAAGTTTTGGGTTTTCTCTTTGTAGCCATTCCGGTAGTTGCTCACGAGTCACTTTTTCCCATAATCCTTTTTTTAGACTTCGGGCACTTGATTCTAATTGCTGATACTTATTATAAAAACTATGGCGAAAGCGCAGGTCCGCATAGGCAAAACCTTCGGATACTAAAACTTCATTCAAAAATCTGCCATCGGGTAGTTTGACGTAAGCGAGCAGCCGATCATATTTGTCTCTTGTGCGTTTTGTTGTGTCCAAGTAAATCGTAACCGGTTTTCCAAGGCTTAATTTTTTTGTAAATTCAGAGGCTTCTGGTCCGTAATACATTACACCATATTCCTTGCTCTTAGTTTCCGGCGTATCAACTCCCCAGAGTCTTATTCTAGTGTGATTAAATCTGCCGTCGGGAATGTCTATATCAATAGTGTCGCCATCAACAACGTTTACGATAGAAAAGGTCTTGCCCTGATACTTTTCAACATCGTAGGCTTTTAGCCGGCCTTCAGATTCAGGTTTATATCGCCAGGCAGGTTTTGTTGAGCTATGATCAAACCAAATAAAGACGGTGGTCAACAGCAGGCAGAGAATTATTAAGCCTGTTTGCCGCCGTTTGCTCATCGCATAAGTGCTTTTCTTAATTAAAGCCAATTCTTGCTACCGAGACCGGTTGTTTCTAACCGGCTTTTGTTCGTTCTTCAGCCGGTTTGTCTAATTCAAAGGCGACACAAATAGCTTCAAGGGCTTTCTCAGCCTGGTCTTTATCAACGATACAGCTAATGCGAATTTCGCTGGTCGTAATTGAGTCGATATTGATATTAGCTTTGGACAAGGCGCTAAACATCTTGTCGGCGACACCATAATGGCTTCTCATGCCAACTCCGATGACAGAGACCTCGGCAATGTCATCGCGAATGAAGATACGCTCGCAATTAAGCCCATCTCTAATTCGTTCCACAGCCTCTTTAGCGGTGGATAAATCAGAAGAGCTGACCATAAAAGAGAGGTTTGCTTTTTCGGGACCAATCTCTGTCTGAACGATGTCATTGACAACCACTTTGGACTTTGCCAGGCGAGAGAATATTTTTGCTGCTACGCCTGGGACATTATCAACACCAACAAGGCCTAATTTGGCCATATCTTTTTGTATGGTCGCTCCTGAAACTACTATACCTTCCATTTGTGGTACCTCATGAGTAATTATTGTCCCCTCTTTCTCATTCATACTGCTTCTTACATGAATCTTCACATCATATTTCTTGCCGAACCCAACGGCTCGATTATGCATGACCCGGGCACCGAGACTTGCCATCTCGAGAATTTCGTCATAACAAATCTGTTCAATTTTTATAGCCTTTTTGAATATTCGCGGGTCGGTTGTGTAGATTCCATCGACATCGGTATAAATTTCACATTGTTCGGCACCTAAAGCTGCTGCTAAAGCAACAGCGGTTGTATCTGAGCCGCCTCTTCCCAGTGTAGTGATATTTTCATTCTCATCTACGCCCTGAAAGCCTGCGACAATAACAATTTTACCTTGGTCTAACTGTTTATGAATTCGTTCTGCATCGATACTTTTTATTTGAGCCTTAGTGAAGTCGCTGGTCGTTAGCATTCGGATTTGCCCGCCGGTAAAGCTTATGGCATCATAGCCCTTAGCATCGAGCGCCATAGCGATTAGCGAAACACTCTGCTGCTCACCCGTGCTGAGCAGTTGGTCCATCTCGCGCTTGGGAGGATTAGGATTCAGCTCTAAAGCATCAGCAATTAGCTCATCAGTCTGTTTGCCACGTGCAGAAGCTACCACCACAACTTGGTAGCCATTATTCGCCTTCTTTATTACCCGTTCGGTGGCCCGGTGAATCTTTTCCGCATTAGCGACCGAAGTCCCACCAAATTTTTGTACGATTATTCCCATAATTCATCCATTACTAAATGAATTCGGCTTTGTAAGTCAACCCCGTTAGAAATCTTAAGATGTTCGGTTAAATTATCGACGATGGAGTTTGGATTTCTAACGGGGTCAATCCGCTTTAGCTTTTTAAGAAATATTCCATCAACTCAAAACCCTTGTTTATTCTAAACCCCGATTTAGCAGCGTTGGCTTCACTAAAGCTCACGTGCAAAATACCGCTGATATTATCGCCTGCCATGGCAAATGGAACCGGCGCACGTGCATGAGCACAGCTCCGGACCGGAGTCGGATGGTCAGGAGCAATAAGAATACGCCAGCTTTTGTAATTCTGCAAGGCCTCAAGCACGGGCCCAACAATATATTTATCAATTTGCTCGATGGCTTTTTTCTTCATCTCGGCGTTGCCTTCATGAGACGCTTCATCGGGTGCTTCTATATGGACAAAGACAAGATCATATTTATTAAGTGCTTCTACCGCAGCAGAACCTTTACCTTTGTAGTTTGTATCGACAAAACCGGTTGCACCAGGTACTTCTATCAGGTCAAAACCAATAAGTTTTGACAAACCTCTTACCAGGTCAACGGCAGTTATCGCAGCACCTTTGATTCCAAACCTTTTCTCGAAACTGTCCAGTTGGGCACGCTTTCCCTGTCCCCAAAACCAGATGGAGCTAACTTGATTTTCGCCGAGGTCTTTTCTAACTTGATTGATGTCATGTTTACTGAAAAGCTGCTGGGAACGAGCCATTAAATCGATAAGCATATCGGAACCTTTGCCACGAGGTAAAATCTTTTCAATGGGCCTACCTATATAATCGTGCGGCGGATAGGTATGAACATCAAAATCCAACTCTTTGAAAACGACTAAGTGTCGATAGCTGACGCCTTTATAGAAGCGAACTTGGTCATTACCCAATCGGTTCTCTAATTCTTGGATCAATTTGCCCGCCTCTTCAGAGGAGATGTGCCCGGCGCTATGGTCTGCCATTTTTCCGTCAGCAATGGTAACAAAATTGCATCTAAAAATCCAGTCGTTGACCGACAGCTTAATATTACGTGCTACCGCCTCAATTGGTGCTCGGCCGCTATAATAGCGTAGCGGATTATAACCGAGTAAGCTCATTTGGGCAACGTCGCTGCCTGGTTCCATATCCTCAGGAACTGTACGGACGATACCCTGCCTGCCCTGAGAGCTTATTTTATCCATATTCGGCGTATCTGCAGCTTCGAACGCGGTTTTGTTATCCAATATCTCGATAGGCTCATCTGCTGCACCATCGGGAATTATTATGGCGTACTTAGTCACTAATCTTTATCCTCCGGTACGTCAACTATTCTTATGCAGGCCGGTTTGCTACAAACTGTATCGAGCTCTTCCAGACCCTTCAGGGCCGCGGTGACCTTACGCTGCAGAGTAGGGTGAGTCGTTATGATAACTGGGACGGTATTATCCGGCCCGGTGCCTTCGTGCTGTAGCACGCCGGATATGCTTATAGCGTTTTCAGCAAGAATCTTACCAATTTGAGCGAATACACCTGCCTGGTCCTTGACCATTAATCTTATGTAGAATCTGCTAATACAGTCGTCAATTTTTACTATAAGTGGTGCTATCTCACTTCTTGGTTTAAGGTACAAATGCTTAAAACTGGCTACGGAATTGCCCAGAGCCACATCGATAATATCCGCAACAACTGCGCTTGCGGTGGGCATCATTCCCGCACCCCGACCGTAGAACATCAATTCTCCGACCGCACTTCCGAAAATAGTGACAGCGTTGAACGAGCCTTGTACACGGGCAAGAGGATTGTCTTTGGGAATAAAAGAGGGATGAACTCGTAGAGAAACGTTATTCTGTTTGTCCTTTTGTCCAATCGCTAATAATTTCAGACAATACCCCATTTCACTACCATAGCGAATGTCATCCTTCGAGACTTCATCAATGCCCTCAACATATATATAGTCGAGCGCGATTTCATATCCGAGGGCGATGGAAGAAAGAATAGCCAGCTTGTGGGCGCTATCACCACCGTTAATATCCAGCGTTGGGTCTGCTTCTGCATAGCCTTTTTCCTGCGCTTGGGCTAAGGCTTGAGAAAAATCTACGTCTTTGGAAGCCATCTGCGACAGTATATAATTGCATGTTCCGTTTACAATGCCGTACATATCGGTAATATTATTTGCTACTAATCCTGTTCGGATAGCTGAGATAATAGGAATACCGCTGGCACAACTTGCCTCAAAGGCTATGCACCGTCCGTTTTGATGAGCAGCTTTATAAAGCTCATTGCCGTGCTCGGCCAGCAAGGCTTTATTGGCCGTGACAACATCCTTACCTGCTTGGAGCATCTTCAGTTGAATTTGTTTTGCAGCATCGGTGCCGCCTACAAGTTCAACACCTATCTGGATGGTGTCGTCCTCCAAGAGTTTGTTTAGATTATCGGTAAGAACACCTTCCGGCAGCCTAACCGGCCGCGGTGACTTAGTTTCGATATCCACCACGCAGGCAATCTCCAGCCGCAAACCGGTCTTAGCTGCTATCAAATCAGCTTCTTTAGTTATCAGCTTAGCAACACCACAGCCAACGGTTCCAAATCCAACCAGGCCCACTTTGACAATCTTTTCAGCCATAAACATACCTTGCTGTTACTGCCGCCTCGGCTTACGGGAATACTTAGCCCCAAATGCAACATTTGAGGTAATTTTAGGTACACATTTCATTACGAATTAGTAATAATTACCAACTACAAGCTTAATAGTCAATATCTTGGTTAAGATTAAGTAAAAATCTATAAATTGAAACTCTTTTCCTATCAAATCAAAAGTAGAAAAATCTTATTGAATTGGAAGTTCCTAATATGGTATAAATTATATAGGATTTTATGGATTTTAATTTCCTGGGCACTAAATTAATTCGGAGTGGAAAATAGCAGGACAGCCTTTATCCTGCAAAGGGAAGGAGTTTGTGTTTAACAAGTAGCTCATATCGGGCTTTTGAAGGAGGGAGGTATAACATCAGATCAAGTGAAATTTCTCTTCTTTAGCACCGAGTTGAGTGCTTGCCCGGCGAAGATTACCTTCGCCGATTCATCCTTCGCAGTAGCTCTGCTACGGAGAAGGGAAGTGTTATGCGCAGGCAGGCCGAGGCAGAGTCGGGGGGGTGTAAGGTTCTAAAATATTTTTCATGGAGGTTGTCGGAGACGAGCATTACTGAAACTGAAGGTCCGAATATTCGTCGGAGACAACGGGTATTTTGGTGTGTTACCAGAATATCTATGTTTTTGGTTTCTCTTTTATGAAGGAGGAATACTATGGGTAAGACAAATACTTGAATGCTTTATTTCACTTCGTATAGTTTTTGAAATTTTTTAGGATGTAGCATTATGGTTAAAAAATGTTTTTTAAGATTATTCGCTGCATTGCTTATTTTGAATTTTATTGGTTCCGGCCTGCAAGCAGGGAATTCGATTTATTATCCAATTCTTAAGCTTGATATTAACAGCAGAAATATTCCCGCGGAAACAGAGCCCGGCTTTACTTCTTTTACCCTCGCTGATAGCGGCTCAGAAGTAGATGGTATTGCAATTGGATTTGCAGGTACTCTTGACTCTCGCCGCCGCGCAGCACCGACCGGAATACCATTTGAGCAGATTTATCGTGATTTTGTATTTGCTCGGCCCGGCGGAATGACAATTACATTGTCAGGCCTTGTGCCTAATCAAGACTACGAAATAACCATTTATGCGTATGATACAGGTAGTGCGGAAGATCATATTGCGGACTGGCTAGCCAATGGGGATTTTCTTATCACGACTTCGTTCGCTGGTGGACAGCCGCCTACGTCTTCATACTCTCACGCTTTTCGGGGAATGACGACCCCAGATAGCACCGGTACGATTGTCCTGGAAGCGACACCTAATGAAAACCACCCTTATCCAACGGGCGACCCTGGCCCCTACGCTTTTGTCAATGCCTTCGAGGTCTATTCGAATATTCCGGTAACAAAGGCTCGACGTCCCCAGCCGGCTACAGGTACTATGCAGTCTGAAACAACGGTGAACCTTAGCTGGCTGCCGGGAGGTTATGCCGCCTCGCACGATGTGT
>Ga0315546_1001558_pt1 | contig 14332 bp, 10 predicted proteins | sample SalMarSW160170MG_FD_203833 | JGI IMG/M metagenome (GOLD analysis project Ga0315546, IMG submission 203833) | Salt marsh sediment microbial communities from the Plum Island Ecosystem LTER, Massachusetts, United States - Salt Marsh Sediment SW1601-170 ... | reverse complement strand
GCTAAATATCGAGTGAAGCTGATTACTGCTCCCTTGCTCGTGGAATATACCAGAGGAGTGTTAATCTGTTTACCCTTATAGGTTGCTCCCTCATAAATCCGCTGGTCTGGCGAGACAACGCCGTAAATGGAAGAGATATTTATGATGCTTCCCATCCCTCTTGGCTCCATCTCTCGGGCCACTGCTTGGGCACATAGGAACATGCCATTGACATCCACCTTCATTACCCTTTCCCACTCTTCAAGGGGATAACTTTCCAACGGGGCGAAGTATTTCTCTGTTGTCCGGGACTGGGCGTTGTTTACCAGCACATCTATGCGCCCAAATTGTGAGATTACCTCCTGAACCATTTTTTTAACTTGCTCTTTCTGGGTTATGTCACACTTAACGCCTAATGGTTGTGTGCTATTCTTCTGACCTATTTCCCTTGCCCTTTGAGCGCAGATTTCGCCGTCCAGGTCTACAATTACCACATGAGCACCACATTGAGAGAAGCCATCACTATAAGTTGTTCCCAGAAGTCCCAGTGCTCCGGTGATAACTATCACCTTGTCTCTAACGCTAAATGATTCGGGTATCATTTATCCCCCTCCTCAGGGTAAACTCGACAAATTTAAAATCAGTTTCACTATCAATATCTATTGCCCATCTGGGCATGAGGTATATCTTTGTCTTATCCAGGTAAAGGCTGTCATTATTCATTAGAATGTCCCTTTTCCACACATATATGGAGGCATTCTCGTCATATACCTGGGGAGCATCCTGCCTCCTGGTAATCGGCTGGTCAGGTTCCTTAACCGGGCGTACCTTGCCATCTACTATCTCAATCATATTGAAATACGGGTTGCGGTGAGCCTCAGTTACGCTGAAGACATTATTTGCCTCCTCATCCCTTACCATCTTTATGCAAGCTTCTATATCCTTTTCCGTCCTGAGCGGTGAGGTAGCATCTAAGTCAACCACGATATCCGGGCAATACCCTTCTTGCGTCTCCATGAATTGAACAGCATGCCTGATTACCGGCAGTTTAGGGGTGTCGTCCTGTGCCAGCTCCTTGGGTCTCAGGAAGGGAACCTCCGCACCATACTCCCTGGCAACCTCGGCAATCTTAGGGTCATCGGTAGACACAATTATCCTGTCAATCAGTCTGCATCTCCGGGCAACCTCGATGGTATGGGCAATCAATGGTTTGCCACAAAGCACCCGAATATTTTTCCCGGGCACCCCTTTAGAACCCCCTCGGGCACAGATAGTAGCTATAACCTTCACTTAGAATTATCCCTCCTTCACCCTAGACTTCTATCATTGCCCCTGATAGGGCTGACTCCTTGGCAGCAAGGGCAACTCTGAGAACCTTCACCCCTGTATCTAAGTCTGTTAGAGGTTGTGGCGCCAAACCACGGATGTAATCAATAAAGCGATTTACCTCGTCAATATACATCTCATTGTTTTCAAAGGTTCCTAAATCAATGGTCTCCTGGTCTCCACTGCTAACCCCAAAGATATTTACCTTATTTGCCACTACATCAGCCCGGATAGTGCCCTCTGTTCCAATAAGCTCAATCGAGCGGCCGGGATAGCGTTGAATATAATCCAGATGCACCTCACACAGGGTACCATTCTGAAACTCTATCAGAATCTCAGCTACATCCTCTGTTTCTATCTCAAGGTCGCTCTTCTTACCGTTGAAAGAAAGGACCTTGTTTGCTTCTCCAAAGAACCAATGGGCATAATCAAGCTCATGGATTAGGTCAAGGATGACCCCCCCGCCCATCTCCTTACTGGCACTGTAGGAGTTTCGGTAATCCTGCAACGGATGCCAATCGGGCAAGTATTGTCCAGCCTCTATCCGGGCAGATATTACTCGGCCCACTCTATTCTCCTGAATGAGACTCTTAGCCAACTTAATTATTGGGCGGAACCTCTCATCGCAGCCTATCACCACCTTGAGGCCGTTCCTTTTGGCTAAGTCAACCAATCTATCTACGTCCTGCATACTATTAGAGAGGGGCTTCTCGATAAGGAGGTTGAACCCCTTCTCGGCAAACGGTAAGGCGGTGGGGATATGCAATGAAGTCTCATTGGTTATAAAAACAGCGTCAAAATCTTGGTGTAAAGCTTCCTCCAAGGAATAGTAGACCTTAGTTTCGGGGATATCCTGGTTTTGCCTTCTGGTTAAGACATCCACTTCCACCCCCTCGATTCCCTTCAGGTTACTAAAATGTCTTTTGCCAATAGAGCCGAAGCCCACTATCAGGAAGCTGAGGTTTGAGTTCTTATTTCTCGTCGCTTGTTTTGACATCGTATGCCCCTTACTTGGCCTGAGCCTCTCCCCTTACATACCAGATCTCCGTTTCTCCATTGGTATACAATTTGTTCACTGAAGAATCTCTTTCTAATCGCGCAAAATCATCCCAGGTAAATGTGCCAGCTTCTGGCCACAGTTCGGTATAGCATAATTTGTCGCATTCGTTTAAATGTAGATATCTATCGGTTACAAAGGATTCACCAAGCCCCTGATATTGCTCATAATTGAAATGGGGGTCAACATACCTATCCCACTTCGGGTAAGGTGCTTGAAGCCCCAGTAGAGCGTCTCGGAATCGGTGGAGTGCGGGGGCTTTTACCCCCGTAAGTTGAATCTCGGGGTTTGCGTAATTGAGTAGCCAGCTTTTTCCAGTCACTTCCATATAGGTGACTCCCGAGTTGGGTAGATATATTAGCGGGGAGTTGTATACCCTAAAAATGCCAATCAAGGAACAAAGGGTGATAATCGATATTACAACTATGCCCCTGGCGAATTTACTCTTGCCAGACCGAGGCCGGAAGTTTTGGGTTGCCTCTACACCCTTAGGCTCTATACCACTTATTTGATATAGTGCCAGGCCCACCAGTGGCGGAAACAGGGCTATTACAAGATATATAATCCTACCACTACTTAGAATCGTTACCGGTCTAACGTAGTCTACCAATTGAATTAAAACCGCTACTAAGAAAAGGCAGGAGTAGGAGAAGATACTTCTCCTACTGGTAAGGGATAAGGAGGTCCTGTTCCTTACCAGCAGGAAGATAGCAATTAATGAGAGTACTAAATAGATAAAGATATGCCCGTATAGCCTGACAGAGAACTCCAGCAGGTCTGGAAATTGTAAATTTAATCGTGCGATTAATGTAGTAAAGGCTTCTGTAGCCTGTTCCATCATAGGTGTCTGTAGAAGTTCCCCGTGAAACCAACGGAATGTGCCCGCTACACTGGACTCCCAGACCCAGAAATTGTTCCATACCCATAGCATGAGGACAATAAAAGAGATGAGAGGAAGAGACATCGAAATTCGCTGCATCAAAGTTGGAGAAGAGGCGTCTGGCTGACTTTTGGTGATAGACATTCTATTATAGAAGAACCTCGAAAGCTCCATCACCACCAAAGCTAATGTTAACATGAATGAAGCTACCGGATGGAAGAAAGCCATCAAGACAACCAAAATAATGAGCAGGCTCCTGAGGCTAATTGAGTCTCTCTTCACCGCTTTGAAGTACAAAAGGAAGATGATGGGGAAGGTTATGAAGGCAAAGCCCATGGGGAATATTTCAACGTAGTAATAGCAAAATAGCACGGTGCTGGAGACAGTGGCTAATATTGCTGCTCGCTGGTGCAGAATCTCCTTGGACAAGAAATAGGTGGAGAAGACAAACAGCAGGTAAAAAATGGGGCTGGTGGTGTGCATCAGGTCTATCGTGGATATATTCGAAATGAGGAAAAACTCTGAAATCAGATTATGGGTAATTGGATATACAAGACCTGCGGGCAAGTTGCCAGTCTGTATTATATTATTAATAGTGCCAAGATGCGATAAGTGGTCTCCGTAATCACTAAAAACATAGCCCCTGAGAAAAGGTAACATAATTATTATCAAGTTGCTCAGTAGAATTAGCGATAACCCTACTTTCCACCAGCTTCCCCTTTCGCCATCTGCCTTGTGTGCTTGATGAACAGTAATGGCGATTCCGCCGATTATAGCAGTGATTAGAAATGCCCATGTCAGGGGTGATATAGCTTCATAAACCGATAATTCATATCCGCTAATTGGATTCCTTCCTATTAAAACAAGAGCTGCTAAGATAAATAGGAAAAGAACAATGGAGGACATTTTTAATATTAAATTCTCAACGTTTTTCATTTTAGTGCATCTAAACCTTATGGGGGTTTTGATTAGTGCTCATACTTAAAATCAAATCAGCTATCCTTTGAGATGCTTGCCCATCCTGTAAGTGAGCTTGCTCGTAAACAAATTTCTCTGTGGCTGTTCTCATCTCCTCCCTTGCTTGTGGGTCAAAAAGGGCTTTCTTGACCGCCGGTAAGATATCCTCCTCTCTATCCACATACATGGCACCACTTCCCTTATAAAATAAAGGCCATGGTTCATCAAATAGATTGACGATCATCACCGGTTTTTCTGCTGCCATTGCCTCGATTGCTACTGTTGACGAGACGGTTATTATCAAGCTACTGGCACCAAGGAGCTCAGGAAGGATGGTATTCTTACAGATGATTGGGGGAAAGTCTAATTCCTTTACAATCTTATGATACTCATCCTCAAATTCTACGGGATGAACCTTGATTATCAATTTGGTATTCGGCAATGACATCGTAACTTTAGCAATGGTCAAAACAAACTTTCTAGTTTGCTCCACACCCCAATAGTCAACGAAATTTTGGGTTAGCAGGGTAATGATTTCATGCTCTTGGGGGATTCCCCATTGTTCACAAATCCTTTGCTTGCAATCGACCTTTCTATAATTAAAGACCTCATCAAATTTTGGGCTTCCGGTGACGACAATTCGTTCCGGTTCGATACCTTCTGAGACCCGGAGTTCCTTTACCGCGTTGCTGAACACAGCCATTTTTGAACATTCCCCATGTCCATAAAGCCCCAGCTTTCTCCCCTTCGCGCCGTATCTTAATTCGAGCCACAGAATTTCTATCTTCTGGTTACAGGAGTAATCTCTGTTTTTAATAAATCGGAAGAGCCTTAGGGGCAAATAGAGCCAATAATTAACCCATAGTCGAAAGCTGCTAGTCTTATCTAGCTCCTTGCTTGCTAGCCAAATTCCATCCTGAACCAATAGTGTTGGAATACCCATAGAATTGGCCGATCCCACGAATATTCTTTGCTCAGGTTCTATATCATGACCTACTACAACTATATCAGGCTGCACCTCTTTGATAATTTTCTTTGCCTTTCTTCGACTGGGGGTTTCAGCAGTTTCATAAGGAAGGTTTAACCTTTGGAGCACCCTTCCTATTCCTACCCTTTTGCTGAGATTCCCGTTTATGTTAATAGCCAGAATATCCCAGTTGGGTAGCTCACTCCCGATGGTGCCAAAAAGCTCCGCCTGGGAAGTAGTGCTTACAATGAATAGTATCTTTTGCTTCACCTTGGCTTCTCTACGAACCATGATTTCTTTCAGTTCCCCCCTAAGCATTGTCAAAAGTTATCTAAAGCCGTTTGCCTCGCTACTTAGCTTTAACTAAAAGAATAACGAAATCGGTAAATATATAAGAGCATAATCTGGGTGATAATTTATAAGTAAGCGAGGCGACCAAGTAGTATAATCTATCGAACAGGCTTATCCTTCCCTTATAACATTCGGGATTTAAGTAGCAACTAAAGACATCTGTAAAATAATAATCGGCAATAGTCCCAGCATTTGCCTCTATCTGATTTCTAAGTTTACTCAAATTATAAACGTTAATGTGACCACTGGTTTCAATATTGTTTCTCCTGAATTTCCCTCTACTTAAAAAATTAAGAATATTACAGTAGGAGTTATCTTCTAGAGGCACTTTAAATATTGTGAATTTAGAAATCCTTCTTAATTCTTTTAAAGCTCTTAATGGTTCTGATACGTGCTCAATTACGTCAATCATCAGTACTAAATCCATTTCCTTGTCTCTCAAGGATACTTTAGTGATATCCTCATTAAACACCCCTTTAATATCTGGATTATTTCTCTTTTGAATTTTCAGCATGCCGGGTGATAAGTCCAATACGAATTTATTGACTTTTATTCCGTGTCGTTCTTGGATGTGGGCCGAGATAGACTTGAGAATTAAGCCGGCTCCTCCTCCAACATCTAATACGTTAATTTCATTTCCGTCACAATGGTTTTTAATGAACAAATCTACCATTGGAATAATTTTAGTAACCTTCCAAGGCGAATCTTCTTCATGAAGAGAAGGGTGCTTCTCTATATACTTATCGGTTTTGTAAAATTTACTTATGCTTTCTCTGTCCATCTCTTTCTTGCCATCCTTCTCCTCTTCCGCATTTTCTAAGCTGCATCTGAATCTCCAATTTGAACCAGCCAGTTTCGGTGGTCTTGCAGAAAAGCCCTAGAAATATGAGGGGAGCTTGAATAGGCGCAAAATTGTCCTCCGTTTCTAAAAGGCAGGGAAAAGAACCCGTTCTTTCTAAGGGTCCGGAGGTAAGTTTTATTTGCTATCATGGCGTAATAGATAAGGTCTGCCTGTTGCTGCTCACAATATTCTACGGCTTTTGAGACCAAGCAACGGATTATCTCTTCTGATTGAGCTGCAATATCAAAGATGCGAGCCACCCTGATATCTTCTTGTTGAAAGTACCGCAAAACCAAATAACCGAGAATTTCTCTACCTTTCTCAGCAACAAATATCGAGTAGCTTACATCCGGGGTTCCATATCTCCAGTTAAGATAATCCTTGTCTCTTACTACCATTATTTTGTACTGGTTAGAAATCCTGTCCCAAAAATCATCGATTCGGTCATCAAAACATGGGACTTGACTAATCGTTAAACCCTCGATATGAGAGCTTCGGGTTCTAAAAAATCCTTTAGATATTAAGCTGGTTCCTATTGCAAGAAGCATCAATAAATATTTATTTCTGACATGCGCTTTTAACACATTCCTCCAATTAAGCGTCTTGAGCATCAGTCGTATAGTGCCAATATCAAACCAACCTGATTTTATATGACCTGGATATGCTGCCTTGTTGGGAAAACCAATGGTGATATATATGCCTTCTCGCTCAGCTTCATCGAGGGCATGCCTTTCCAACTTTGAAAACATGCCTTGATATCTATAGTTTGGATGGGTCATAAGATCTATATTCTGAGAGACCCTTAGGATTTCGTTCCCTATTTTCATTTTCATAAAAATAAGCGGGTATTGCCCTACTATTGTGCCGTTATAGTCTGCCAGCCATATTTTGGCGGCTCCATGAGGATTTTTTTTATACATCCACTGCCACCATCTCATCCATTGCTCCAGGTCACTTGCCTCTGAAGGATGCACAGCTTTATCAAGCCTGAAAATCCCCTTTTCATCTCCCTCTTTGTAAGCTCTTATTGACCACTTCCGTTCCAAACTTAACTTGCCCGCCTTTCATTCAACTTAGGATAGATAGCCTTCAAATCCCAATATAACCTAGAGAGAAAGAGCTTAAATGCGTTGAAGTTCCCATCTGGTTGGATTCTTCCCAATTCATGCAGGCTTGTTCTAGGAGAAACCATCCTTGGGATACAGGTAACTGCACAGGTGAAACCACTTTCTTGGACAAATTTGATTAGCTCAGTATTAAAGTCACCATTAGGGTAGGAAAATGCAGTAATAACCTGGCCCAGTTTGTCCTCGATATCCTTCTTTGATTGGACGATCTCATATTTTGCCTCTTCTGGCAGCAATTTTGTTAGGATGGCATGGGTAACAGAGTGGGCACCAAAGGCAATGCCACCGTCCTTCATCTCCCTAACCTCATCCCAGGATAAGATAAGCTTTTTACCTAGATTGACAGGGATATCCACCCCCGATACAATTACAAGTTTTTCAATTAATAGGTTCTTTTTTTCTTCCGAATAAATTTTGAGCCCTTCCTTGACCCTGGAAATCGCCTCTAATTTATCGCCGATAGAGTGTAAGGGATACACCCCTAGTTCATCTAATTCAAGTGTTTCCAGTGTGGTATTTTGTATCAGATAGGCAACTTTGTCCCACCAAAATGGCTCTCCATGGCCTATATGGCCGGTGGTTAGAAATATAGTTGCTGGCACATTGTATTTCTTAAGAATGGGATAAGCATATGTGTAGTTGTCTTTATAGCCATCATCAAAGGTAATAACGACGGCTTTTTGGGGTAAAGTCTTTCGTTGAACATACCGTACCAATTTATCAAGGGGCAGGACCTGATATGCTTTGCATAGGTATCTGATTTGCCTTTCAAAGTCCTGTGGCTTTATTGACAGTGAAGGCCAAATGTCCTCGCGGGGCCCTACCCGATGATATAAAAGAATAACCACCGGTGATTTGGATAGTTTTCTCCTCAAAAAACCATAAGCATCCAAAAAACAGAGGTGATTGGCAGCAGACACAATCGGTCTTGAAATCTTTGTTCTTAGCACTTGTTTACCCCTTTAAGTTATTAAATAAGGCTAGTGCGAGCAGCCAGCATTATATTTCTCTACCAGCTCTCTGTAATCTCCTTCTATTCTTTCCATCTCCCTTTCATACTCCGCGCGTTCCTTTATCACCCTTCTCCCCTCCCTGCCAAATCTGCCTCTTGCCTCTTCGTTCTTGAGCAAATAAACTATCCTCTCAGCCAATGCCTGGGGATCTTTAATCGGGACGATGAAGCCATTCTTTCCATCCGTTATCCATTCCCGATTAGCTGGTATATCGGTGATGACCGGAGCTAGTTCACAGGCCATCGCCTCCTGCAAACTCAACGGGCACCTATCGGATAGAGATGTGGAGACATATACATCTGATGAGGCTAGGTACCTAGGGACTTCATTATGTGGAATCCACCCAATGAAGTTAACACTATTCAACACGCCCAAGGAATTGGCTAAGCCTTGCAAATATTCTTTTTGCTCACCGTCACCACCGATTATAAACTTAGCCCCGGGAACTTCACGCAGAACTAAAGGTACCGCTCTAATTAGGGTGTCCATGTTATATATTGAGCTTAGGCTTCGAATGGATATTATCGTTGGTGAATTTAAGTTGCCTAATATTTCCTTTTTAAGTCTCTCATCTCTTCGCTGTGGATTAAATTGCTGTGTATCTATGCCGTGGGAAATTCCCCTCATCTTGCCGGGGTCTACACCTAACTCTAGTAGCTCTGCTGTACCGGTTTCCGCAACGCAAATTACACGGTCTGCTTTCTTTAATGCATATTTGGTGAGAGCCCTCAACAAAGAGCTTCTCTTAGGATCAGTAAGTATATCGCTTCCCCATGGAGTTAGGGTAAAGGGATGAAAGCCAGTGGCCGCCGCCAGATAGCCATATTGCGTTATATAATGGGCATTAAGGATGTCCGGCTTTATTCTCCTCACCAGATTCCGGGTCCGAATCAGCCATAGCAAGTTGCTTAGATATCGGGATACTGCCCATATTCGGGGTGCCAATCTGGTTAGCAGGTGAAGCTGCACGCCCTCAACATACCCCTCGCTTCCCCTGAAAGAAATCAAATGTACCTCGTGCCCCTTCAGGGCGAAGTAGTTTACCCATTTCTGAGTGTGAATGCTGCCGGCATCGGCAATATAACAGATTCTCATCTTACTCTCCTGCTATAGCGAGCTGATTCTTAACAAATAATCTGAGGAAGAGCTCGAAGGTCGCGAGATAAAGAAGTTGTCGTGAATAATCTACGATAAACCTTTTTGCTTTCAGCATTCTCTGAGGGGGCAGTAGCTTTCCATGCTCCACCATGAGTCGCTTGGCATAGTCTATATTGAGATATTCCCTTGATAGTGCCCTTTCGTCCAACAAATTTCCGACCAGTCCCCTCCAATTTTCATTGACCGACAACCATTCCGCTAAGTTGGCATGGCCATGTCTATCAGGAATAAGTATTTTCCCACCTGATAAACTCCGTAACAGCTCTTTTAATCTTGCTTTACCATCAAGATAATATGCTCCGACTTTCCACAGAGCCAAAGGGGAATCAGCGGTAACCCCGGTTGCCTGATAAGGTATTTTAGCCAATTCAGGGGAGAGTTCTCTCAGGAATTTGCGGTAAATATAATGGTTTAAGCGAAGCTGTGGAGGTATTTGTTGTATGAGGTCGATGAAGTCGTTGTCGTAGGTTGGATATGCCTCCTCTACTTTATTTCGAGCAATTATGCTTCCCATCATCGTAGCCCGTCTAACGTGATTTTGAAGGAGAAAATAAACGCCTCTATTTACAAGTGGCTCTCCTTTTGCCCTTTGCACTCCACTCCTCAAGGAACTCATAGGCATGGCCTTTACTTTCATAAAGTAATCCCGCTGAAAGAGTTTAAGCCTTGTATCTTCTGAAAAGAGAGCCATTTTATGGTATAGGGCTTGAATTAATTCATCCTCGCTTTTTGCTTCCATTAGGGGAGCATTCAGGAAAGTGCCGCCAAGCAGCGCATCGCCAGCTAATCCTTGGAGAAGGATATCTACATGTTTCCTATATTCTTCATGAGTTGGAGGAAGAAAAGTGACCCCAATGTATCCCATGCCATCGCTAAGCCAAACTGCATCTTCAGCATAAGAGGGGAGCTCATCCGGGTTTAGCTCAACAATCTGGTGGTTCATGTTGGACTTCTCAGTAACCAGACGGGCGATTTTCACTTCATCACAGTCCTTCACTCCCAAGGTGAAGGCTATCACTTGAGGTGCTGCCTCTCCCATTGCAGCTACAATAGACCTGGAGTCCAATCCACCGCTTAGATGCACACCATAGCGATAATTGCCAACCAAGCGTCTTTTCACCGCCCGGCTCAAGGTCTGGACTAGCTGCTCAACAAACTCCTCTTCGGAAGTATCGGTTGCTGCCTCATATTCAAAATCCCAGTATTGTTCTATATGTATTTTCCCGTCTATGTATTCCAGAATAGAAGCTGATGGCAGAACCTTGATACCGGTAAAGAAGGTTTTATCCTCCAGGATTTCCCCGAAGGTAAGAAAATCAGCTATAGCTTCATCATTTAGTTTCCTCTTCGGCTTGACCCCCAGAATTGCTTTTACTTCAGAGGCAATTAGCAGCCGATTATCCTCCACAGCATAATAGAGGGGTCTTAGCCCATATCGGTCATTCATGATTACCAATTTTTGCTGTTTGAGGTCAATAATGGCGATTGTGAAAGTCCCATTTAATTGCTTGACAAAATTCTTCCCCACCTCCTCATAGAGGTGCAGGCAAAACTCTGGGTCATTGTCGACGCTGAACTTATACCCCTGGCGTTGCAATTCCTTCCTTTCCTTTTCATAGCCATAAATCTTACCATCCATGAAAATACAGAGGCTTTTATCTTCATTAAAGATTGGCTGAGGCTCGGGGTTGAATATCCCTAAATGAACACGCGCCATACCGCAGAAGGAGCTAACCCACAGGTCAGTTAGATGCCAATCCTCATGCTTTATAGAATTAGCCATGGATTCTATAAGTTGAGGTTGACCGAAGTCTCGTTGCACTATGCCACAGATTCCAGGCATAAATATACTACCTCCCGAGATAAACTACCTCTCTTGCATAACCCTCTGCATAGCTTTACCCGCTTCTAGCTTTATCGAGTTATACTGGGCTTTTAAGATAACCAAAGTATAGAGCCACACCTGTTCTAATCCCCCACATCTCTTTTTCTAGCTATAATCTCAAAGTGAGGAGCTACCAATAGGGAGAGGGGGTGAAATCCTCTAATAAGCCGTGCCGTAATCCAAGTCACTAAGTTAATCAAATTCCCTCTTTTGGGTAGGATGGGGTACCCAGAGAAATATGGTCTTACCACTGCTGCCGAAAATCCGCTTTTCTTTAACTTCCCCCCCAGTATGTAGGGATTAAATTCAAACTCAGGGTACTCGCCGCTCTCTGGGTGGCGAAACTTAAATGCCGGTTTGTTGAGCACTGCTCCCTCTCTTAAGTACTCCTCAACAGCTCTGAATATCTGATCACCATATAGTCCAGTTGTCTCCCTAGCTAATAAATCCAATGTCTTCGAATCCAGATGAGGGAATCTTTCTTTAATCATCTCCCTCCTCAACACAAGCCAGGGAAGTGGCTTATCAGTGCCTCGGAGGCTTGTTTTATCAACTGGCCCATATTCCGCCCTTCTCCAGAACTTACGTCTACCAAATCGCTGGAGAATATTAAGCGCATTGTTGCCATCCGAGATAAAAAGGATTCCATTCCTACTTAACACCCTGCTCATTTCGGATAGAAAGGCATCAAGGTCTCTTACATGGGAAATAACTTCATGAGCTATTACTACATCAAACGACTCCTCTCGGTATTGCAGGGATAAGGCATCTTCAGTCCTTACCTCAATATTTGTTAGCGGGGGATCAAATCGGGATAGTATCTTCTGAAAAACAGATATTTTCTCTTCATTATTATCGATACCTGTGACTTTCTGAGCACCGAGAACGGCTAAAAATATTGAGGCTATCCCAAAACCACAACCTGCATCTAACACCTTTTTCCCCTCTGCTTGGGTAACAGCAAAAATATGCTCCCAGAAATCGGCATAGTTACGCAAACCGATGGGTGAGCTAAAACACTCTGGAAAGTATCGATAAAAGTATGGGGCAAATTCACGCTCGACCTCCTGTTTTTCCATCTCAAAGATTGTCTTAAGCTCTTGTGGAACTATTCGTTCATTCAACTTCCTTAAGCCTGCTTCTTCCCCAGAAACAACGCTCTCACAAACCTCGGCCACCTTTCTAGCCACACTTTCCCAGCTTTGGTTTTCTACCACGTACTTCCGCCCGTTCCCACCCATTTGTTTTCTGAGTCCTTTGTTTTGCAGCAGTTTTACAATAGTATTCGTAAACTCTTTAGGATCCTCTGGATTTATAAGCAACCCGGCATCATGTTCTTCCAAAACCTCAAAACCATTTGTTTTCGTCGCCACCACTGGCTTCTCACATGCCATATATTCACATAATTTAAGAGGGGAGTACCCGGATTTCAGAGGCTTCTTAGGAACAACACAAACATCGCTGGCATTTACATACAAGGAAACTTTCTCATAGGGGACCATCCCGGTAAATATCACTTTATCTGATACACCGAGCTGCTCAGCGAGTTCAATAAGCTCCTTTTTTATACGCCCATCGCCAACAATTAGAAGTCGAGTAAGGGGGCACTCCTCCAATATGTAAGGGATAGTATTTATCAGATACTCAATGCCTTGCCAACGCTCAAAGCTACCAACAAAGCAGATATAATTACTACTTTTATCTAGATTCAGTTCCTCCTTTGCTTTATTGGCATCTATTGGTTTGAATAGCTCGGTATTGGCGCCATTCTCTATTACTACTATTTTATCCCTAGATATATTGTAATCGTGGTGAAGAGCTTCCTTTAGCTCCGATGTAACTACAATAATCCTGTCAGCCTTTGGCAGGGTAAATCTCTCTACCCGGTCAATAATCCCCAGTGGGAAATACTTTGTATGCCTGGCTCTACTAACCTTCATCTCGTCAGTTGTCAGTCCATTTACTTCTTTAATCAGGGGAGTTCTAAACAATCTGGAGAGGATATATGTGCCATCGAACAGCTCATGCCTGGTATAAATTATGTCGATTTTACCCCTTCGTAGCAGTGACCTAGTGAATCCTAAAAGTGAGAGGCGAATTTGTCTCCAGAAATACAAAACGACATGCATTCCAGCTGAGAGGAGCGGAAATCTTTCGCCAAGAAAGGAATCGACCCTTTGCCAACCCACCAACGATAGTCGGGGATTAGCGTTAATTTCTACGCTACTAGGAAGGTGCTCCGCATCCAAGGTTACTACGTTATGCCCAAGCTTTGTTAAGTTGGTTAATACTTCGTAGATATGAACCTGCTCGGTCTCCAGATTCCTGTATTTACAAGTGCCATAGTATAAGATATTCATTTTAGATGCCTCGTTTATCCCCCAAAACCCTTGGCTCTCCTGCCATCAAACTTTGTCAATATTCTCCTTGTACCACTCGATATACCTTCTTACTCCTTGTTCAAAATCAACCTTTGGCTCCCAGCCGAGTTCCCTCTTTGCCTTTTCAGCCGAGATAATGGCACCGCTGTAATCCCCTGGTCTTGCCTCCTTATACTCTATAGGCACATCCTTCACCAGCTTCCTCACCGTCTCTGCAATCTCTCTAACAGGAATTGGTCGTATGCCCTCAAGATTATAGGTTTGGTTCACTGCTACTTGTTTAAGGGCAGCTACATCCCCCTCTGCCAGATCCTCAACATAGATGAAATTGCGGCATTGTGAGCCATCTCCAAAGATAGTAAGGGGCTCCCCATTTAGTGCTTTTCTCACGAACAGGGCTATCACTGTGG
>Ga0315546_1001551_pt1 | contig 14379 bp, 16 predicted proteins | sample SalMarSW160170MG_FD_203833 | JGI IMG/M metagenome (GOLD analysis project Ga0315546, IMG submission 203833) | Salt marsh sediment microbial communities from the Plum Island Ecosystem LTER, Massachusetts, United States - Salt Marsh Sediment SW1601-170 ... | reverse complement strand
GGTCATTATAGAAATAATATCTATCAGGTTATCTCTCTTGAGGAACTCACAAAGCATCCGGATCCGGATAAAATAATAGATTTTATTGGTAGCAAAATGAAACCTGATAGGTATCAAAATGATACCTGTATTGGTAGCAATATGATACTTTCTTTGGTATCAAAACGATACCCTAACAATACCAATCTTAAACATTACCAAGGCAACAACAACAAAGAGGGAGAAGATGATGTTGCTGCTGTTAATTTTAAAAAATTAAAAGAGGAAGGAGAAGAAAGAATGAGAGCCCCACATAATAGCAAGGAGCATTATACAGGGCAGGCAATAAGAGAGCGGATGGTTGATTTAGATTTTAAGGAGGAATTTATTGAGAAGATATTAAAAGAATATTCGACGAAGAAGATTGATGAAAAATTAGATTTGCTGATGGAGAGGAAAAATATCCAGAACCCTGCCGGCTGGCTTAGTGCCGCCTTAAAGAATGATTATCAGGATGTGGAACAGTCGTCTTATCCAACACCTCACCCCCACCTTAATCCTCCCCCCTCAAGGGGGAGGAGATTTGTAGATTATCCTCCTCCTCAAAGAGAGAAAAAATTTAAGGAGACTTTAGAAGTAGACTCTCAGTTAAATACCCCGGAATGGACCTCTCGCGAAAAAGCCCTGGAGGCAATCAAGCTAATCAGGGATAACCTCTCTCTGCCTGTATATCCCCTCTCCCCTCAGGAAAAGGGACCATAGTGAGGGAAAACGTAGGGGTTCGATTCATCGAACCCGTAAAATTCCGGGGCAGATGAATCCGCCCCCTTCAAAAATCGAAAACCAAAAACTAATCAACGAAAGGAGATTCAAATGTCAGAACTAAAAGAACTAATCACTAAAGCCAAACAAAAAAATGTAAAAGCAATGGAGGAATTATTCAATCAATTTAAACCATTACTAAAATCAAGAGCCAGGAAGTATTCTCGATACGGTTTGGAATATGAGGATGTTTTTCAGCAAGCTGTACTAATATTTATTTTAGCTGTTTACAACTATAAAGAAAAACCCCCTACTACCTTTGCCGGTTATATGAAAAAGAGAATCGACTGGGGATTGTGGGTCTATTATCGGGAATATCTTAAACAACAGATAGAAATATCCAGTGGCCTAAAAATAGGTGATTGAGACTTGTAGGGGCGTATTGCCATACGCCCCTACCAAATATCAGAAGGAGGATAATGCTTTTGAGTAGATTAGAAAATATCTTACTAAACAATAATTTAGAAGAAAATTATAATCTTTTGACTAAAAGAGAAAGAAAAATTATCAATTTGTATTATCTTGAGGGATATAAGGATAAAGAGATAGCAAAGATTTATGGTGTTTGCCAGCAATCGGTAAACGAAAGTCGTAAAAAAGGAATAAAAAAATTAAAATATTTTTAATTTTTTTTAAAACTACCCTGTAAAATCACCTCTTTTTTGCTCTTACTAAGTAGAGGAAGTTTTTAGCTATGCTAAAAACTGTGATGAGTAATAAGTAATGAGTGATAAGCCTAAAAGTCATAATGTCATTGCTAAATCTTTTAATTACTCATTACCCCTCACACATTACGCAATTAACTTACTGGTTAATTGCCAGAAAGGAGGTGATATAAATGGCAACAGTCGTAACAGTTCCCCGTGATTCAAGCCTACAGTTAAGACTGGTAGTAGGCACTAACCCTGAAACCGGAGCACCTATCATTAACAGCAAGACCTTTAACAAGATTAAATCTACTGCTCTCGAACAGGATGCCTATGATGTAGCTAATGCTTTAGTGGACTTGCAGAAGTATACCGTAGATGAGATCAGATTCGAAAAAGAATCCCAACTAACGGAATAAGTTTTTAGCCAAGCTAAAAACAGTAATGAGTGATAAGTAATAAGTGATAAGCCTAATTATTTAAGTAATTGTATACTCATTACCTGTCACATATTACGCAATTAACCTACAGGTTAATTGCTAAGAAGGAGGTGAAAAAAATAAGATGGCCAGCGAATTAGGAGAAGTAACCAGTTATAAGAGACTGTATATGCAGTTTAGAGATAGTGCAGCTAAAACCATAAATCTGACCTTGAATAACCCTAAGAACGTAGATGACGGAGACTATGTTGACTTAGTTGCACAAGATGCAGCAGTAGAAGGAGTGATGGATACGATAATCACCAAGAACATCTTCCATAATAATGGTAATGACTTAGTAGCCAAAGTGAATGCAAGAATCCTTGATTACAAGTCTACTGATGTTATGGATGTGTAGGAAATAATGGTTAACCATTATTTCCAGTTTTTAGTTTGTAGTTTTTAGTTTGTAGGGGCGTATAGCAATACGCCCCTACCCCTTGCAACTTGTAACTCGCACCTTGTAACTATTTTCGACTGAAAGGAAAAAATAATATGTTAGAAGCAATCTTAAGTAAATATCTACTCAATGCCTTACTGTTATCTCTTGTCTCTATCTTCTACAGTTTCCTAAAGAACAAATTAGGAGAAGATAGAGCCGATACCATAAAAGAAGCTATCTTATCTGCTATGCTCTGGGCAGAAGAAGAGCTGGGAATAGGAAATGGCAACCAGAAATGGGAGATAGCCTGGAAGAAGTTAATCGAGATACTGGCAGATAAGAATATAAGATTAAGAAAATCGGAAGAGAAAGTAGTAAAGACCATGATGAAGTCCAATGTGGGTAGGATTAATCAGCAGACCTATGATGTCCTGATGAAGAGAAAATTAATAAAAGATAAAAAGATCGTTCAGCAATCTTTGCCGACAAACTAGTTGTTAGTATATCACCCCCACCTTAATCCTCCCCCCTCAAGGGGGAGGAGATTTGAGAAAGAATACTAACTTACTTTCTCCGAAGGGGGAGGAGAAAAAGATGGATTCCTGCTTTCGCAGGAATGACATATTCTTACTCCCCTCTCCCCTCGGAGGGAGAGGGTCAGGGTGAGGGGGATTTATGCCCGTATTTTTAATCGGTCAATTGGTCAATTAACTAACGACTGAAAGGAGTTAGCTCCCATGCAAATGCTAAATAGTACCAACAATATAATCATCGCCCCCCACTTCAACCTATCCGAATTTGCCTGTCCCTGCTGCAGGCGGGTGATGTTGCATCCCAAGCTGCTGGATAAACTAATAGAGTTAAGAAAGATATTAGAAAGACCGGTTTATATTACCTCCGGATACCGCTGTTCGAGATATAACCGGAAAGTAGGAGGAGTGCCAAACAGCTACCACTTAATCGGTCTGGCAGCAGATATTAAAGTAAAAGATATCAACTTAATTGAACTTTTAGAGATATGTGAAAATATTGGTTTTGGCGGCATCGGATTCTACGAGAAGAAGAACTTTTTGCATCTGGATGTGCGGCCTACTAAACGTAGCAGATGGAGGGAATAAAAAAGTTCGTTAGAAAAAGGGGGACACACTTTACTTTTCACCATGCATTAAATGCAGGAATATAAAAGAAGAATGTCCCCATTTTACTCACCCCCACCTTAATCCTCCCCCCTCAAGGGGGAGGAGAGATAAAGGATTAATTCCTCGCTACCGAAGGGGAGATCTGGAAAGAGGGTTCGAGTAAACTGGCTAACTGGGTAACTAATATTATCAGCCAATTGGTAAATTGGAGAATTGGAGAATTGTTATATGGATATAAAAACTATATTGGATATCATCGCTAATCAGGGGTTCCCTATCGCCTTATCGATACTCTTAATCTTTCGTATCGACAGGTTTATGCAAGAGATAGTAATTGCTCAGAAAGAGGGATACCGGCAGGTCCTGGAAAATACTAAAGAGATACATAATACTATCACTAACTTAAATCAGCAGAACCGGGAATATTATTCTCTGCGTTTTGCTGAGGTGCAGAAAGAATTATCCGGAATGAAGGTAGAGTTAGGGAAAATTGAATGTAGTTAGATTATTAAAAAGCCAGACTTATTATAAAAATTCATCGGGTTACTTTATTTATAGGTTTGGCTTTTTTATTATTTTTTATACTTTGCCGTAGCCTTAATCATTCATATTTTAATCTCACCGCTTTTTATAATCAAATAAGTAGACCAGGCAATTGAAGGGGCTAGAATAGATTCATTTAAGATGAAATGAGGGCTGTGCAACCTATAATTTCCACCTACTCCCAATAAACCATAAAAAGCTGGAATTTTTTGAGCATAGAATGAAAAATCTTCACTAATCATCAATGCGTTTTTTAATTTTACTAACCTATCTTCTCCCCAGAATTCATTTGCAAATTTTGCAACATTTGATGTAAGCAAAGGATGATTTACTAAAGAAGGATAATTTCTCAAATAATTTAATTTACTATTAATCTGGAAGCTTTTTGTTATACCTTTAGCGATTTCATTTACCCTATATTTAACATAATTTTGTGTTTCAGAGGATAACGTTCTGACAGTACCATTGAGAATAACTTTATCAGACGTGCCAGTAAAATTATTTTCTGCTTGAATACTGCCGATAGTTAAAACAGCAGAATCATTAGGCGACACTTCCCGTGAGATCAATTCTTGTAAAGCTAAAATCAGATGGGAAAAAATAATGGTGCTATCAAAGGTATTTTTATACTTTTTAATATGATTACCTTTATTCATAATTTTTATAGATATTTCATCTGAGTTACTCGTTAATATCCCTGAGCGAATACCAAAAGTTCCTTTTGGCAAATCGGGATAGACATGATGCCCAAAAATCATCTCGATACCATATTCATCTATTAATCCTTTATCGATTAATATTTTAGCCCCTGCTTCGCCTTCCTCTGCGGGTTGAAATACAAAAATAACTGTTCCTTTAAAATAATGTCTTAATTGGGAAAGTAATTTTGCAGCTCCCAACAAAATAGCAATATGTGCATCATGTCCGCAAGCATGCATACAGTTCGTATTTTTTTAGAAGAAAAAGGTAGATTAGTTTCTTCGTTTATAGCTAATGCATCGATATCTGCCCGTATAGCTCTCGTATTGCCGGGTTTGCATCCACTTATTACTCCAATAACTGCAGTAGTATTCTGGTAATTTTTATAAAATTTAATACCCCATTGACGAAGTTTTTGACTAATTAATTTTGCAGTTCTTTTTTCTTTAAAAGATAGCTCTGGAAATTTATGTAAAATTCTCCTTATTTCTATGATTTCACTTTCTATATTATAAGAAAGCTTTAGAATCTGATTTTTAATTTCGATTTTCTTTACTCCTACTTTTTCTGTTTTTCCCTATTACTATTTTTTCTTTAACCCTCTATTAATTATAATATTCCCTTCTTTAAATACTGCTAAAATATTTTTTTTCTTTTGAAGAATAGAAATATCCTCAAGAGGATTTTTATCTGCAATTACTATATCGGCAACTTTGCCTTCCGAAATAATCCCCACCTTATCGGCAATTTCTAAAAGTTCTGCTCCGGAACTGGTCATAGAAACAATCACTTGCATTGGTGTCATTCCTGCTTCTACCATTGCTGCTAACTCAAATGCATTTTCTCCGTGATATACAAATGGCATGCCTGCATCACTACCCATAGCAATTTTAACTTTATTTTTTAAAGCTTTTTTAAAACTTTTTAATCTATATTTTCGGCTATTTAGTGCCTTTTCAACAGCAAAATCCGGCAAACCAGTTTTATCGCCCAGTTCTTCTACATGTTTACCGTAAGAAAATGTAGGTACAAGAAAAATATTATTTTCCAGCATTACTTTAACATCATCATCATCTAATATAGTTCCGTGTTCCAAAGAATCACAACCAGCTTGAAGAGCAATTTTAACACCTTTTTTACCATGAACATGAGCAGCAACTTTTTTATTCTGATTGTGTGCTTCATCTACTGCCACTTTCGTTTCTTCAAGAGTAAGAGCATAGGAATCAGGGGAAGATGTTTTTCTAAATGTTCTTCCCGAGTTCATTACTTTTATAATATCAACACCTAAAGCTAATAATGTCCGTACAGCTTTTCTAACTTCCCCCGGGGAATCCATTACTTCTCTTCCATAAATTTGAACTTCCGGAGGGTATAATTGAAAATCAGCACCAGTAGGCATAATCTTATACCCGCTTACAATCATTCGAGGTCCCACTACTAATCCCTCATTAATTGCATCTCTAAGTCCAATATCTATTAAATATTCAGTCCCTAAATTTCTTATACTGGTAAATCCCGCTTCAATAGTCCTTTTTGCATAAAATGCTGCACGCAAAGTTTTTAAGGGAATACTTTCTTTAATCATCTGAATCTCTGACTGTTTTCCTGACATTTGAATGTGGGTATGAGAATCTATGAATCCGGGTAATATAAATTTATTCCTTGCATCAAATACATAAGATACCCCCTTAGGCTTTGAAAAAGAACTTACATTAACTATTTCAGTAATTTCCTCCCCTCTTATAATAATTACAATATCCTCAATAGGTTCTGAACCAGCTCCATCAATCAAAGTTCCCCCAAATATTATTTTTATATCATTATTATTCATATCTTTACTCCTTACATATATTAAATTACCAATGGAATTTGTAAAAAATATCTTTTTCTTATATTTTCTTTTCCTTACTTTTTATCGTTAAATAAGTACCTAAGGCTACTGCGGGAATAAGTATCGATTCACCCAGGACAAAATGAGGACTGTGTACATCATATTCCCCGCCATTTCCTAAAAATCCAAAACAGGAAGGTATTTTTTCTCCATAAAAAGAAAAATCTTCTGCAATTCTTATAGGTTTCTCTAACTTTATTAAACTTTGTTTTGGCCAAATTTCCTCTACCCATTTAATTACATTAGAAGTTAATTGTGAATGGTTAATTATTGAGGGATAAAAACGGCAATAATCTAATTTGCCTTTTGCTCTAAATGTAGATGTTATGCCATTAAACATTTCTTTCATACGTTTTTCGATATAATCTTGAACTTTAGGAGAAAAAGTACGGACACTTCCTCTTAAGATAGCTTCCTCAGGAATAGCATTATATGTACTTCCGGATTCTATGCTTCCGAAAGAAATAGTGGCAAAATCATATGGAGATATCTCGCGGGAAATTATCTCTTGATAAGCTAATATTAAATGAGAAGCAATGACTATAGGATCTATAGCTTTTTCAGGTCTTGCAGCGTGCGCTCCTTTACCGATTATTTTTATTGATACTCTATCTGATTGACTAGTTAAAACACCATCTCTAATTCCGATTTTAGCAAGTGGTAATTCTGAACAAATGTGAAATCCAAAAATCATTTCAATACCAAAATCCTTAATTACACCATTCTTCATTAATACCTTTGCTCCTCCTCCTGCTTCTTCAGCCGGTTGAAAGATTAACACTATTTTCCCATGCAAACTCGACTTTAATTTAGATAATAAATAAGCAACTCCCAAGGATATTGCTACTAGCCCGTCATGCCCTGTAGCATGCATACATCCATTTACCTTGGAAGAAAAGGGTAATTTAGTTTCTTCACTAATTGCGAATCCATCCATAGCCGCCCTTAATGCCCTTGTTGGCCCAGGTTTATCCCCTTCTACTACTCCTATTACAGCGGTTGTATTTGCATAATTAGAATAAACCTTAAAATTTATTTTATTAAGTTCTTTAATAATAAATTTTGCAGTTTTCTCTTCTTTAAATGCCAATTCAGGATATTGATGTAATTCACGTCTTATTTGTATCACTTTGTTTTCAATATCTTTAGATAGTAATTTTATTTTTTCTTTTATATCCATCCATTATTTCCTTAAATTTTTTTAAATATTAATATATTTTCTAAGATTTTACTTTTATTTTTTTCCTTTCTATATGTAACCCGGCTATTTCTAAAAAATTAATAAGACATTTTAAGTATCTATTATCTATATTTCTTTTAATCTACCTTTGTATCTTTTAATCAGGGGTACTACAAAAAACATTCCAAACATTATCAGTCCTACAACACGGCTTGTTAATATAGGATTAATCAGTAGGATTGCCACTACTCCAAAATATACTCTTTCTAACATAGTTAACTTTACCTTCAAATATCCAATGATTAAAACTGAGATAGAGTAAAGTCCTACTGCAGCACACAAAAGAGAATAAAGATAATTTAACCAGTTGAAGTTAATAAATAATAATACTGGATTATAAATAAACATATATGGTAACAATAATCCTGCACTCCCTAATGCCAAACCGGTTAAGGCCGTTTTGTTTGGATTAGCCTTTGCTATAGTTGCTGCAGTAAATGAGGTTAAAGCAACAGGTGGTATTACGGCAGACATGGTTCCAAAATAAAAAGCAAAGAAATGAGCAGAAATTCTCGGAATACCCATCATAACTAAAGCGGGAGCGGCAATAGTAGTAGTTACAATATAACAAGCTACACCGGGTAATCCCATTCCTAATATAATTGCAGTAATCATACATAGAAAAGCAGTTAAAAATAAATTTCCTTCTGCAAGTCTTACTATACTATTTCCAATGATTTGTCCAATCCCGGTCATACCGACCGAACCAATAATAAATCCTACAATTCCGCAGATCATTGCGATGGGTGCTGCATTGCGCGCACCTTCGTTTAATGCAAATATTATATCTTTAATGCTTAACCTAGTATTTTTACGGAAGGAAGATACGATTAAGACTGATACAATACCGATAAATGCTGCAATTAATGGGCTATATCCTATTACTAAAAAAAATATTATTAACACCAGAGGTATAATTAAATGTCCTTTATCTAATAAAACTTCCTTTATTAAGGGTAATTTATCTTTTGAAACTCCCGATAATCCCCATTTTAACGCACCTAAATCTACCATGTGATAAAGAGTAAAATAGTAAAGAATAGCAGGTGTAAGTCCTGCTATCATTATCTTATTATAAGGAATCCCCAGATATGAACTCATTATAAAAGCAGCTGCCCCCATAACCGGTGGCATAAGTATTCCTCCTGTGGAAGCAATGGCTTCTACTGCACCGGCAAAATAAGGTTTATAACCAAGAGACTTCATTAAGGGAATAGTAAATGAACCCGTAGTTGCCACATTGGCTTGAGAGCTACCGCTAATTGTGCCCGTTAAAGCACTTGCTACTATTGCAATTTTTGCAGGGCCTCCTCTTGATTGACCGGTCAAAGCAGAAGCAATATCATTAAAAAAATCTGATGCTTTGGTGACCTTTAAAAAACTTCCAAAGAGAATAAACATAAAAACATAAGATGCAGAAATCATTATCGCTATTCCTAATACACCTTCAGATGTAAAACTCATCCGTATTAATATTCTTTTTAAATTAAATCCCTGATGAATAAAAATACCAGGCATATACGGTCCAAAATAAATATAGATTAAAAATATTACTGAAAGTAAGGTGAGAGGAATACCAACCGTTCTCCTGGACCCTTCGATAATTAGTGCAAGAAGGATAATTCCATATATCATATCTAATAAATTTGGTTGCATCACTGAATTCACGAAACGATTATAAACCACTAAAAAATATATACCGCAAGTTATAGTTAAAAAAAATAGTATCCAATCAATAATAGAGGGTTTATCTTTTGGAGATCTTCTAAATGCGGGGCGGGTTAAAAAAATTATCCCCATCATTAATGATAGATGAATAGAATTTTTCTTTAATATATCTATTAAACCAAAACTATTATACCAAATATGTATTATTGAAGTAATTACACAAAATATTAGTACTAAACTCCCTATTTTTCCAGATAAAGTTCGAAATTTAATTTCATTTTTCTCTACTTTTTCCAATATATTTACCTCTTTGACAAATTGAACTTTATACTATTTATTATACATTGAAGAGAGAGTAAAAATTTAATCTAACTCTCTCTTCAATAATTACTAAAAACATTCTTATTTATTATTTTATTAAATCATCTGGAATTTCAACATTATGATCTTTGTAAAATTTAACCGCACCTGGATGTAATGGAACATTGGTCAATCCAACCAAAGCTTGTTCAAGGCTAAGTGTTTTTAAAGAACCGTGTTTTTTATGTAAATCTTCTAACTTATTTACATATATTGCTTCTAGCATTTTGTAAACGATATCTTCACTTACATCTTTTTCCACAACCAATGTGCTCTTAATGGCCATTAAATGTAAATCACGATCTTGTTTTGGATAGGTTCCTTTTGAAATAATTACTCTTGCGAAATAAGGAGCGACTTCTCTTACTTTTGCAATATCTTCATCACTAAATTCAACCATATCTACAGGGATTTGGCTTGCATAAAGTTGAGATACTGCAGACGTCGGGAAACCACCCCCCAGGAAACAGGCATCAATTAATCTGTTTTGCATGGCTTGAGCAGAGTCGCTATAACCTAAATATTGTGGTTGGAAATCATCATAAGTTAAACCAGCAATTTGTTTAAGAAGAATTGGTAGATAAACAGTTCCTCCTCCACCTGCGGGTCCTGAAGCAATTTTCCTACCAGGGAAATCTGCTAATGTTTTAAAGCCTATATTTTTTCTATAAACTATTTGCATAGCCTCTGGCCATAAAGCAGTAACAAATCGTATATTTTCTATTGGTTTACCTTCATACTTTCCAATTCCGGCATATGCATTTGATGTGGGAGCACCGCCTACAATTGCCATTTTAACTTCTTTGTTTCTGAGCATCTCTAAATTCTCAGAAGAACCACCGGAAGCATGTGCTGAAAATCTGTAGCCACTATCTTTCAATTCTTCTCCAAAAGTTGTTGCGAGTATGACACCAACAGGGTAATATGTTCCACCGGTAGAACCAGTGGCAATACTTATAAATTTAACTGCTGCAAATGTAGATGTTGTAGCTAATAAAACAATTAATATACCAATTACAAAAGTAAAGACACTATTTCTTTTTAACATTAATTTTATCTCCTTTTTTTATATTTTTTAATAAATCTTTTTTGTGTGATCACTATTCAATATTATTCTGTTTAAAATATAACCACCTCCATTCTTTATGGCTAAATATATAATCAATTTGAGGGATAATTTTTTTAAAAAAGTAATTTATTTTTATTCATCTTTAAGATAGCCTTTTTCTTTATACCAAACATTAAAATCCAGAAGAACTGAATCTTCTTTCTTCAAATGGTTTGTTCCGGAATTATAGTGAAAATTAAATATTCTGTTTATTACAGAATTAATTAGAGCCATTGCAGCTACGTTTGAATTAAAAAAAGTAAAACCTTTATAGGGGCATAACAAACATACATTAGAGATCTTGTAAAGAGGGGAGATTCTGCTGTCAGTAATTGAAACTACTTTTATTCCTTTATTTTTAGCGCATTTTGCAATATTTATGGTCAAATTTGTAAAACGGGGAAAACTTATAGCGATAACAACATCTTCGGGATTCAAATCTTGAATTATATCATAAATCCCTTGGTCATAATTATTAAGCAAAAATACATTAGGAACAATCTTTCTCATCTTAAAATATAGAAAATGACCAAGGGAAAATGATGTACGAAGTGCTATTATATATTTCTTCTTAGATTTAAGAATTATATTAACAAATTCTTCAATCTTTTTATCGTCTTTTATTTCCAATAATTTATTTAAATTGTCAAAATCCTTCTTTAAAGAGTTATCAATAATGTTGTTCTTATCAGAAGGTACATATTGTTTGGCTTTCTCTAATTGGCCAACAATATTTATTTTATCAATAATTAATTTTCGTAAATCTTTTTGTAAATCAGGATATCCACTATAACCGATTCCTTTTGCAAAACGTACTACTGATGATGAAGTCGTGTTTGTTTTAGCCGCTAAATCATCAGCAGTAAAAAAAGGAACTTCATCTGAATTGGAAAGAATAAAGTCTGCTAATCGTTTTTGGGTTAGGGTAAATTCATTAAAATGTATTTCCAGATAATCTATGATATTTTTTATTTTTTTCATAATCGAACTCCTAATTGGAAACCACAATAATTATTAGTTTATATAAATTATAATAACAATTATTGTAAGTATCGATTTAAACTTAATACGTTTTAATATTATGAATCAATGTAGATACATTAAAATAAAAATATAATTTATCAAAAAATTATACTAATCTTATATTATATTCTCCTCCAAATCCTTTACCGTAATATTTTGTGTTAAGTGCGTGTAAGGCCCCTTTTCTGTAAATTGTTAAAGGAGTATCGTATTTTATACCAAATGCTTCTGTTACTGATCCTGTTACTTCGGCTAAATGTCCGTATCTTGGCATAAGTGTAGGTGTAACTCCACTAGGAGTAAAAGGTGGATAATGCCAAGTTCCTTTATCTAACATAACGCCTTCATCTGGTCCAAATAAAAATGCACGAGTTTTTTTGGGATCAGGAATAGGTCCCTTAGGAGCCAATAGAAATATTAACTCTTTACCGCCTAACGGAAAAAACCATTCATAAGTTTCAAGATGACATTCAGTCCAATCAAAGATTGTCCCTTCAGGTTTAGGCTTCATAAAAATAACCCCAAGAGAAAATCTTTCTCCGGTATCTTTAAATGGTAAAATATCCCAGTATGCTTTAGTAACAACATCATAATCTCGAATTGCTTCTGGTGTAAAAAACCTTACAACAATTATTGTATTATAAATAATAATAGCAACAATTATTGTAATTGTCAATAAATCAGTCAATCCTTTCAAATAAAAAATAAAAGTTGACTGTTTTTTAGGTTTAAGATTTTTGTTCTCAGTTTTTGGTTATCAGTGAATAGTAATTATTATGCCCCATTCTATCCATTCTTCCCATTCGAGAGTGTTTAGTTCGTGGAGTTTTAGGAGATCTTTGGCACCTTTAAATTCTCCCAGTGCATCTCTTAGTTCAATTATCTTTTTAGTGGTATATTCATTTACCTTTAGAATCCTTGTAAATTCTTCCAGGGATACGGTACTGATATTTGTTAGAGTAGACAGGCGAGACGCCTGTCCTACATCACCTTTTTTATATTCGACAAAAAGTTTGAGGAATCCTTTCTTTAAGAAGATATTTTGCTGAATAACTAAAATAGGAAAAGAAGTTAGTGTAAGCCTTTATAAAGAAAAAAATATTTTCGCTGCATCATAGATGAATTTAGCACTAAAAAATAAGAGAAAAACCCCGCAGATTAAAAATAAAACCTGCTGGAGTCTTTTACCAAAAAACTGCCCGCCTTTAAAAGATAAAGTAGAAAGAAAGTACAACCATAAAAAATCACATGACCAATGGGCAATCATAAAGATAATAAAACCGAGCAATCCAAAAGCATAAGAGCGGAAAATAAGAATAGAACCGATAGTTGCCATCCAGATTAAAAAATAAGGATTAGCCAGAGTGAGTATAATTCCAGCCTTCAGGGGAGAACTTGGACCATTAGCGGAATCAATTTTTGCTTGTTTAATCCCTTTAAGTAAGTCAAGACCCATCTTCAGGAGAAATAAGCCGCCGAGTAAACCTATTATCGCTTTAACATAAGTAATTTTTAATATATCACCAAAACCATAAAGTATTAATATCATTAAAGGGATTTCTACAATACCGTGTCCCAGGGCAATAATTGCTCCTGCATGAGGAGATTTAGTCCCTTTGCTGACTGTTACAGCAGTAACAGGTCCGGGAGCCATTACTCCGGATAAAGATATTAAAATTGCTTCTAATAAAAAAGCTGACAGCAACAATTCTCACTCCTTATTTGGAAAGGATCATTTTTTATTTCTTTTTATTTTCCAATTAGAAATATAATAGAAGATTTTTCTTTAGAAAAAAATTACAATCGTTTCATTATACTAAATTTATTCATTTATTGCATTAGTTTCATATAATAGATCGATTTATTTGTTAAAATAGATTCCCGCTTTCGTGGGAATGACATAGGAAGAAGCGTGAATGGGTAACTAATATTTAATTAGTCAATTTGAAAATTATAAGAAGGGAGTGAGGTAATGGATGTCAAAACATTGTCTGAAGTGATCGCCAACCAGGGCTTCCCTATCGCCTTATCGATACTCTTAATCTTTCGTATCGACAGATTTATGCAGGAGATAGTAATTGCTCAAAAAGATGGTTATCGACAGATCTTAGAGAATACCAAAGAGATACATAATACTATAACTAAATTTAATCAGCAAAACCAAGAGTATTATTCTATACGGTTCTCTGAGATACAGAAAGAACTCTCCGGAATGAAGGTAGAGTTGGGTTCGCCCCGTTAAATGATTTATATTTATACGGGGGAAAATTGAGTAGAAATAAAAATACAATAAAAGAGGGTAAGCTATAAAGAAAATCATCTTCTTCAGCTTACCCTTTTTTATTTTGTAATCCAAAAATCAATGCATATCAACTGGGGATGGTCTCAATAGGCTG
>Ga0315546_1001550_pt1 | contig 14380 bp, 15 predicted proteins | sample SalMarSW160170MG_FD_203833 | JGI IMG/M metagenome (GOLD analysis project Ga0315546, IMG submission 203833) | Salt marsh sediment microbial communities from the Plum Island Ecosystem LTER, Massachusetts, United States - Salt Marsh Sediment SW1601-170 ... | reverse complement strand
AGGAAGCGGAAAAATACTTTCGGATAGCTATAAAGAGTTATCCTAATCAGGCCAAGAATTATATTAATTATTCGGCACTGCTCATAGAAACAGGTAGAATGAATGAGGCGCTGCTCTTTCTCAACAAGGCGAAGCCCTTGACGATGATTCATAGCGAGCGAGGGGAATGGTTTAACAATCTGGGAATGCTTAATTCCAAACTGGGAAAAAGCGAGCAAGCCATAAGGAATTTCAAGAAGGCTGTCTTGTTTAACCCCAATGAGCCGCTGTTCTGGGCTAATCTTGGCGGCGCTTATGGATCAAAGAGTGATTACGAGAATTCACTCGCAGCCTTAAATAAAGCCCTGGAGATTGCTCCCGATTCACTTGAGGCAAGAAAAAATCTTGCCGTGACCTATATCCGCATGAAGGAGTATGATAAGGCTGTTTCTGTGCTTGAAGAAGTTTCTCCTAAGAAGCGAGCCGAAATCGGTATCAATGGCCTGTTGCTGAAGGCTCAGAAGGCTCACGCAATGCGCCAATCCGTATCTGAACCGAAAAAGGCTACAGAATAGGAGAAATTCCATTAATGAAATCATGAGGTAATATAATCTCATGCTAAATGGAAAGAGAATCATCGTTGTTCTGCCGGCGTATAATGCTGAGAAGACTCTTGAGCAAACATACCGGGAAATTCCCTCGGAAATTGTGGACGACGTACTGATGGTGGACGACGGTAGCAGCGATAGTACCGTATCTTTAGCTCGAACATTGGGAATTTCTGCTATAGCGCATGACCGGAACTATGGCTATGGACGCAACCAGAAGACCTGTTACGAAGAGGCGTTAAAACGGGGCGCTGATATTGTAGTCATGGTTCACCCAGACTATCAGTATACCCCAAAACTTATTACTGCTATGGCCAGCATGATCGCCTTTGATGTCTATGATGTGGTATTAGGTTCCCGAATTATCGGCGGCAGGGCTCTTAGAGGCGGCATGCCCGTTTACAAGTATCTCGCTAACCGGTTGTTAACAGCCTTCGAGAATGTGCTTCTCGGGAGCAAACTATCAGAATTTCACACAGGTTATCGAGCATTTTCCGGAGAGGTACTCGAGACCATACCACTGCAGGAAAATTCAAACGGCTTTGTATTTGATAATGAGATGCTGGTTCAGATTATCTATTTTGGGTACAGAATCGGCGAGGTGTCCTGTCCAACTCTATATTTTGAGGGAGCCTCTTCAATCGGATTAACTAAGTCTATACGTTACGGAATCGGGGTAGTTCACACCACTCTGAAATGTCTGCTCCATAGACTTAAGCTCAGAGAAGATCCTCTTTTTGATCCCGAAGGCCGCAGGCTTACTCTAAATGATGGTCAGATTTATGAATGATAAGGATTTTGGCCCCTGCCCCGTATGCGGTGGGTTAACGGCGAATGTTTTATTTACGACAAAAACTCCTTTTTCAGAATTTCGTATTGTTCAGTGTGAAGTATGTGAGCTGGCCCGCACGTTCCCTTTGCTGAGTGATAAATTTCTCCATATCAATGATATCGTCAATTATTATGGTGTCGGTGCAACAAGGTTTATCCCTCTTGTCCAGAAGGTCCGTAATAGAATAACGAGATTACGGGCAAAACATTATTTATCCTTTATAGAAGACCCGGTTCAGACACCGAAGATTTTGGATATAGGTTGTGCAGAAGGACGTCTATTGAACGCATTCCTTGGATATGGCTGCCGATGTTGGGGCGTTGAACATCCTTCGTATCCAAGTCATCGGTTCCTTGATACTGATCGAATTGTATATTTACAAGGTGATCAGCAGGCTGTTGAATTGCCGGAAGGAGCCTTTGATCTGATTTTTTTATGGCATGCATTGGAGCATATGGATGAACCCCAACCGATAATGACTCGACTCTATCAATTGCTGGCTCCAAAAGGGGCCATCATTGTGGCTGTTCCAAATTTCTCTAGCATGGAAGCTCGGATATTTAGACGATTTTGGTTTCACTTGGATATTCCCTGGCATAAGTATTATTTTAATAAGAGATCATTTGAATATTTAATAAGAAAAAATCACCTCAGGATTATTAAAATGAGCACCTATTGTTTTGAACAGGGGCCCTACGGCCTTGTCCAAAGTATCCTTAATGCGCTGGGTTGGCCCCATAATGAATTCTACGAGGCCCTCAAGGGCAGGCGGAATCACAGAAGATCTGTCTATATAGTTATTCAGTTTTTACTTGTGCTTGTTTTGCTCATTCCCGGATTTTTTGTTAATCTAATAACCGCATCTCAAGGAAGAGGTCCGATAATAAAGCTGATTCTCAAGAAATGAACGAGAAAACGAATATATTCTACGGTACAGCCTTTCTTCTGGGGATTCTAGCGGTTCTGATCGGTTCGATTCTTATTCTTTCCTATGTCCCCCCCGTAAGCAAGGATGCCCTTACGCACCACCTGGCAGTGCCTAAGTTATATCTTAAGCATGGAGGTATGTATGAAATACCATTCATGGAATTTTCGTACTATCCCATCAATTTGGAGCTTATTTATTCGATTCCTCTTTATTTCGGCAATGACATCATCCCAAAATATATTCACTTTGCCTTTGCCCTGCTAACGGCCTGGCTTATTTTCAATTATTTGAAACCTCGAACAAACGTTGTTTATGCGGTTCTTGGGGTGCTTCTGTTTCTTTCTATTCCTATTATTGTCAAGCTTTCCATTACGGTTTATGTAGATTTAGGGCTTATATTCTTTTCTACTGCCTCCCTCCTGCTTTTACTAAAATGGGTTGAGAATGGGTTTAAAAACAGATTTCTACTATTATCCGCTATCTGTTGCGGGCTTGCTATGGGAATAAAATACAACGGCCTGGTTACCTTTTTTCTGCTGACCCTTTTTGTTCCCTTTTTGCATTCGAGGCACACCAAGGATAACAAGGCCGGTGCTGTCATTTCCTTGCGATACGGAGCCCTTTTTTTTGCGATTGCCGTCCTTTTCTTCGCCCCGTGGATGGTACGCAACTATATCTGGACGGGAAATCCTGTGTACCCATTGTATGACGGCTTATTTAATCCGGAGAATTCGATTCATAGGAATACGATTGGCCTGTTTACTTATAGAAATATGGTGTACCACGAGAAGTGGTGGCAGATTGCACTGCTTCCTATAAGAGTTTTTTTTGAGGGGCAAGACGGCAATCCCCAGTATTTTGACGGAAGGCTTAATCCTTTCCTTCTCTTGCTTCCGTTGTTCGCCTTTTATCGGATTGGAAAAGAATCCGATACCATAAGGATGGAATTGAAGGCAATGCTCTGCTTTGCAGTATTGTTCTTCGCATTCTCCTTTTTTAGCAGTGGCTTAAGAGTCAGGTATATTTCCCCGATTATCCCTCCGTTGGTGATATTGTCTATATTCGGCTTGAGAAGGATGGTCCTCCAGGTGAAGGCATTGCGAAATGGATTGTTGAGCGATATCGGCCTGGCAGGCATCGGGCTTATTATTTGCATTACGCTTTGGCTGGATTTTTGTTACATAGTGAATCAATATAGATATATTAACCCTTTCAGCTATATAAGCGGCGCGGTAAGTCGAGACGAGTATATAGAGCGATACCGACCAGAATATCCGGTCATTAGATACATTAATGAAAACGTGGCTCCATGCGATAGAATACTATTTCTGTTCATGGGTAATAGAGGTTATTACTGCAACAGAGAATATGTTTTTGATGTGGTCGCTAACAGGAGTTCGCTACATCAATTGGTTAAAAGATCAAGGAAACCCGAACAAATACTGGAAGGGCTTAAAAGCAATGGAATAACCCATATGCTCATACGCTATGATATCTTTGACGGATGGGTAAAGGATGAAGACCACTTTACAGTCAGAGAGCAGGAATTGTTAGCACAATTTTTTGAGAAGCACGTTGAGCTTCTTTATTTCAAATGGGGATACGGGGTATCTCGATTGAAGCTTTCTTCCATGTAATTTATAGCTTTTATGTACTCACACATATACACTTGACATTATAAGCTTTGTTGAAGAATGTATTTACAGAAAGACGATATGGATACTGAAAATTATCGAAATAAACAGTTAGGAGCAATTGCAAAGGAATTTGATTTGCACATAATCTATGCCTTTGGCAGCCAGGCAAAGGAAGTATATGGATGGATAAAAGGCAAGATGCAAACGCTCAATATTCCTTTTTCATCCGATGTGGACATCGGAGTCAAGCCTGCGCCATTAAAGACTTTGTCCGTCAAGGAAAAGGTTGCCGTTTCCATGGCATTGGAAGACCTGTTTTCGGTACGTAATGTTGATTTGTTGGTAATACCCGAAGTAGATCCTTTCCTGGCTGCCAATATTGTCAGGGGAGAAAGATTATATTGTAAGGATGCATATGAAGCTGATGAATATGATCTTTATATCCTGAGAAGGGCGGGTGACCTTATCCCTCTTGAAAGGGAAAGGATATCACTTATCATGGAGGGTGCCTAATGAGCCCGGATAAGATCTCGAAAAGGGTTGTTGTTGATAGAATAAGCTGGGTAAGCAAAATGCTTGGAGAGATAGATGCCCTGCCGCTGGAAAATTATGAGCAATTTACCAGTGACAAAAGAAATATTTGGTCGGCTGAGTCGTGCCTGAGAAGAGCCCTTGAAGCACTTATGGATCTTGGAAGGCACATAGCAGCTAAAGGTTTTGGTCAGGGTGTGACTGAATACAAAGAGATTGGGAATACGCTTGAGCAAATAGGTGTTTTATCTGATAGCGAATCTGCGATTTTCAAAACCCTTGCTGGCTACAGAAATAGGATGATTCATTTCTACCATGAAATATCATATAGAGAGCTATTCGAGATATGTGTATCAGATCTTTCGGATATTAAGGCGATGGCAGAGGCATTAAGGCGATGGATAAAAGAAAATCCGGAAAAGATCGATGAGAGCTTATGATACTTTGTTCTACATATAGATTCACTATACATATTGATATTTGAGTGCCTTACATCGTGGGTAACTCATTGATACAATTGATAAAGGTGAAACAAAAAATGTTAAGGTTTTTAATCAATAGATTCTTCGAAGGACTTATTTGGATGGAATGGGGTATGTGAGAAATGAGCAAAACAGAAGTCTCAATAATCATCCCTGCATACAATGAAGCACAAACTATCGGGGATGTTGTCGAAAAGATTATAATGCTCTATCCTGGTTTTGAGATCATTGTAGTGAATGACGGCTCAACAGATGATACAGCTGCGGTTGCCAAGGCTGCAGGAGCCCTTGTTTACAGTCATCCTCAGAATATCGGCAACGGTGCCGCCGTCAAAAGCGGTATCAGATTTGCTTCGGGAAAGATCCTGGTCTTTATGGATGGGGACGGTCAGCATCGCCCTGAGGAAATAGAAGACATGATTGCCTGCTTCCCTGACTATGATATGGTGGTTGGTGCCAGATCAAAGGGGCATCAAGCGTCTTTGGGGAGAGCCTTCGCAAACAGGGTATACAATTGGCTGGCTTCATATGTCGCCAAATTTCCCATTCAAGATCTGACTTCCGGATTCCGGGCCGTGAAATCAGAAATAGCGCATAATTTCTTATATCTTCTTCCCAACACTTACTCGTACCCCACCACCCTCACCCTTGGGGTGCTGAGGAGCGGGAGAAGTGTGAAATATGTCCCCATTCATACTGAAAACAGAAAGAAGGGGAAAAGCAAGATAAGGGTATTCAGAGACGGAGTACGGTTTTTCTTGATTATTGCTAAAATCTGCACCCTCTACTCCCCTTTTAGAATATTTCTCCCCTTGAGTATCATTATGTTCCTGTTGGGGTTGTCCTATTATATTTACACATTCATAGTCTGGGGCCGGTTTACCAACATGAGTGCTTTGTTATTTACAACGTCTATCCTGATATTTATGATGGGCCTTATTTCGGAGCAGATATGCCAAATGAGATTCGAGAGAAGTGAAGGGGATAAATTCTTTTAGATAATTCCTCACTATTTTTTAAAAACCATTTTCGCTTTAAAAGTAAGTAAATTTGTGATGTATAAAATTTGGTGTCTGCGCTGTAATTCCACCTAAAAGAAGAAAAAATCCTAATTATGGATTTATTAATGTTTTGCTAGTATAGGTACAGAGGATAGTTCTTCCAAGAAGTCCTGACATATTGCACTGCCAACATCGACAATGGAAAATTATTGATGGACGGAATCGGAAACGCGTCAAACGCAAAGAGTACTATTTGGAGCAGTAAAATCGTTGATCTGCTTTTTTAACAAAGTATTCGATAAACTATGAGGTGTTAACCGCATGGGGAAAGATTTTCTTATTTTCGGATCACCAGCAATAGAAGAGGAAGAGATAGAGGAAGTTGTGGATAGTCTAAGATCCGGGTGGTTAGGCACCGGACCGAAGGTTGCTAGATTTGAAAATAAATTTGCCAAATATAAAGGAATAGATGAATCCCTCGTGGCAGCGGTCAATTCAGGTACGGCAGCCCTGCATTTGGGCATGATAGCGGCAGGAATCGGCCCAGGAGACGAAGTGATCACGACGGCTCTTACCTTTTGTGCCACGGTCAATGCTATTATCCATGCTGGCGCAATGCCTGTTCTTGCAGATATTAATCCTAAAACCATGAACATCGACCCGTCTCAGATAAGGTCAAAGATAACCCCAAAAACACGTGCTATTTTGCCTGTACACTTTGCTGGGCGGTGTTGCGATATGGATTCCATTATGGCAATTGCTAACCGGCATAAGCTGAAAGTTATCGAAGACTGCGCTCATTCTATTGAAAGCGAATATAAGGGTAAAAAGGCAGGAACTTTCGGGGAGTTTGGTTGCTTCAGCTTTTATGTAACCAAGAATGTCATCACGGGAGAGGGGGGAATGATCGTGGCGAAAAATGAGAAGGATATTGCCCGCGTGAAAGTACTTGCCCTCCATGGAATGTCAAAGGATGCATGGCGACGATTTAGTGACGAGGGTTACAAACATTACTATGTAACGGAATGTGGTTTCAAATACAATATGATGGACCTCCAAGCTGCTATCGGGATCCACCAGTTGAAACGGGTTGAAAAAAATTGGGTGCGCCGTCAGGAGATCTGGAACTACTACCAGCAGGCGTTCGACGATTTACCGGTTATCCGCCCTTCGGATCTGGAGCCTAATACAAAACATGGTTACCATCTGTACACCTTACTGATTGATAAAGATAGAACAGGAATAAATAGGGATCTCTTTTTGAATGAAATGACAAAGAAAAACATTGGGGTGGGCGTTCACTATTTAAGTATTCCGGAACATCCTTATTACCAGGATGGTTTTGGTTGGAAACCAGAGGATTACCCAAATGCAATGCGTATCGGCAGACAGACTGTAAGTCTGCCGCTTTCAGCGAAACTAACCAATAAGGAAGTTGAGGATGTCATCTTTGCTGTTAAAGCATGTATCGTGCGAAGTTGAAATTAGAAGATGATTAAAATGATTTTAAAAGATGGCTTAATTAAAGTTAATAAAGCTGTGGCTTGTATTGACCGGTTTTTTATGGCAGAAGTGAAAGAAGATACTCCACCTCCCTTGTTTATCATTGGTGTACCTCGCTCAGGGACAACATTGACCTATCAAATGATTACCCAACAACTTCAAGTTGGCTATTTTACAGCTGTAATGGGATATCTCTATGGTATGCCTAATATTATAGCTCGATTGATCAGGCCGTTCCTTGATAGAGAGACTCCACCGATCTTTGAATCTCATTATGGTAAGATAAAGGGGTTTTTCTCACCTTCTGAACATGCAAATTATTGGTTTCAATGGTTTCCTTCCAATAGTAATTTGGGTCATTATGTTGAACCTGATGAAATAAATTTACAAGATTATTATAGTTTAAAAAAAAGCATTCAATCTATAACTGTTATTATGCAAAAACCAATGTTATTCAAAAGTCTGTATTTAGGCATGACTGCGGGTATTTTGGCACAGATATTCCCTGAGGCCAGATTTATATGTGTTCGGCGCGATCATTTTATGACTTGCCAATCGCTTCTTTTGGCTCGTTATAAACAAAATAATCCGCAAAAATGGTGGTCTATCAAACCTCCTTATTATAAAAGTCTATTGTCTTTCCCCATTTGGAAACAGGTCACAGAACAAGTTTTTTATACAGAAAAAATAATTTTGAGAGATTTAAAACAGTATGCGCCAGAAAGATATTTAGAATTGTATTATGAAGACATATGTAAAAAACCTCAAGAGATTATACGTAACATTATAGATTGGTTAGAACCAATTGGGTATCAGGCCTGTAAAGATATGCGTATTCCAAAAAAGTTTACCCTATCTCAAAAAATATTTCTAGATGAAATAATGGTTTTAAGAATTATGGACCATTTAGAAATACTAAAACAGCGGGAATCATTTTAATGGTTTGGATAAATTACAAACCTCCACAGATTTGGTCGAAAGTCAAGTATTGGGTTGGCTATGGTTTGTTTGTAGTAAGTATTACTTATGGTCTATGGAGAACACCACCTGAATTGTGGCAAATACAACCGGTTTGGTTATTGATAGCAACGTTAGTGGCATTAGCAATGTTTTTTTTACAAGCCTGGCAAGTAATGATTTTTTTGAAATATCACCAAATTCAGCCACATTGGCTATATCCGGCTTTATTTACAGCTAGGAAAAGTGTTTTAAACACAGTCTTACCTGCAAAAACAGGCACATTAGTATTGATAAAGATGTTAACAGATGTTTATCAATTAAAATGGTATAATTTTATTGTATTTATATTGATAGCCAGCATAGCTTCCGTATTAGTTAGTTTGCTAGGTGCCGTATGGTTATTATTTCCATTAATATATACATTGTTATTGCTATTGCTGATTATGGTAATTATCTATTTTTCAGTTCGTTTTACTTTGTTTGTTTATGCTAGATGCTTTCCTGCGCTCCTGTTAATTGCCTTAGGACTATATTTAGCTACAATAATAGCTTTTTATTGTTTGTTAAGAGGGATTGGATGTCAGCTCAGTTTTGTTGATATATCCTATTTTGCTATTGCCTTAAATGTGTTGGCACAATTCTCTTTCACCCCTGGCAATATAGGGATACGTGAGGTAGTAGTAGGAATTATGGCACCTTATGTTTCTCTGCCAATTTCTATGGGTGTTATCGCAAGCGCAGTTTTTTATATCATCAGGCTTATCGTTTACTCGGTTGTTTTATTTTGGTTAGAATGGTTTTCAAAAAGATCGGTTGCTTTTATTGAGAAGCCTGAAATTTAGTAGAAGAGTTTATTGACATGATTGTAAAACCACATTGCTCTCTTAAACGCCTTTGCATAAAAAGGCTTGATTGGAAATTCATAAGTCTTTTGTTCTTTAGTGATACCGCCTAATTTTTCCTTATAACGTATCAGGGAAGCTTGCTTATTGGGAGATGCCATAAGATTAAAACAAGCCATGCCACGATCTTTTGCCCAAGTGATGGCCTCATAAAATAATAATGCTGAACCGCCATAAGTTCTTAAAGGTGTATCAATTGCACCATGCAGGTAATAAGCCGTGTCATTTTGTAAGGCGAGTACAAGGAAACCTACAATTTCCTGACCCAAAAAAACGAGCAAACAACGCAAGTCAGGATGTGTTAAAGATAATTCTATTAATGCACTAAAATAGTCCGTATTGTAGCGTAGGCTACCATTATGCTGTAAGATGGTTTTTCGATAGAGGCGGTATAAATGAGTACCATAAAAAGATTGGGAGGCATCGGCGATTTTTATACCAGAATTCTGTGCTTTTCTTACATTACGTTGAAATTTGGGAACTTGGGAAAGTTGCCACCTTTGTAAATCCACAATAGCAGTTTCTGGGGTTGTAATAGAATCTAAATCAAGTATAGGTCCGTCATCAAAGGCACTGGTAGGTAACCGTAGCAGATGCAAGGTGGTCGGCAAATGTGCTTTTTGTAGTGCTGTTATAGTTTCATTATCAAGAGGTTCTTTACCAAGTATCCCGCCAACTGGAAATCCAACATAGCCAATCCGAAAAGGGCCAACTTTGAAGATAGTAATCGCAAAACCTGTTTCCGTTTTGGCATTCCAACCATAAATTGTTTGACAATTGAATCCTTTATGTAAAACATTTTGCCATTCTGCACTGTGAAATAGATTACCCTGCGAGACACAGCTTTCATGCCAACATTTAGGAGGGTTATGTGTAAAAATAAAATTTTTCATAGAATGACTTATACACCTGCAAAAAGTCAATCCAATGATATCTCGTAAAAGAGGATAAAGATATAGATAAGCAAATATCTTACCTAAATTGCTGAGAAGAAAACAATGTTCTAATTCCTTTAAAAATATAGCCTAAGACTGCAATTGCCTTTTTATTGTTTTTAACGAAAAGATTTTTGGAAAAGGGGTAGCAATGTATTAATGATATGCTCCAGATTAAAGTCATCAGCTACATTTTGAAGTCCTATGGAAAATTTCTGAGGTGCTTGGTTTAGAATTTGAGTCAAAGCAAAAGCAAAGGCTTGCGCTGATAAATTTGTTGCTAATACACCGACTTCATGATCTGACAACAATCGTGGCAAATCACCAACAGGTGTTACAATAACTGGACACATGCACTGCATAGCATCTGAAAATATTACAGGTATGCTTTCGATTCGTGAGGGAATCAATAAATAATCTGCCCAAAGGAGTAATTTGGCAGCTTGTATTCTATCAAGATAGCCACCAAGTAAAATGGGGCGACCTGCTTTTTTCAATGAAGCATAGCCAGACTTGACTATCCTTTCCAATGGCCCTCCGCCAAATATTTTGACTTCTTCAATTCTCGCCCAATCTTCTTCAGTTAGCAAATGCAAGCTATCCAATAATAAATCTATTCCTTTATTGTAGTGCCACCGACCGAGATAGGCAAGTTTGTAAGGCGGGGCAGCGGACAACTGTTTCTTTCCCACTTTTGGCAGTCTTCGTGCACTAGCAAGAAATTCACAAGATTTCCCGGAGATTTTCTCTATATCTTTTTTCAAGATATAACCATCAGCAAAACAGATATCGCTGTCTCGCAGCACGTTTTTTAGCATTGTTTTTACCACCGCTATTTTGCTTAAGCCCCATATATCACTACCTAGCGCCCACACACTATAGGGAATGCTGTGCTTTTTCCAGATGTTGCGAGCCCAATAACCAGAAGGCAATACCCATAAAGACATTATATAATCTATTTTTTCTTCATCGATAACTTTTTGCACCTCTCTCTGTCCTGCATTAAGTGTCTTGATTATAAATGGCCAGTGGGCCGGATTGTATGGTTTAAGAAGAGAAAGGGGTGAGTATGGCACTTTGAAGCGGCGTAGGGTTAAATTCGCATTGTATGTTTCTGACGCATTTTTGAGACCAGGGGCAACAACTGTAACACTAATATGTTTAGATAAGACTTCAGCAAAATCCTCTACGAATGATCCGGCCGCTTCACTGCCAGACCGTTGTTCGGGATAAGAAGTAGTGATCAAAAGCATATGCATATTAAGCCTTCGCCAGAATTATGCGGTAACTATGTGGCATAATTGATTCAGGTGGGCTAAATTTAGCAAGGACCCATGCGACTATATTTAGGCACGGCACTGTTAAAGGAAGCAATAGCCCTAAAATCGCTAAAGGATTTTTGTGGGTTATCCAGTTGAGTACAGTCTTACTTTGGGCAATATTGGTTAAGAGGGCGGCAGTCTCAAGAGAATTGCCCATGGGGTTTTCTTGGGCGATTGCAAATCCTTGCTCTTGCGCTAGAATTCGTAAGCCATAGACTGTCCAGCGGCTAAAATCCAATGGAGCATCATGTATTGGGTATAGAAAGGGTACTTGCAGAACCAGTATGCCTTCTTCAGTCAGAACGCGATGAATCTCCTCTAAACACTTGTTTGGATCCGGTATGTGTTCCAGCACATCAAGCAACACCACTGACTGTATGCTGGAATCAGAAAAAGGTAAGGCTTGAGCATCGCCATATATCTGTGGCCGAGTTCTATACCAAAAGGTAGCAGTTTGATAATAGTCTAGCCCTATGTAGGTTGTATCATTTGGCAAAAAATGTCGGAGCTTTTGATCAGCACATCCAATGTCCAATACGGGCCCGCGCAAATATGAACTGATAACAGCAAGACTTTCTTGCTCTCTGCGGAATACAAACCATTGGGGGTGAAAGGGAGTAGCCTTCAAACGAGAGAAAGCTTTTCGTATCTTGTTGTATTCCATTTTTTGTTAGCCTTAATTTTGGAGGCTTTCAATTGTTTGAAAGGAAGATGCTGATAAAGGGATTAAAGGATTACTAAGGTTTTATACGCCCAGATCATTCTATAGATCATAAGACCAGTAGAGATGGATGCCCTGCTCCCTTGCATATTCTTCTATGGTAGGCGTGACGTCATGGACGACCATTACCTGGCAAGTATCATTTAGAGAGATATTCTCTAATTGTGCTGCTTTTTTGACGAGCTTTTGAAAACGGCTGATCTCACGGCGTGAAATGCTGGTTTTGGCCTCTCCGAGGATCAATGTCTTCCTGCCGTTTTTCTCGCCCCAGCCATCCATATAGAAATAGCCACATACTCAAAAGCTGATCCTGATAGAAAGACCCTTCCTCACATCGACCTTTACAGCAAAGGCAAATATAGAATCTGATTTTTCCACTCCTCATCCAGACTACATTCGGCCAACAAGAGAATATCCTCGATGGCAACTCCTATAGAAACATCGCGGCTGACTTCAAAGATCCCAGCCATCAATTTACCTTCCCGAATGCGTTTATAGGCATAAAGAGTGATTGTTGACACATCATGGGTAAGCAAAGCCCGACCTTCTTGCGCCGCCCACTCAAGAATTGCCGGATCATCCGCCCCCGACAATCCTACATCTTGGATACGAACAATATCTAAGGAAGGCTTCTGTCGTAATAGACCGCGTATAATATCGTTGTTGAAGTTCTCGTCTGCAGCAAGCAAAAGCATGCCTTATTGGCCTCTGCCTGTTCGACGAGCTAACAAGCGTGAGCGAATACCTTGAGGATCAAAGCGAGATTCATTCTGCTTTCGAACGACCTCTGCCTGGGCCCTTCTCTTTCCCAGATATGATTCAAGCTCTGAAGGACGTCGCAGATAATAACCGATCAGGTAATAGATGTCAGCTAAATTCAGGGATGGATACTGTTGAGCTATTTCTTCAGCAGTTGCTCCGTGTAAAAACGCTGCGATAACAGTGTCTAATGTTACCCGCGTGCCACCGACGCGAGCAACGCCGTCCGCATCGACTTGAAAGGGAATAACTTCAGTAGCAGCTGAGATAGTCAAAGCGTTTACCTCCTCCTACCTTTGTTACTATTTTTAAGGAACATTTCCGCCACGTCCACTTGCCGATAAGTAATAGTTAATATCGCAACCAGAATCGGTTAGGCCAATAGTCCGACATGTCTGTCTCTTTGAAATATTGTCCCCAATTGAAATCACAAGAAACCGTATCTTTATAATATCGCGGTATTATGAGACTGTCAAATCATAACAAGACGGGGACATTGTTGTATCTTGAAAATCCATAGCGACCCCTGTTAAACATCCATTAGTCTTCATTTAGATAACCATATGCTTTAGAAATTTAGGTTTTCTGATTGTTAATTACGATCATTTAAGCTATCAGATTATTTATCATCCAATCCAGCGGTTCTGGGGATTATCATAAGGGTGCCATATATGGGAGGGCTCTTCTTCAATGCAGCCCGGACTATGAGTGAGGTTATGGTAAAGGGGGAGCTCGGCGAGAAAAGGACTATCAAGAGGATATTCCTGGAGGCAGAGGTTTATCCAGACCTTATGGTACGGTGGCTGGGAGAGGTTTTATCTTTGTTGGTGAGAAGCTGATTGGAAATGTTGCGGCATAAAAGGTCTCAGGTTAAACCCATGGATAACTATTCGGAATGAGGATTAAAGCATTAATGATGGTCTGTTTGCAATATGCCCCTCTATAGATCATAGGACCAGTAAAGATGGATGCCATGTTCCTTCGCGTATTCTTCCATGGTAGGCGTGACATCATGGACGACGATTACCTGGCAGACGTCATAGAAAGAGGTATTTTCTAATTGTTCTGCTTTTTTGACGAGCTTTTGAAAACGGCTGATCTCACGGCGTGAAATGCTGGTTTGAACTTCTCCTAAGATCAATGTTCTCTTGCCGTTTTTTGCCCCAGCCGTAGATAGTTACCTGGAGATAGTGCCGATAATGCCCTTTTCCCTCTGCAAGCAGGTACCGTCTGATGAACCGGTTTTCAGTCTCAATCCCTCAATCTCTTTTAAGCAGTGG
>Ga0315546_1001548_pt1 | contig 14396 bp, 5 predicted proteins | sample SalMarSW160170MG_FD_203833 | JGI IMG/M metagenome (GOLD analysis project Ga0315546, IMG submission 203833) | Salt marsh sediment microbial communities from the Plum Island Ecosystem LTER, Massachusetts, United States - Salt Marsh Sediment SW1601-170 ... | reverse complement strand
CGGCCCGGTCGACGTCTCTATCTCTGCCTCCGCTACCCCTCCTGCCGACTGCTCTGCCACCCCAGACCCGGCCAACCCTACCTCTGCCAACCTGCCGGTGAGCACCGACGTGGTCATCGACGAGGTCTGGACCATCCACTGCTCCCAGCCTAGCTCTCATTCCTTCTCCTTCGATAACTCCATCGCCATCACTACTCCCCACGTCTCCGACCCTGACCCCACCAACAACGCCGCCTCCACCGGCCTCACGGTCACCGCCACCGCCCAGGCCGACGTCAAGATCAGCGGCCAGCAGCTCCTCGACCCGCCCAGCGAGATTCCCGTCTCCCAGAACGTCGACCTCACCCTGCGCAAGACCCTCCACAACAACGGCGGCTTCGGCCCTGTGGATGTGTCCATAAGTGCTTCCGTTACCACTCCTGGCGACTGCACCGCCACCGCCGACCCACTCAACCCCACATCCGCCGATCTACCGGTCAGCACCGACGTGGTCATCGACGAGGTCTGGACCATCCACTGCACCAACCCCAGCCCTCATTCCTTCTCCTTCGATAACTCCATCGCCATCACTACAGCCCACGTGGAGGACCCCGACCCCGGCAACAACGCCGCCACCACCGGGCTGACAGTCAATGCCACCGCCGAGGCAGACGCCAAGATCCTCGATCAATGGGTGGAGGGGCCGACCGAGATACCGGTCAGCGAAGACGTTCCCATCGTCGTGAAGAAGACCATCCACAATAACGGGCCGTATGGGCCGGTAGAGCTGGAGACAGTGAAGACCGCAACAGCACCTCCTGACTGCGAGATCACGCCTGACTCCCACGTGGAGCAGATTCTTGACGTGCCGGTCAGCGTAGACGTGACCCACACCGAACCCTTCACCATTCATTGCCACAAGCCCAGCGAGCATACCTTTACCTTCGACAATGTGATCAACATCAAGGAGCCGCACGTCAGTGATCCCAACGGCGGCAACAACACGGCCCATACGGAATGGACAGTACCTGCCATCGCCCAGGCCGACTTGGAGATCGTGGATCAGCGAACCGTTGTCTGGCCCACGGACGTAGATGTCAGCGAGAACGTGGTGGTCACCCTAGAGACCGATGTGAAGAACAACGGTCTCTACGAGCCAGTGGAAGCGGAGTTCGAAGGCTGGCTGTCGCCTCCCACCGAGTGCACCGTCGTACCCGAGCTCATCAGCCAGCAGGTGGAACTAGCCGCCGGCGAGACCAAGACGGTGCAGCAGCAGTTCACTATCCACTGCTCTCAACATTGCCTGCGGACGTTCACCTTCCACAACCGAATCACGGCCAAGGACCCGCATGTTGAGGATCCGTATCCAGAGAACAACGAGGACTCGCGAGTGCTACCCTCCGTCGATGCCTGGGCCCAGGCGGATGCAAAGATCGTGGGCCAGAGCTTCGTTAACCCACCGACTGAGATTCCGGTCAGCACTAGCGTCGATGTTACCCTACGCAAGACCCTCCACAACAACGGCGGCTTCGGCCCTGTCGACGTCGACATCACTGCCAGCGCCACCGCTCCTGCCGACTGCACAGCCACCCCTGACCCGGCCAATCCCACCTCCGCCAACCTGCCCGTGAGCACTGACGTGGTCGTGGACGAAATCTGGACCATCCACTGCGACGAGCCTAGCTCTCATTCCTTCTCCTTCGATAACGCCATCACCATCACTACCCTGCACGTGAAGGACCCCACGCCCGCGAACAACTCCGCCTCCACAGGGCTTACGGTCGCCGCCATCGCCCAGGCAGACGTCAAGATCAGCGGCCAGCAGCTCCTCGACCCGCCCAGCGAGATCCCCGTCTCCCAGGACGTCGACCTCACCCTGCGCAAGACCCTCCACAACAACGGCGGCTACGGCCCTGTCGACGTCTCTATCGCTGCCTCCGCCATCCCTCCTGGCGACTGCACAGCCACCGCCGACCCAGCCAACCCCACCTCCACCAACCTGCCCGTCAGCACCGACGTGGTCATCGACGAGGCCTGGACCATCCACTGCGACGAGCCTAGCTCTCATTCCTTCTCCTTCGATAACGCCATCGCTATCACTACTCCCCACGTGGAGGACCCCACGCCCGCCAACAACGCCGCCACCACCGGCCTCACAGTCACCGCCACCGCCCAGGCCGACGTCAAGATCAGCGGCCAGCAGCTCCTCGACCCCCCCAGTGAGATAGCCGTCTCTGAGGACGTCGACCTCACCCTGCGCAAGACCCTCCACAACAACGGCGGCTACGGCCCTGTCGACGTCTCTATCTCTGCCAACGCCACCCCTCCTGCCGACTGCTCGGCCACCGCCGACCCACTCAACCCCACCTCCGCCAACCTGCCGGTCAGCACCGACGTGGTGGTGGATGAGGTCTGGACTATCCAGTGCTCGGAGGAAGGCGAGAAGACATTCCAGTTCGATAACTCCATCGCTGTGACAACGGCGCACGTGACGGACCCCAACACACTCAACAACGATGCTTCGACCGAACTACCGGTGACCGTCATGCCGCTCGAGATGGACGTGGTGGTGTGGCTGGTGAAGGACGAAACTCCAGCCGTGCCGGTGAGCCACCCCCAGCAGTTCCCTGTAGAAGTGCACGTCCGGAACGGCGGTGGCCCTGACACGATCAGTGTGGACGTCTCGCTAGTGTCCGATCTGAACTGCCCCGTCGAGTGGAAGCCGGCCTACAGCGGCAGCATTGATCCGCCGGCCATCGTTGGCAGCAACCAGGTCAGCAAGATCCACTTCAACATGGCCGACGTGCCGCCGGGCGGGGTCATGGCCCCGTACGAGGAGCGCGTAGCTACCATCGAGTACGAGATCCACTGCCTGGCTGCCGGGAGCTATGGCCTGCAGGTCATTGCCAACGTCACCCCTGACACCATCCCTGACCCCAACACCCTCAACAACCAGGCGGAGAACCAGCCGGTGGTAACTGCGCCGGAGGACTGGGATGGCGACGGCATCCTCGACCCCCAGGACAACTGCTACGATGTGCCTAACCCCGGCCAGGAGGACAACGACGGTGACGGCCTGGGCGATGCCTGCGACCCCGATGATGACAACGATGGCATCCCTGACAACCCCAGCGACGAGTGCCCGTTCATCCCGGAGGACGCGGATGGCGTTGACGACGACGACGGTTGCCCGGACACCGACATATCGGTGAGCGTGACCAAGGACGACCCCATCGACGTGGACGTGAGCGAGGACACCGACTTCGTCGTCACCCTCCACATCCTCGACGGCAACTACGCGGCCGAGGCTCAGGTGAACTTCCTGCTGAAGTCGGACGTCACCGACCCCAACAACAAGTGCGAGGCTCGCTGGATCCCCGAGGCTGGCGACGGCTACATCGAGGACACGCTGTGGGAGGACTTCGACGGCGACACCGTGGCTGACGAACTGGTGCTCTATAGCATGCTTGAGTTTATCGAGGGTGTTGGGCCGCCGCCCCCCGAGCTACGCGACGCGCTGGTGTACACCTACACCATCCACTGTAACGCGAAGAGCGACCACCAGGTCTTCCTGGAGGCCTCGGCTGTGCCCATGCCGCCGGTGGAGGAGGAGTACCTGTCGGACAACGTCCACAAGCAGTGGATCGACGTCGAGGCCTGGGTGGTGGCCGACGTCAAGAAGGTCAGCTTCGAGGTGCTCAGCCCGCCGACGGACATCGACGTCAGCGCGACCGTGCCGGTGACCGTGCGGGCGGTGATCCACAACAACGGCTGGTACGAGCCGGTGGACATCGAGGACGAAATCCTGGCCAGCGCGCCGCCTGACTGCGATGTCACCCCCGCCAGCGTCACCACGGTGATCAACGACGTGCCGGTGAGCGTGGACGTGACGGTGGACGGCGTGTTCGACATCCACTGCTCGGAGCCGAGCAGCCACACCTTCGACTTCGATAACGAGGTCACGCTGCTGACCGAGCACGTGTACGACCCGGACGAGCTGAACAACACTGCCTCTACGTCGCTAACGGTCAACGCCTGGGCCTATGCCGACGTCGTGATCACCGAACAGTACTTCGACAACCCGCCGGCCGAGATCAACGTCAGCCAGGACGCGCTGGTCACTCTGAAGAAAGTCCTCTTCAACAACGGCGCAGTCGACGTGACGGTGACCGTCGACGAGACGGCGTCCGCTCCACCCGACTGCACCATCAGCCCGACCAGCCACAGCGAGCAGGTCGCGCTGGCTGCGGGCGAGGAGAAGACGCTGAGCGAGGAGTTCACCATCCACTGCGACGAGCCCAGCTACCACACCTTCGAGGCGGTGAACGAGGTCAGCGGCCCCAAGGAGCCCCACATGCTTGACCCCGACCCAACCAATAACGTAGCGCTGACGGAGCTGACGGTGGGCGCCATCCTGCACGTCCAGAAGACGGTGCTGGACATCGACATGGGCCCCGACCCGCTGCTGGTCGTTCCCAGCACGGTGAATGTGCTGTCGGTGACCGACACCGACGACAGCTCGCACGACGTCAACATCGAGAAGACGGCGACGTTGGCCCAGGTTGACGGGCCCGTCGTCTGCGATGTCACACCGCCTCAGCAGGTCGTGCAAGTGTTCGAGCCTGCCGGCATCAGCTACGAGACGCTGGACTGGGACATCCACCTGGGCAACGCCGACCACCAGGGCCTGCCGACCTGGTGTGAGGTGGAGTACACCGTCAGCAAGGCACCGAAGGACGCCCACGTCGTCTTCGACCAGGCGGCCGCTGGCAGCGAGACCCTGCTCGTCTGCGCTGACACCGACGCCGACACCGTGCCCGACAACTGCCCGCCGTCCGGTATCCAGCCTGACAACTGCGTGCTCGTGCCTAACCCCGACCAGACGGACAGCGACGGCGACGGCCTTGGCGACGCCTGTGACGCCACGCCCAGCCACGACCTTGAGGTCAAGTACTGCCTCAAGTTCGGTCCGGCGCCGGTGAACCTCAGCGACACCATGGGCGCCTACATGTGGGTGATCTGCGAGATCGGCAACCTCAACGGCTGGGTCAACCCGGCCGCCATCAGCCTCAGCATGAGCGGCGTGCCCGCTGGCTGCAACCCGCTGCAGCAGCGCATCCTGCCCGCTCAGGACAGCTTCGAGATGCAGCCGCTAGAGCAGAAGTGGGTGCTCTACCGCCAGCGCTTCGAGTGCCACGAGCCGGCGGTGGAAGACATCTACCCGCTGGACGTCGCGTTCTGCGTCGAGCCGACACCACCCATCCCGTTCGATGACGACGGCGACCTCGTCGTGGACGAGGATCCCATCGACGGTGTCGACAACGACGCCGACACGCTAGTCGATGAGGACCCGCCAGAGGGCAGCGGCCCGCCTGTGTGCCACGAGCAGGAGAAGCTGCTGACCGTCCACTCTCCCTAGGTGAGACCCTTCGCTGCGCTCAGGGTGACAGCAGCGGCCAGGGTGACAACGACTCCCTACCGTCATGCTGAGCGACGCGAAGCATCCCAGCAGCAAGCGCTGGGCAGCAGAGACTACGTTGCTTCTCCCCCTAAGCCGTAACCTATCGCCAGTTCTGAGCGTTTTGTTGAATAGGGATGTTTTATGCTGGGGCGGCGGTTGAAATAGGTTGACTCGTCTGGTATAATCCCGCCGAACTTAATCGAGTCAGAGTGGCCAAAGTCCAATCATGACCGGCAACAGCCCGGTGGCAGCGGAAGTTAGCTGCGGGAGGCAGATGCTATGAAGGCGACTACAAGAGTGCTCACGCTCGCAGTCCTGGGAGCTGGACTCCTAGCGGGCGTAATAGTGCTAGGGATGTGGTTGACGGGCGGCTCTGAGAGGGCCGCCCATGCCAGTCCTGACCCCATAATCATCGGGTTGGACATGGACCCGAGTAGCTCCCCGGCCAACACCTGCCCCGGCGACGGCACCACCGACTGCACCCTGGGCAGTATCCAGGAGTGCGTGGAGGTAGTGTCGGGCGGCGCCCCGGTGGAGTTCGACGTATTCCTAGAGGACATCCCCAGCGGCGATGACATCCTGTCCTTCAGCTACTACATCGGCGAGAAGAATAGCACCCTGCTGGGGCCCATAACCGCTTGCATCCATGACGACGCCACCGTCAACCTGACCGAGCAGGCGGCGACGAGCTCCACGATGAGCTTCAGCGACCCCTGCAACGGGACGTTCACAGTGCCCACCTACAGCGCCGCCATCGCTGACATGGGCACTCCGGGGGCCGAGCCCAACCCGCCGTTCACCCACGGCACCCTCGGCCGCTACACCCTGGACACCACCGGCCTGGGGAACGGGGTCTACTTCCTGACCCTGAGCACCGTCAAGGTCGCCAACTCTGCATTGCCGCCGGAGAAGCTATGCCGGGAGAAGTATGGCTGTGACATCTGGGATGGCAACTACTTCGGCCCGAACGGCTTCTACGGCATCATCGCCGTCGGGCAGTCCTGTCCAACCTACGCCGACGCCTACTTCGTGAGCCAGACGGTGCTGGCCAGCGACTGCAGCACCGCTATCACCGAGATGCCCATCGACACCGCCACCGACGTCTGCCTGCACAAGGTCCTCCAGCAGGACAACATAGCCACCGTCGACGTCAACGTCATCCCCGGCGCCACCCCGCCCACCGGCTGCACGGCCACTCCGGCCGTGGGCAACCCGACCTCGGCCACCCTGCTCCAGGGCGTGCCCAAGACCGTCGACGAGATATACACCATCCAGTGCGACTCGCCCAGCACCCACACCTTCGGCTTCGACAACCAGATCACCATCGCCACCGGCGGCGTGGTCGACCCCGTCCCGGGGAACAACAGCGCCCACACCGACAAGGACATCGCCGTCACCGCCCAGTCGGACATCAGCTTCACGCAGCAGGTGTTCGAGGCCAACTGCAGCGACGCCGCGCCCACGGAGATCCCCCAGGGCACCGACTACGACGTCTGCGTGCGCAAGACGATCACCCAGACCGGCTACACGGGCGACGTCGAGGTGACCAGAAGCCACTCGGGGACTCCGCCCGGCGGCGGCTGCTCGGTGGCCTTCAAGAGCGGGCCCCTCACCACCACCGTCAGCGGCGGCTTAGGCATAATGGATGAGATCTGGACGATCCGCTGTCCAGATACCGGTGACGACCTCACCTGGACCTTCAGCAACAGGCTCGATATCTCGACAGCGCACGTCAGCGATCCCGACGATCCCCCCGGCCCTCCCGACGATCCCGACGCCAGCGCGTCGGCTAACCTCACGCTGAACGTGACCGCCACGGCCGACGCCGATATCGAGGACTGGCACTTCCCCGACGAGCTTGGCGTCTCCGGCAACCAGTTCCTGGTTGTGACCGGTACGCCCAGGGACCTGCCCACCACCGAGACGCTCATGAACAACGACGGCAGCTATCTGGGCAGCACGATCGCCGTCAGCATCGACGCCACGGCGGCTGTAAGCTTGGGGGATTGCACGCGAACGCCAAGCGGAAGCGCCCCGCCGACCAGCACGACGCTGGACATGGACGGCACCCCTGAAGTGCACAGCCACACCTGGCAGGTGACCCTCAACACGGGCGACTACTGCACCATCGACTTCGACAAGACCATAGACATCACCACCAGCGGCGTCGGCGATGAGGCCCTCGGTAATAACGACTGGAGCGAGAGCGTCGACGTCGTGAAGGACACCGACGGGGACACCGTGCCCGACGACTACCCGTACCCACTACCAGACGGGCTGGACGACAACTGCGACACTACGCCCAACGCGAACCAGGCCGACATGGACGAGGACGACATCGGCGACGCCTGCGACCCTGACCGCGACGGCGACGGCGTGGACAACGGCGTCGACAAATGCCCCGACATCCCCGACGACCAGACGGACACGGATGGCGACGGCGACGGCGACGCCTGCGACGACGATGACGACGGCGACGGCCTGACGGACGCCGAGGAGACCGCCTGCGGCTCCGACCCCTTGAACGAGAACAGCACCTGCGAGGTGTGCGACGGCGTCGACAATGACCTCGACGGCAACGTCGACGAGGGCTGGCCTGACACGGACGAAGACGGCGAGGCTGACTGCGTGGACGCCGATGACGACGGCGACACCGTCCCCGACACCACCGACAACTGCCCGCTCGTTCCCAACCCCGACCAGGCCGACAGCGACGGAGACGGCGTCGGCGACGCCTGCCAGGGCGATAACGACGGTGACACCCTGATCGACGCCGAGGACAACTGCCCCACGGTCGCCAACCCCGACCAGCTAGACACCGACGAGGACGGCCTTGGCGACGCCTGCGACCCCGACGACGACAACGACGAGGTCCTGGACGCCGATGACAACTGCCCGCTGGTGATGAACGCCGACCAGACGGACACCGACGGCGACGGCCTGGGCGACGCCTGCGACGACGATGATGACGACGACGGCTTCACCGACGAAGAGGAGATCGCCGCCGGCTCCGACCCTCTAGACGCCGATAGCACTCCGACAGCCGTAACCCCGACGCCCACACCGACACCCACGGTCGTGGCCACTCCAACTCCCACGCCTACGCCCGTACCCGTAGAGGACATATGCCCGCCGGTGCTGCCCGGCACCTACGCCGGCACCCTGCGCCTGGATGGCGTACCGGCGCCCGACGGCACCGTTCTCGCGGCGCTGATCGGCGGGCAGGAGTGGGCGAGCACTGTGGTCATGGGCGGCCTCTATGCTATGGACATACCGGAGACAATGCCCACGGTGAAGCCCTGTTTCGAAGGCGGAACCATCACCTTTGCAGTCGAGGGCTATGTCTGCACACCATCGCCACAATGGACGGCTGGCCTGCAGGCGAATGTGGACGTGAGCTGTGAGGCAGCGGCCGTCCCGACACCGACGCCCGAGGTCACGCCCATGCCCGGGGTCACGCCCACGCCCGGGGTCACGCCCACGCCCGGGGTCACGCCCACGCCTGTCGCGCCGCCCCCGACAGGTGGCGCAGGCTTGTTCGGTGGCGGCGGTTCGCCTTGGACGGCGGCCCTAGCGGCGGCAGGCGTTCTGGCCCTGCTGCTAACGGCGGTCGGTCTCTCCCACGGCGCCAGGAGGCGAGTCGAATAGGAGTAGGTGCCAGGAGAACGAACGGACTGAGCGAGACAGAGTAAAGGGCCGGGGAGTAGGGCTGCCCCCTGGACCCTTTGCTCTCTAGCGTGCCCAGCTCTGATCGCGGCGAGCTATGGACCGCGGCTCCTTGCTCGTAGCGCCGTTGTCGCTATACTGAGGGTCGGAGAGACGGTGTCAGGCAAAGAAGGGACGCGTGGGTGCGCGACCCGCCAGGAGAACAACACCATGGGAGGATTGCTTCGCGGAGTCGTGGTCATCAGTGCATGCTTGGCGCTGCTCGCGTCGCTGGTGTCGGTGCTCGGCCTGGCCCAGCAGGTCGGCCGAGCCGCCCAGGTGTCCACAGCCATGGGCATAGACGTCGACCCCACGGACAATAGCGCAACCTCGCTCCGTGATATCGATGCCTGCGTCTCGGTGGCCGCTGGCCAAAGCTTCGATGTCGACATCTTCATAACCGATGTCGTTGACCTGAAAGGCTGGCAGGGCGAGCTCAAGTATGAGCCCTCGGTTCTACAGGTGATTGAAGCGGATGTCGAGCTTTTCCTGGCCGAACCTGAACGCGGAAGAATCCTCAATCTATCAGATTTTGTCCCCGACCAGGACGGCAGTTTCAGCCTTGCCGTCGTCGATATGGTGGATGTGGGCCACAGCGGCTCGGGCGTGCTGGCCAGGATAACGCTGGAGGCGGTGGGAACGGGCTCAAGCTTCCTGACGCTGGAGGAGATCAAGCTGGCCAACCCGGCAGCCAGACCCATAGGAGACTCGAACTTCGACACCTGGTTCGACGGCGCCGTTGGCCATGCCCAGGTGTGGGTCGATGAGCCCTGCCCCAGCTCTCTGCCCACTCCTCCACCCAGTCCCACGCCGACTGTCAGGCCACAGCTAACACCGTCTAGCGTACCCACCTTCACTCCGTCGCCAGCGCCGGGGGAGCCCGCCAGCCCCGGCGCCACGCCAGCCATCAGCGTGCCGACCGAGGACGAGGACAACGGCGGTTTCCCCTGGGCCATCGTGTCCGGAACCATCGCTGGGGCGGCGGTGGTTGCTTTAGCCTTAGGCTTTGTATTTGGGCGATTGCTGCAACGGGGATGAACTAGGGGGCGAAGACAGCAAACTAGCTCCACAAATGGCTCCTAGTGTATTGACAATAGGCTAACAGTGAGTATGATGGAGGCGTTGCTGGGAAGAGGCGGGGTTAGCGTTATCGGTAATATACAGTGGAGGAGAGGCGATGAAAGTGGGTTTTGCGAAGCCGCGTGGGTGGGGCGGGCTGGTGGCGATCAGTGTGTTGGCCCTGGTAGTCGCTATATCAGGGCTTCTTCTCGTGCAGGGAGGCGTTAGAGCCCAGGGCACATTTAACCCCTCGGTAGATGTCGAACTCAGCGACGACGAGCACGACGCCAACGCCACCGTGACCACCTTCTTCAACGTGCCTGGAACGGACTACAATTACAGGGAGTTGGTGTCTTTCACTCCGGCGGAGTTCTTCCCGGGCGAGGAAGTGCCTATCGGTGCCAAGGTAGGGGAGCTCGATTCCCTAGCCACCCTGGGCCTGATGAACGGGGCCTGCAATACCCCTCTGCACCCCCACTTCGACCTGTATTGGGCCAGCACAGATATCTCCGACACCATTACCTTTGATGAGCAGTGGGAGGACAGCAACGGCAATGGCCTCCACGACGGCATAGAGAAGTACCCCGACATGGTCGCCAGGATCGTGCCTGAAACGCCTGCCCAGCGAATGTACGGCTACGCCGACGTCAGTGGCCAGGATGTGACCATAAACTTTGTCGTCCTCGAGCCCGGCACCCTCGGTTATCCCGCCGCTTGGGGCTATCCTTCGGTGACCGTGCTGAACGACATCGGCGACCCGGCGGCGCAACCGGAGCCCGGGGAGTCGATAACCGACTTCTGCACGCCGCTGTCCAGCGACACTATCTTCTTTGGCCTGAGCGAGGACAACCCTGCTACCGGCGCCAATGAGGCCGGCTACCAGGTCCGCCGCAACCCCCACTATGGCGGCACCTACACCTTCCGCTGGTACAGTTCGGGTATGATTGACGCCGACGGCGACGGCTACGAGAACTACGGGGATACCTGCCCCTTCGACACCAATGTGGACGCGTCGTTCAAGGAGGTGGCAGGCCACCCCGACCAGGACGGCATCGACAGCATCTGCGAGATCCCCTTGGGCGGAGAGGCGATGAACTGCTGGCCCGGCGCCCCTGGCTCACTCACTGACTGCGACGACGACGGCTTTGACAACCGCGGGGACAACTGCCCCCTGGTGCCCAACGGCTGCGACAGCGAGGAGTGCAACCCCACCTGGTGGGACCCGAACTGGGACCGCCAGGCGGACCGTGATACCGACGACATCGGCGACGCCTGCGATCCCCACCCCGACACGCCCGACGGCGACCCCATCGAGCGCACGCTGGAGGTCGACCTGGAGATCAGCGGGCCGGCGCCAGGTGAGGAGATACCCGGGGAGACCACCCTGGCGGAGGCCGCGTCCGCTGGTGACACAGAAATAGATGTGGACGACACGACGGGCTTCGAAGAAGAGGACACCATCCGAATCGGGGAAGAAAGCGGAGAGACCGAAGAGACCAACTGGATAACGGATATTGAAGGCGGAAGCGCAGGGACCTTTACTCTTCTCGTTGCGCTCGAATTCGACCACGATGCCGGTGAGGCGGTGGTCAAGATCGAGGCTGTTCCCACGCCCACGCCCACGGCCACGCCAGAAGAAGGCACGCCTACGCCAGAAGAGGGCACGCCCACGCCTGAGGCCACGCCCACACCCGAGGTGGAGGTGGAGATCTGCGCGCCGGTGTTCCCCGGCACCTACAACGGCTTTGTGCGCATCGATGGCCAACCGGCCAGCGGCTACCGGCTCACGGCCAGCATCGACGGCGTGCAATGGGGTAGCGCCATCATCTCCGGTGGCCGCTACGCTATGGACATACCGGACCGCATGCCGTCGGAGCCGCCGTGCTTCCAGGGGGGCACGATCACCTTCGAGCTAAACGGGATGACCTGCAGCCCGGTCGAGGAGGGTGCAGACGTATGGAAGGCCGGCATTCAGGACGTCGACCTGACCTGTGCACCGGCCGCGCCGGCGGTCACGCCGACACCAGAGGCCACGCCCGAGGCCACGCCGGAGGCCACGCCGACGGTCACCCCCATCGGGCCACCACCCACTGGCGCTGGCGGACTCTCCGGGTCGAGCTCTGGGTTGCCTCTGTGGGCGATGGCCCTAGCTAGCTGGGCCGGGCTGACGATCGTGGCCGGCCTAGGGACCCTGGTGGCAGCCAAGCGACGCTAGATTTAGGATCAAAGGTTCACCACCCCGGCGGCCTCGCTGGTCTGGAGGTTGCCGGGGTGGTTTTACGTCTGGCGTGAGGTGCTATTGACCCTATCGACGGGCGGGATTAACCTAATATCAAGCGCTGGGAACAGAGGAGCAGGTGAAGGCCATCGGGCAAGTGGCGAAGCGACGGCCTGGGGACGGCGGCGGCTGGTGGTGCAACCATAGACCGCGGCCTTCGGCGGTCGGAAGACTGGCGAAGGCATGGGGAGCGCTGGCTATCGTTGGCCTGCTCACCGCCTTAGTAGCGGCCTGCGGCGGCGGAGGCGAGCCAGAGGGTGAGGGGTCGCCAACGCCCCCACCAACGGGGGAGGATGCTGCCCTCGCTCCCTGCGGCGCCCTTCAAGCCCTTAAGAGCTACCGCTATTCCCTGAACCTGACGCTGGAGTCAACCGAGCCGCCCGAGACTCCTGCCGAGCCCAGGCCAACTCCCACCAGCACCGTTACGCTAGAGAGTCGCGCGCCCAGACTATTCGACTACGCTATCGATGCCGCATTCGTGGCTCCCGACCGGACCGAGGCTGTCATCACAGCCGATTCGGACAAGCCGTTCACTATGATCGCTATCGGCGAGCAAGTGTGGGTTCAGCTTGCGGGCAGGTGGAGGCCAGCGGCGGAGCAGTCCGAGATCCCTTACAAGCCGCCTGACATCTGCGAGGCCATTATGTTGGACCTCGATCTATCCCAGATGGAGCCGCAAGAAGAGAAGGTCAACGACGTGAAAAGTCTCCACTACAGCTTTCCCCAGGCATCTGCGCCACAGGCCATGGCCAAGATCTTCGGCCCAGGCTCCGACATGGCCATCCTTATCAAGACGCTTGACGTGGAGCTTTGGCTGGCGGAGAAGGACGAGTACCCGGTGCACCTGGATATCGACGGCAGCGGGTTCTACGCCGATGAGGGAGAGCTGCGAGTGCACGTGTCGATAGACGTCAGGGATGCCAACAGCGGCGACATACGGGTGGAGCCCCCATCATAGCAGCTCTGCCCTAAAGAGGTGAACTACTAAACGTCAAGGCCCCAGGCGAGGGCTCGCCTGGGGCCTCGGCTATTTGGCCCTGAGAGAAAAGAGGCTGCTTCCTACCTGTTCCGCCGCCTTGCCGCCCACGCAGCGCTGCCTATGCCCGCCAGCATCAAGGCCATAGCACCAGCCAACAAGGCCAACACAGGCCAAACTTTGGTCAACGGTGTTGTGCCACTGCCTCCGGTCGCCGGCAGTACCGCTGGCGTGGCTGTAGCGGGAGCCACCGTCGGCGTAGGCGAAGGAGGCACTACCGTAGGCAGGACGGCCGGTATCACCGTCGGCGTGGGCGTAGGCGTCGGCGTAGGCGTCAGCGTGGGTGTGGGCGTGGCTGTAGGTGTAGGCGTCGGCGTCGGTGTGGGCGTCGGTGTGGGCGTCGGTGTAGGCGTGGGTGTGGGCGTGGGGGTAGGCGTCGGCTCCCAGCTTACCCGTAGCTCGGTGACTTCCGAGTCGGAACCGGAGACGTGCTCGGGAGCCGCCACCAGGATGGAGTTGGCGAAGGTAAAGGTATGGTCGCCCACCCCAGAGCAGTTGATAGTCCAGACCTCATCGACCGTCCGCTTCTCGCCCACCGCCACGCCAGTCTCGTCGGGCGGGCTCTGGGCAGGCGGATCAACGGTGCAGTTGGCAGAGGCCGTGGCGCTGCTGACTATCGAGATGTCCACCGGGCCGTAGAGACCATTGTTGCGGATTATCTTTTGCAGAGTGACATCCACATCCTGGTTGGCGGGGAGCTCAGACGGCGGGTCGACAATGCTCTGACTTGTGATCTCCACATCTGCTTCGGCCCAGAGAGTAACGATCACGTCGTCTGTGGAGGCGGAGTCGTTGGCGGGCGTGGGGTCGTCCACGTGGGGTGTAGTGACACCGATGGTGTTATCGAAGGAGAAAGCGTGATCGCACGGGTCGGAGCA
>Ga0315546_1001537_pt1 | contig 14468 bp, 12 predicted proteins | sample SalMarSW160170MG_FD_203833 | JGI IMG/M metagenome (GOLD analysis project Ga0315546, IMG submission 203833) | Salt marsh sediment microbial communities from the Plum Island Ecosystem LTER, Massachusetts, United States - Salt Marsh Sediment SW1601-170 ... | reverse complement strand
CCTGTTTTGGTGTCGCTGATGAAACCGCACAGAACACAATTGCGATTCGACTGAATATCATCCGGCTGTGTCGGCTTGGCACCATTGATTTGCTTGTTTGGTTCCTTGTCGGGTGTGGAAGCTTCGCTGCTATTGGTAGGCCCTGTTAGTTTGAAAATCAATACTAAACATAAAACGCCGATGCTTATTATCTTTCGCGGGTATGGTTTCAATGACATAATTAAGTCATCCCAAACAATTATATGAGATACGATTTTTGAGCCCGTATCGTACTGTAATTTTCTCTCGACAATGCTGATAAGTCAAGAAAAATGTTGTTAAAACTCTATGCCTTGTCTTGCTTCTATTCCCTTGTCAAAAGGATGCTTGATATTTTTCATTTCTGTCACTAAATCTGCCATATCTATTAATTCTTTAGTTGCACCTCTGCCTGTCATAACAATTTCGACTGCAGGGTCTTTTCTTTTTATAAGGTCCTTTATATCCTCCAATTTCGCCAGACCTTTTGAAAGGCAAAATACAATCTCATCCAGTATAATACAATCGTAAAATTTTTTTTCCGCTGTCTGGGCCAGCCGTTCGAGGGCTTCACTGATTGCAGATTTGGCTTTGACAACCTGTTTTTCATCCTTGAATGATTTTTCCATATCCCATTCAACATCAAGTGCTTCAACTCTGATTTTTACTGCGCCTAATTGCAGGGCAAACCGCTCGCCTATATCAAGTGACTTCGGCTTGAGGAATTGATAGATAAGGACTTTGTTGCCCTGACCGGCTGCACGAAGAGCCAGGCCAAATGCAGCCGTGGTTTTGCCTTTGCCGTCACCGGTATAAATCTGAACAAGTCCTTTTTCGAGCATAGCGGTATATTAAAGGAAAGTTGAATTCGGTTGCAAGATAAAAAGGTTTTGCGTGAATTACTTTTATTTGGCTGTGCAGCTCGGCTGGTCAGAGCGTGAGATTTATAAGCCGCAACCACAACAGGTTAAAAACGCTCTATAAGTCAAAAAGTGGGATTACAAGAAATGAACAGGCAAGCAGCAAGTAAAACTGGAAGTATTTTCCGCATTTTTGCCATACAGCGCGCTTGCGAGCTAATTATTAACTATAGTCTGTTCCACGAGCTTATCTGATTCTACAGGTAAATGCTCTGCAACAGGAGCGGTTAATGGCAGAAAGACAGTAAAGGTTGTGCCTTTGCTTACTTCACTTTCGACCTCAATTCTGCCGTTGTGTATATCTACTATTTTTTTAACGATGGAAAGGCCCAGACCTGTGCCTTTAATCTGCTGTGCGGGGCGATGAACCTGATAAAACTGGTCGAAAATTTTTGGAAGGGCCTCTTTGGGTATCCCCAAACCTGTATCGCTGACACGTATAACCAAATCCTCACCCTGGTGTTGAATGCTGACGGAAATCCGGCCTTTTTCAGGTGTAAACTTGATTGCATTGCTAATCAAATTTGTGAGGACATGAATAATTTTATCACTATCAAACCTGGCTTTCGGCAAATTATCGTCAAGTTTAACAGAAAGTTCCACCTTTTTCTTCTTCGCATGTGGCGTCATTGTGTGACAGGCATCATTTACAACTGCTGTAATATCGTTTTGCTGCATGTGGAATTTCATCTTGTTGGCGCTGAGTTTTTGAAAATCCAGAACATCGTTAATCAATCTGGAAAGTCTGTCTATGTTTCTTTTTGCGATATCCAGGAAATGACTTTGGTCTTTATTGATTTTTCCTGCCACTTCATCTGAAACGATGGTAATGGCCTCTTTCATTGATGTCAAAGGCGTCCGCAGCTCGTGTGAAACAGTAGATATAAACTGCGATTTTATTTCCATTGTTTCACTTAATTCCTTTTCTGCCTTTATGCGTTCGGTGATGTCTGTTATGACGCCTATTGAGCCAATAACCCTGCCTTCCGGATTTTTCAGAACGCTTAGTGAAACATCAACGTTAATTAATTCCCCGTTTTTCTTCGTCATCTTCGTTTCAAGATGATGCTGCATTCCTTTTTGTCTGACATTATGTTCCCTTATTTTTTGCCATTGCCCCTCGGGATAGAGCGATTTCACCGGTTTGAGATACAAATCTTCTCTGTTCATACCCAGCAGATTCTCCATGAATTTGTTCCAGGAGATAAGGCGCTCCTTCTCATCAACCAGCGAGATAGCAACCGCAGAATTTTCGAAGATAGTTTTGTACTTGTTTTCCGCAAACTGGCGTTCGCGCTCCGCCGTTTTGCGCTCGGTAATGTCATTAATAGCAATGACTGCGTGTATGTCGCCGTCTATTATTGCCGGCTCGCCACTTATAGAGAACCAGCGTGAAATTTTTTTATCGTTGACCTTTAACGTAGGACGAATCTGGATTTCGTGAACGGGCTGCTGTGAGTCCAATATCGTATCAATGGCTTTATGGAGCTGACATAATTCACAGGCGGGGCTGTTTCCGCACCCTTTTCCGCTGCTTATAGTGTTCATACAGCCCAGAGCATCACCGAATCGCTGGTTGATAATCTGCTTATAATCCTTGTTAAGCATTTGCCTGATTTGGTCATTAACCCGTTTAACTGTCGTATGTTTGTCGATTAGCATCATACCCACGGGAGCGGCGTCGAATATTGCCTCTATATTTTTTTGCTTTTCATCGAGTATTTTACTAATCCGCTTGCGCTCGATGGCATATCGAACGGCACGGTTCAGCAGATTGCTGTCAACCTGCCCCTTGACAAGATAGTCTGCCACCCCCTTATTCACTGCCATAACTGCCGTTTCTTCGTCGTCGAGCCCGCTGACGACAATGACAGGTAAATCCGGGGCCCTGGTATTTATTGCGTTGAAAGACTCAATCCCTTTGCTGTCCGGCAGACCGAGGTCAAGAAACAAAATATCGAAACTTGCCTTGTCCAGAAATTCAAGCGCTGTATCAAGACGTTCTGCAAACTTTACATCCGAAATAGAAAGTGCTGATTGGGATAGTAGCTTATGCAGCAATTTTTTGTCAACTATGTCGTCTTCTACTATGAGTATATTTAACGATTTTGAAATATCGGATTCCATTTTCAGCTATGCTTTTTGTGAAAACCTCTTCGTTCAGCGGATTTTTCCCCTGTGGTGTTTTGTCAGCTTTTCATTATTGTTTCTTTTCCAGGGCGGTTGATATTTTTTCCATCAGTTCCGTAAAATCAAACGGCTTAGTAACATAATCTGCTATGCCGAATTCCGCAGCTTTGACTATATCCCTTTTGTCACTGTATGCGGTGAGCATTATTACAGGTATGTCTTTTAAGTCAGGATGATTTTTGAGACGTTCGAGCATCTCGTGGCCATCCATAACCGGCATATTGATGTCTAACAGTATAAGGTCAGGTCTTTCGTTCGCCGTTTTTTCCAAACCTTCTTTCCCATTGGAGGCCGTGATAACATCAAATTCACAAAATTTAAGGCGGTATTGGATGGTGCTGACTATATCAGATTCGTCATCTACGATAAGTATTCTGGCTTGTGAGGTTTTCTTTTTTGACTTGAATAATCCCAACATTATAGGTTCCTTCTTAAAATGTCTTTATAAAATTTCTGCTTTTTATTGGCTGTGGAGTTACTACGCCGATTTTCTATCGACCTAAACCAATTGTAGTATTAGTAAAGAATGCTTTATATGCAGTGATATAAGTATTTGAATTCGTGTTGTGAGCTATCCTGTGCGGTTTTCCAAACTATGCAAACCGACAAAAAATGATGATATGGATGACGGACCTGACGAAGGTGCCGAGAGAAGCCTTTAGTCCGGCAAATCAGGAGTCTTTCAGACAGACAGGATTATCGGCCATTAGCTCTGCCGTCCTTCGATGTTGATACGGGGATTGATTGTTCTCGTATCGGTCTTTTTATGCCGCCTGCAGGGCGTTCAAATCAGGCGGATGAAAGCTTCTTATTAAGTCTTCATTGAGCAGTGTCGATAGTGATTGTTAGTCCGTATAACATTGTACTCGAAATATAACTATGCAAAATCAGGAAGATATAATCTCGTATATCCTTCAAGAGAACATTCTTGACAAAAACAGCCTGCAAAAAGTTCTCGAAGAGCAGGAAAAAAGCGGCCAAAACCTGATAAGTATTCTCAAAAAAGATAACCTCGTAAATGAAAGCCAGCTTGTCAGGATTATCGCCGCAGGCAACGGGATAGAGTTTATAAACCTTTCACCGGATATGGTGGACCCCATAGCTGCTCATATGATAACATATGAGATGGCCAACCAGTACAATATAATCCCTGTGAGAAAAGAGGATAGCAATCTGATGGTGGCGATGAGCTCGCCCCTGAATCTTGCCGTCAGGGACAAAATAGAGATGAGGACGGGCCTGAAGGTGGTCCCTCTTGCTGCTACGCAAAGCGCAGTCAGACAAGCTGTCACATATCATTTTAACGTGCAGAATATTACGCGCCAAGCAATCGCTTCAATGCGATTAAAGACAGAAGGCGGCAAAGATGGGGCGGGAAAGGATGATTCCGGAGATGCATCACTTCAGATTACGGATGCTCCTGTCACGGATTTGGTTTCTTCCATATTAAACGGGGCGATTGATGCACGGGCAAGTGATATACATATTGAGCCGCAGCAGCCGGATATGAGAGTGCGGTATCGGATAGATGGAATCCTGCACGACGCAATCAGTATACCTTCGTCTGTGCAGCTTGCGGTAATATCGCATCTTAAAGTTACAGCGGATATGGACATTTCCGAGCGAAGAATACCACAGGACGGCCATATGACCGTGCAGCACGACGGCAAAGAGTATGATATGAGGGTGTCGTCATTGCCGGGAGTGGGTGGAGAGAAAATTGTTTTAAGGATTCTCGACAAGGATGTTATGAAATGGTCGCTCGATACGGTTGTAACCTGTCCCGAGGATAACAGAAGATTTCGAGAGCTGGCCGGCAATCCCTACGGTATGATACTTTTGACCGGCCCGACCGGCAGCGGCAAAACGACGACGCTGTATTCGGTTCTGCAGCTGCTTAATACTCCTGAAAGGAATATCGTTACCGTTGAGGACCCTGTTGAATATCGCCTCGAAGGCATAACTCAGCTTCAAGTCAAGCCGGTAGCGGGGCTGACGTTTGCATCGGCGTTGAGAAGCATAGTTCGGCAGGACCCGGATATCATATTAATAGGCGAGATACGCGATTATGAGACAGCGGAAATAGCTATCAGCGCCGCCCTTACGGGGCATTTAGTACTAAGCACTTTGCATACCAACGATGCCGCGGGGGCTATATCGCGTCTGATTAATCTTGGAATAGCGCCGTTTCTTGTTGCTTCATCGCTTTTGGGGGCGGTTGCACAAAGACTTTTGAGAACAACCTGTCCGACTTGCAGTCAGGCCTATCGACCTTCAGATGACGAACTGAAATTTTTGCTTAGTGAGTCTCACCGGGGCAGGAAAATAGAGCTTCACCGTGGGACGGGGTGTAACAATTGCTATAATACCGGCTATCACGGGCGGAAGGGTGTTTTCGAGATATTGCCTATTTCTCAGACGATGAGAAAAATGATTGTAGATGGAAGCAGCGACGATGAGATAAAGCAGCAGGCAATTAAGGAAGGCATGAAAACACTTCATAAAAGCGCTGTCGATGAGGTTCTCGCTGGAACGACGACGTTGGATGAGATGATGCGGGTTATTGATTTGAGGGCGGAGTGATGGCGGTCTATCAATATGTGGCGAAAGACAGGACAGGCAGGAAGTTCTCCGGCATATACAACGACATTGACAATGTAAACATTCTGAGGGAGGAGCTGGCCAAAATAGGTTATGGACTCGTAAAGGCCCGTCAAAAAAAGACATCAGCAAGGAGGCGCCGCAAGATAAAGCTGTCGGAAGTTGTGGCATTTGCGTATAAGTTTTCAGGGATGTATTCCGCCGGTCTGTCGATACTGAGCTGTTTGGAGACGCTGGAAGGGCAGTCTGAAAATCAGGCCTTCAAATATGTAATCGCTGACATCAGGCAGAGCATACAAGCCGGTTCGAGTTTAAAAAACGCCTGCGAAAAACACAGACACATATTCTCGGATTTCTTTCTCGGTATGATTGAGGCCGGTGAGTCCGCAGGCAGGCTCGGAACGACGCTCGAATTGAGCGCTGTGTATCTGGAAAAACAGGCGGATATAAAACGAAAGGTAGTGTCGGCTTTTGCTTATCCTGTGGTAGTAACTCTTACATGTTTTGCGGTTATCGCTTTTCTTCTCATTTTTGTTATTCCGGTTTTTATGAAATTATACAAGCAGGTGCATGTGCAGCTACCCGGTCCGACCAGGGCCCTTGTCGGCTTGAGCACTCTTATAACGGAAAAGTGGTGGGCAATAATTATTGTCGCAGCGGCGGTGGTTATGATATTCCGGCAGCTGTTAAAAAATCCACAGGCAAGAGCATGGTGGGATAATTTCAAACTGAATGTGCCTGTTTTTGGCAAGCTGAATCGTATGCTTGTGGTTTCACATTTTACTCGCACCTTCGCAATGCTGGCTTCGGTTGGAGTTTCGTTTATTGATGCGCTGGATGTGGCGCGTGAGGTTGCTCATAATCACAAACTGGATGAGATTACAGGGGAGTTGAAAAAGGAAATTAAGGCGGGCAGTCCTGTCGCGAAGTCATTTAAAAATCATTCAATTTTTCCCCCGATAATCATACAGCTGGCCGCTTCGGGGGAACAGGTGGGTAAATTACCGGAGATGCTGAACAAAGGCACAGACCTTCTTGATAAGGATATTGACAGGGCAATAAATGCTTTGCTTGTGAAATTGGAGCCCGCTTTGACGGTTATTATGGGGACTGTTGTAGGATTAATCCTTATGGGTGCATATTTGCCTATGTTCGATTACATGGGCCACCTGGAATAGTTGATGATTGTGCTTGGATAAAAAGGTTATTACCTCCGATAAAAACGATTTCTTTAAGTGGGCCGTGTGATTCTTTTGAGTTAAATTGCAGGTTTTATCAGTTCGTTTTTCGTCTGACTTTAATAAAGTAGCTGATATTTTATGACGATTGAGTAACGGGTTAACAGGGGGAAATGTTTTTTTAGAAGGGAAAAAACAATGAGATTATTGAAGAACAGAAGAGGCCTAACGCTGATTGAACTGCTCATCGTAGTTATAATTTTAGGGGCATTAGCGGCCATTGCGATTCCAAGGATGTCTCAAAGTGCAGATACCGCCAAGACCAGGGCATGCCTAACCAATGTTGAGACGATAAACACACAAGTCGAATTATATTATGCGGACAACGACGGCTCCTGGCCTACCCTGAGTACTTTCCTGGACGACCCTAACTACTTTCCAGAGACTCCTGAATGCCCGAGTGATGGAGGAGAGTATAATTATTACGGTTCTAACCACCGTGTTGCTTGCTCCATCCACGGCCACTAATCAGGATATCGAAGCACTTTCACGGGGTGTAAAAAGCCAAAAGACCGTATGGCTATATACAGGGGAACCGCCTTGGTGGTTCCTTTTTTTATCTATTGCGGATTTGCATTATGAAAAAAAGATGCAAGGCCCATACACTGGTCGAGCTGATTATGATTGTCGTGATTTTGGGCGCATTGGCCTTTATAGCGGTGCCGAGACTTCAGTTTGCCACCGTATATCGTAAGCAGGCAGACACAGTTGCGCAAAAGCTCGTTACCGACCTTAGGCGCACACGCCGGCTTGCTGTTTCCGACGCCGCAACCAATACCGATGGCTTTGCGTTAAACAGGACCGGCTCAACCTACGAGATAGTTGACCTGAGCGATGGGACAACAATCCCGAACGGCACTTTCTCAATAGATTCGAAAATCTCCTGTTCCGGCGGGACAAGTTTTCAGTTCGGCCCGCTTGGCAATTTAAAGACCGGAAGTAATTCACAGTTGACTGTTTCCGCTCAGGGGAAAACATTCACAATCAGTATCACTCCGGCAACGGGTATCGGACAATGCACCGAAAACTGAAAATCTCTAAACGATTTGCAGGATTAACCATCATCGAAGTTGTTATTGCATCAACATTACTGATTGTTGCATTGGTTCCGATACTGAAAAGTCTGACTGTCGCCCAAGCCACATCCACAAAAATCGAGCATAAAACCCGGAGCTTAATCCTTGCCCAGGCCAAACTCGATGAGATAAAGGCACGGTCGATTTATGATTATACTAATGGCGGGGATTCATTCGCAGAAAGCAATACACATCTCGGCGGCTCATATCGGTGTAACGTTACGGACAATTCCGGTGACCCATTGAAGACGGTATCGGTATCTGTTGGCTACGACACGGATGGAGACAACACTCTCAGCAGCGGTGAAGTTCAGGTTACCTTGACTACCTTATTGGCCAGAAGATGGTCGGATTAGGTTGCTTTTTTCTTACTTATAGGACTCCCCTGAAAGCGCAGCGATAACTTTGTCGGGATAAACATCAATGTCTGATAAAAACTGATTAGCACCATCGAATATGGACATTTATTTATCTGTTTCTGCTTTCTTTTTGAACAGGCCTATAATTTGAAAGCCGCGTAACCTGCCCTTACTCTTATGCCGAAAAAAACAGTAATAACGAAAATAGTGTGCGCTGAAAAATATGAGAAAAAAGTGCTGCAAAAACCGTTTTTGTGCGGAGGCTGCACCCGGTGCAATTACAGTTCCGGCAATCACATTGCTGGAGACGGTTATTGCCCTGGCCATAATGGGCATTGTCTTTGCAGCGGTGTTGCCCCAGTTCAGGGTAATCAATAATAGCTGGGACTCCAAGCAGGGTAACGCCGAGGTGCTTCAAAACGGCAGGGTTCTTATAGACCATATAAACCGCAATCTCTCAAAGGCCGTCAAAATAACCGCTGTAAGCGGCCCGGCTGAAACTGACGGCTATATCGAATTTGAGGATAACGACGGCAATAACCTGCGTTATGACATCACTGCCAATAATTATATTGAGTTTGGTTCTGTCGGCGACCTTTCGGATTTGGCCGGGCCGGTCAGCTCATTGCTGTTTACCTGTTACGACAGTAACGACTTTGTGAATCCTACAACAGACGTAAATACCATCCGCCTCGTGGATGTCCAGGCAATCCTGCCCAATCCTTCTGCTCTCAGCCGGGACAAAACCTTTACAACTTCAGTATATCTTCGAACCAACTGGAATTCATCTTCTTCCGGTCTTGTTGGATGGTGGAAGCTTGATGAGACCACCGGAACAACGGCGGCAGATTCCTCAGGCAATGGCAATGACGGCACTTTGATAAATATGGGCAGCAGTAAATGGACAACCGGCGCCGTGGGCGGTGCGCTGAGATTCGACGGCAACAACGACTATGTAAGTTTGCCCATCGGCTCGATTATTAATTCGCTAACCAACTGCACCATCGCGGAATGGGTGAACTGGGATGGAGGCAGCTCCTGGCAGCGCATTTGGGATTTCGGCAGCAGTGAAAGTGTCAATATGTTCCTTACGGTCAACAATGGCGACACAGGAACGCCGCGTTTCGCAATTACAATTTCGGGTTGGACCGATGAGGACCAGGTGACAGCACCGGATGTCCTGACCGGCGGATGGCATCATATAGCCGTAACTATAGACGCAGATAACAGCGTCCATTCATTATATATTGACGGGGAGCTGGTCGATGAGAACACATCTCTAAGATATACACCCAGCGACCTCGGAAGTACCACCCGGAACCGGCTCGGCAGGTCACAATATAGCGCCGACCCATACTTCGATGGCACTCTGGATGACGTCCGCATCTACGACCGTGCACTAAGCGATGAGGAGATTACCCAGTTAGCTGTAATACTTGTGTATAGGGATTTTGAATGGGCCAAAGCAGCCACTGATGTTACAAATCTAACTATTTCAACGCCTGATTCGAATGAAGGCGATTTGCTCATCGCAGCAGTCGCGACAGACGGAGATACCTCGGCTACGATAGAACCACCGTCAGGTGAGGGCTGGAATGAGATTGATATCGGCAGTTATAATGGCGAAGTAACGCTGGGTGTCTGGTGGAAGCTTGCAGATGCTTCGGAGTCAGCCAGTCATCAGTTTTCCTGGTCTGAGTCGGTGGCTGAGCAGGCCTATGGCTGGATAATGCGGTTTACCGGACACGACCCTGATGACCCGATTGATGACTATTCTGTTGATGGTGAAACCAGCAGCACGCCGACCAGTCCCGAAGTAATCACGACGGTCAGCGATTGCCTGATTGTTCGTCTGGGGGCATTTGACGATGATGATATTACAGTTGATGACACCGGACTTACCGACCACTTCACAATTACGATGGATGAGAGTGCCAGTAGTGGAGGCGGCATCAGTTACGGAGGATTAGGCGAGGGAAAGCAGACATCTTCTTCCTGGTGGGCTACATACGTCGATGTTTATGTCCCGAGCGGGACCAGTGAGGGAGACCTGTTAATCGCGGCGGTTGTTACAGATGGAGACACCGATGACGTCCCAAGCCCTCTGTCGCCTCCCGGCGGCCAGGGCTGGGAGGAAATCAGTCTCGAGGATTACAGCGATGAAGTGACACTGGGTGTCTGGTGGAAGCTTGCAGGTGCTTCGGAGCCGACAAGCCATCAATTCACCTGGTCAGGGGGACGGCAGGCCTATGGGTGGATAATGCGCTTTACGGGCCACAATCCCTCTGCTCCTATCAATGCTTCGGCGACGTATGGTAATCGGTCCAGGTCACCGGATTGTCCATCTGTGACCACTACAGTTGCCAACACTATGATTGTCAGGATAGGTGGTTTCGATGATGACGATGTTAGTAGTAGTGGTCATACGGGGCTAGACGAACATACGGATATCACAATGGATGAAAGCAGCACACATGGCGATACCTGTTCCGGCGGCGCCGGATATATTATGCAGGCAGCTATCGGCCCCAGTGGTGAAGAGGATTTTTCGCTTACTGGTAATCCGAGCGGCGAAGAGTATAGAACCGTCACCATAGCGATAGCGCCCGCTATTGGTGGCGGCACGGTCTCAGGCGGGGCCGGATATATCAGGCAGTCGAGCAGCGGCGATAGCGGGACATCTGACTTTTCGCTCACCTTATCAAACGAGGCACAAATGATTACTATAGCAATAGCTCCTGCTGATAGTGACAGCACCGTCAGCAGCGGGGGTATAAGGCCGTAAAAAATCTATGAAAACAAAACGAAACAATAATGGTTCTGTACTTCTGATAGTGGTATTTGCCATAGTGCTGCTGTCTATGCTCACCGTTGGGATACTCCAGATGAATGCCGAGGAAATTCAGCTTATGCAGAATCAAATCCGGGCTGTTGAGGCGCTGGCTACTGCCGAGGCCGGTCTTAACGATGCCTTTTCGAGGATACGGGCCGGCAGTGACCCGAATATCAGCACAGCAGCTTTCAACGGCGGCTCGTATGCCGTGACTGCAGGAGCATCTGCGGTTTCAGATTTATTAGTTACCTCGGAAGGGACAACATCACAGGGTTTTATAGCAAGAGTTAAAGCCGATATCACGGTAAGCAGCAGCAGTCCTTGCATAATAAGAATTGATAACCTGAGGATTAACGAATGAGGCTCAGCCCTAAAATAGCGCTGGGGGTGGATATTTCCGAAACTCTTATAAGTATGGCTCTGCTTAAAAGAGTGGGCAAAGGTTTCCGGCTGCTTAAAACCGCCAGTTGTCCTGTTCCTGATGGAGCGATAAAGAACGGCAGCATTGAAGATGCGAAAGCATTAACGAAAGCAGTCCGAAGATTGAAAAATCGCATCACAATACGCTCGATACCGGCTTCTGTATCTTTGTTTGTGCAGCCGGTGATTATGCAGATTATGGATATATCCAGGGAAGTTCCGAGCAATATCAGGCAATTTGTCCACAGCCAGATGAAACATTGTGTCGCATTGCCAGGCAGGAAAATCGATTTGGATTTTTGCGGGACATCCGGAGTCGGCTCGGAAAGCGGCGTTGCAAGCCGTGTTCTTGCGGTTGCTGCTGACGGCCAGAAGGTGGCCGAGATTACCAGAGTGTGCGGGCGGGCCGGAATGATTGTTGAGGCGATTGAGCCGCCGTTGATTGCATATATAAGGGCGCTTCATTCCAAAAGGATAGTGGGAAGATTTGACTGCAATGTGCTTATCGCTATTTTGCGGGAAAATACCCTGACACTGTGCGTATTCAGAAGGCAGAATTTGGATTTTGTAAGAACGAATAATATCAGCCCGGAAAAATCACAGCCGGGTGAGCTCCGCGCGTGGCTTGCAGAGCAAATAAATACGGTTACACAATTTTACGATGTCGAAGTCCCTGATAGTTATGGAAAGTGGGAAATTACTGTAGTTACAGATGATGTGCAGTTACCTGAGAATGCTGAGGATTCGTTGAGGGCTAATGTTGCAGGTTCGGATTTGCAGGTGCTGACCGGTAAAGATGTCGGTCAGGCAACTGCCGTTAGTCAGTCCGGCAGGTCTGCCGATAGTGACAAGAATAACAGACCTTCGCTTATAGCGGTCGGCCTGGCAATGAAGATTTTAGATACAAATAAACGCGGTTTGAGCATAAATTTGCTTCCGCAGGAAATAACCAGACTTCGAGTTATTCAAAAAGAAGCGTTCGTAACGCTAAATATCATAGCGGCAGTTTTACTTGTTATGTTACTGGTTGTTAATGGACCTTTCTGGAGAATTAAAAGACTAAATGAGAGCATCAAGCACAAAAGAGCCGCTCTGTCGCGCAATACGGATACCCTGGTTAAAGAACGAATATGGCTGGACGGAAAAATCGACACCCTGAACAGAAAACTTGAACAGACAAATAAGATGCTCGGCTCACACAGCACGACTGACTGGCCGGGCCTGATGAGTGACATAGGAAAAGAAATGCCTAAAACAGTGTGTATTACGGGTCTGACCAGCAAAACCGATTCGGCGATGTCCCTGGAAGGCCTGGCGATTTCAAATGAAGACGTCTATTTGTTTGTGGATAAGTTGAACAAATCCAGGTATATCGATTCGGCATCTATTGTAGAGACCGAAAAGGACATCAGTAAAAATGGAGTAATAAAATATGAAATTAACTGCTCTCTGGCTGCGAAAGAAAAAGGGTAGGTAATGATAGCAGGTAATCTTTCCAAACTAAATCGCTCTTCGCGAGGTTCGGTCTTTGCCGCTTTAATTGTGATTGCGTGTGTGGCAATGTATAGCCGGATAGTCGCTCCGCACATAACTTATCTGCATGCGGCGCAAAATTATGACTCGGCTATGGACAGAATTGTGGAAAAGAACAAAGCTGTCACCCGCGAGCTGGAGGACAAAAGAAAGGAACTGAGGGAACTGCGTCAGCAGTATTCTCAGTGCCAGGGCCTTTTGTTTATACCGGACGAGGCAAAAAAGTTTTTTGGAGATTTTCAGAACATTTTTGAAGAAGCTGGATGTGTGGTTAACTCGCTTAATCTCGTTGTTAATAAATCGAGAAGCGCAGGCGGACGCACTGAAGATGTTTCGGGCATGGTCGCTAATAGTGCGAAGATAAGCGTTAGCGGAGGGTATGGCAATATAATGAAGCTGTTGGAAAAGCTTCAAAACCGCCCCCAAAAGGTTTGGGTGGATTCATTTAAGATTGAGGTTATTGACTTCGCCTCTGCTCAACTTAAATGTGATATGACAATTACAATTTATACAATCCAGGACAGGGAGCTTGCCCTATGAATATGCTCAAAAATACAGGAATATCATTATGTGTCGTAATATTGACAGCCGGCGTTTGGAATAGTTATGCCCAAGCCCAGCAAGCGGAGGCGGAAGCCCAACAAAAAGTTGCAGTGGACGTCGAAAATGATAATCCTTTTGCGGCTTTCTTCAGCAACCAAAGTTCTGCTTCACAAAGAATTTCCCAGACTACGCTGCCGGTCGAGGAAAAGCCAGAGCTGTTTCTTGAAACTGCGACGCTTAAATTTCTGGATGCAAGAAATCTCGAAAAAACTTTAAAAAATATGTCCTCGGTGTATGGAATCATAACGGCCGATGCAAAGAACAACTCTTTGATAATCTGCGATACAAATGATACCCTTAAAAAAATAATGTTTGAGGTCAAAAAAGCCGACAAGCTGCCACAACAACTTTTAATAGAAGCGGTCATTGTGGATGTTCAGCTCGATGATGAAACCGAGATTGGCATTAACTGGGATATTCTCTCGGACAAAATGTATGATGTAAGCTACAGGCAGAATCTCGGCTCTCGCCTCAGCATGGTTGCCCCGACCAGTACTACGATAGGTGACACAACCGCTTATAATACTACAAGTCTCGCAGGTATTGAGGGGGGATATTTTGCCCTTATCAGCGGTTCAATCCGAAATACCGTTCATCTGCTTCAGGAAAAAAAGAATGTTGAGATACTTGCCAGTCCGAGAGTAATGGTGGTAAGCGGCGAATCAGCATCGATTGAG
>Ga0315546_1001526_pt1 | contig 14516 bp, 11 predicted proteins | sample SalMarSW160170MG_FD_203833 | JGI IMG/M metagenome (GOLD analysis project Ga0315546, IMG submission 203833) | Salt marsh sediment microbial communities from the Plum Island Ecosystem LTER, Massachusetts, United States - Salt Marsh Sediment SW1601-170 ... | reverse complement strand
TTTGAAATCCATCCGGCAACCGTGGATTCCAGTGAAGAGTTCGAAAACGTGTCAAATTCACTGAAGCCCGGCGATGAGCTTATCCTGCTTGGAGGCGTTTATTCGCAAAATGGCCGACGGGCAGTGACCGCTAAAGGAACCGCCGACAAACCCATCGTTATTTGCGCCGCAGATGGCGAATCCCCGATGCTTACCCGACCAGCCGACAACATCGATAGGCATAACAATATCGAATTCGTTGATTGTGCCTATCTGACCATTCGAGGAATCAGATTAAAAGGCGGCAGCTCCGGTGTCCGTTTTATCCGGGGACACCATATCACGTTTGAAGACTGTGAAATCTTTGAGACCGGCAATAACGCACTGACGATGAACAGTGGTAACTGTGATGCCTTTGTAATCCGAAAAAATCATATCCATCACACAGGCTTGAGCAGGAGAGGCGCAACCGAAGGAGAAGGTATGTATATCGGCTGCCATTCCGGCTCATGTCGTACTACCAATACGTTGGTCGAAGGCAACTACATTCATCATTTACGCAGCACAAGCAACGGCGGAAATGACGGCATCGAAATCAAAGTCGGCTCGTACAACAATACTGTCCGCAATAACGTCATCCACGACACGAACATCGGTCGACAGTATCCGGGCATATTCGTATACGGAGGCGGCAAGGCAGTCAACATCGTTGAAGGAAATGTCATTTTCAACGCCGGTGAAGGCATTCAGGTAGTTTCCGATGCGATTGTGCGAAATAACATCATTTTCGATTGTTCGGCAACCGGCATCACAGCAACTCCACACGCCGCTATGCCCCGCGTACGCAATGTAAGGATTATTAATAATACTATCGTTAATCATCCCAGAGGTATTTTGATTCGGTGGGCCAATGCGACCAATGTGATTATCAGTAATAACGCTGTTTATTGTCCTGGTTCTACAGCGGTCGATGCTTCCGGAGTCACCGACTCTGTCTTCAGCGCAAATTACGTTGAGGGTCGTTTGGTCGGTGTCGCAATTGATAATTCCCGTTTTTATGATGGAGCAGGCGCCACGGATGCTTTTTGCGGCCCGGACAAAAAGAGCTATTGGCCCAAACCGGGTTCGGCTCTAATCAATAAAGCCGACCCCGCCTACGCTCCAGAGCTGGATTTCAACAACACTAACAGAAAATCTCCTTTTGATGTCGGCGCCTATGAAACTGACTCGTTCACCACGAATCCCGGCTGGAAGATAAAAGCCGGTTTCAAAAAGTGAGATTTGACAGGCTTCGACAAACTATCTATTTTAACAGACACTGCTGCTCGCGTAGCTAAACCGGAAAAACATCGCCCATTATTGGGATTGAGAAGAATGTTTTCTTGAATCCTCGGAGAACTTATAGTATAAACCACAAGTTCATATAGAGTATTAGCCTGACTTGATTTTTCGCAATGTGGGCAGCCAAAGCAAAATGACATGGAGAACCCATTCAAAGGATTGGTCCAATGAGACAGGTTTCACGAAGGTCATTTCTTAAAAGTGGCTCAGTGGCGGTGGCTGCGGCACTGGCTGCGCCTCATATCATCCCCTCATCGGCACTCGGTAAAGCCGGCTCCGTCCCACCCAGTGAAAGACTCACTATGGGAGCTATCGGCCTGGGCGGGCAGGGCATGCACAATCTGCGAAACTTTCTGACCTGTGATGACCTCCGGATTTTGGCTGTCTGCGATGTCGATACGAACCACCGCGTTGCTGCAAAAAATACGGTCGATTCCGCTTACGGTAACAAGGATTGTTCGGCATACAATGATTTTTACGACATACTAAGCCGCAAAGATATTGATACGTTGATGATAGCAACGCCGGACCATTGGCATGCCGTTATTTCCAATGAAGCTGCGAAGGCCGGCAAGGACATCTATTGCGAAAAACCGATCTCCCTGACCATTGCCGAGGGAAGGGCTGTCGCTGATACGATGAAACGGTTCGGGACTGTCTATCAAACCGGCACTCAACGGCGTAGTAATCGCTGTTTTCGTTTTGCTGTCGATATTGCTCAAAGCGGTATGCTCGGCCGGCTTCACACCCTGCATTGCTACTACCATAACGGCCCGACTTGTCCCCCACAGAAGCCCGAACCCGTTCCGAAAGGTTTTGACTACGACAGATGGCTTGGACCTGCTCCTTTTGAGCCGTACACACCAAGGCGGTGTCACGGCAGTTTTCGATGGTTATACGATTACTCCGGCGGACAAATGACCGATCTTGGAGCACACTTCAACGACTTGGCTCAGTGGGCCAACGGCAGTCAATATACAGGGCCTACGGAGTACGAAGGGTGGGCCCAGTTTCCCAAAGACGGACTGTTCAATACGCCTGTAAAATTCGAGGTCACAGCAACATATCCTGATGGTGTTAAGATGCTCCTTCATGATGAGAGCGAGCCAGGCAGAGGGCCAAGAGGAAATAAATTCGTCGGTACCGAAGGCTGGGTCAGTGTCGATGACACCGGAAAAATTACCGCATCGAGCAAAGCCATTATGCAGAAGGTAAACTTCACTCAGAGAGGCTATGCGTATATGACCGGCCACCACCGGAATTTTCTCGATTGTGTCAAAACCCGGGCCATCCCCATTGCGCCAGCAGAGGTCGCCCACCGTTCGACGACGACCTGCCATATCGCCAATATTTGCTTGCGGCTGGGAAGAAAAGTCCGTTGGAATCCGCAAACTGAAAGATTTGTTGAAGACAGAGAGGCAGACAGGATGCTCGCAAGGACTATGCGAGCACCATGGCACTTATGATAAACAAGGAATTTTGAATGGAGAGTAGATTATGAAAAAAATATCAATTGGCTCATGGGCATATATAATCGGTCCGTATGTGAACGACCCGGTCGGAACTGGCCCACGAGAAGGCAAGGCAATAATTATCATGAACGCTACTGCACTGGAAAGGAGCTAAAGATGAGTTCGGATACCCTCCCCAGACTTCACAACGCCATGTGGCCCGGGCTGGTCGGCAAAGGAAATGAACCGGGCCAGGAACCACCAATCAGTCTCGAACGGATGCTCGAATTGACCGCCGGCGCAGAGGTGAACGGCCAGAAGTTCGACGGGATTGACTACTTCCTTTTCCTGCCGCACACCGACCCTAACGCCAGCGACGACGAACTGAAGAAAATCGCCGACCTTATTCAGGGGTACGGTTTTAACGTCGGCTCGCTTGTCGCGCCGGTCTGGAGCGGCACGGTCGGCGATTCGGCGATGGGGGATGCAGCGGCTCGCGAGAAATTTCTCAGCGCCGTGCGCATTGCATGTCGCATTGCCGGCGTGTTCAACGAGCATGGCGTGCGCAAGTACGGCGTCATCCGGATCGACTCGGCGGAGTTCGGCGTCGAAAAATGGAGCGAAGACCCAAAGGCGAACACTGCGAAAATCGCTGAGACGTTCCGCGAAGCGGCCAAAATCGCCGCCGATCACGGCGAACGCCTTGCTGCCGAGGGCGAGATCTGCTGGGCTGGCTTGCACAGTTGGAAGGACACACTTGATCTCCTGGAAGCCGTCGGAATGCCGGAGGCACTTGGCTTCCAGGCTGATATGGCCCACACGTACCTGTTTTTGATGGGCTACAATGCGCCGGAACATGCACTGTTGCAGCCCGGCTATTCAGACGAGCAGTTCTACGCCGCATACGAAACGATGGTCGACAAGCTGCGGCCCTGGACTATCGACTTCCACGTGGCGCAGAACGACGGCGAAGTGCACGGCGCCGGTTCACACGACAAGACGGGTAAGCACTGTCCAGCCGGCGACCCCAACGGCAAGCTCGACATCGTCCGCTGCGCGGGCTACTGGCTTAAGGACGCCGCGGCGCGCGGTATCCGGCATATCTGCTGGGACGGGTGCATGTTCCCCAACGCGATGCTCGAAACGCAGGCTACATGGAACGCGATCCTCGATGTCATGCTCAAAGTGCGGGCGGCACATGGATGGACGTCTTAGTTGTGAATTCGGAATTGGTGCTTCATATATGCTTCTTCTATCCTAAGAACTTGAATAAGGAGTCACGAAAATGACTAAAAAACTTAATGTTGGCCTCATCGGCTACGGTTTTATGGGCCGGACCCACTCCAACGCCTACCGCAGGGTAAACAACTTCTTCGATGTCCCCTACGAACCGGTCCTGCAGGTTGTCTGCGGGCTGGTGGAGGCTGAGGCCAAGGCCTTTGCCGAGAAGTGGGGCTACAAATCGTATACTACCGACTGGCATAAAGTGGTCGAAGATGAAAACATTGACGTAGTGGAAATATGTGTGCCGAACAATCTGCACGCCGAGATAGCCATCGCAGCAGCCAAAGCCGGCAAGGCAATTGTTTGTGAAAAACCCTTGGCCCTGAACGTTGCACAGGCCGAGGAAATGGTTAAGGTTGTAGAGGAAGCTGGCGTGCCCAACCTTGTATCATTTAACTATCGCCGGGTGCCCGCCGTGACATTGGCCAAGCAGCTCATCGACGAAGGTCGGCTGGGAAAGATTTTTCACTATCGGGCCAACTTCCTTCAGGACTGGACAATCTCGAAAGAGGTTCCGCAGGGCGGAATGGCCACCTGGCGGCTGGACGTCAAGGCTGCCGGCTCAGGCGTGACCGGCGACCTGCTGGCCCACTGTATAGATACGGCTATGTGGCATAACGGGCCCATTACTGATGTGTGTGCCATGACGGAGACCTTTGTCAAGGAACGCATGCACGCTGAAACGGGCAAGGTTGAGCCCGTGGGTATTGATGACGCGTGCACCTTTATTTGCCACTATGACAACGGCTCGCTGGGCAACTTCGAGTCCTCCCGCTACGCGCGCGGTCACAAAGCCCTTTATACCTTCGAGATCAACGGCGAAAAGGCCTCCATCGCATGGGACCTCCATGACCTCCACCGTCTCAGCTACTTCGACCACGGCGACGACTCGATTGTACGGGGCTGGCGCTCGATTCATGTCACGGATAGCGATATGCCCTATATGGATAAATGGTGGGTCCCCGGTCTGCAGATAGGATACGAGCACAGCTTCGTTCACCAGGCGGCTGAATTTTTACAGAACCTGGCCGAGGGCAAGTCGACATCGCCGGACTTCCGCGAGGCCCTTGCAACTCAGTATGTCTGCGACGCCGTGCTGACCTCAGCGAAAAATAAAAAATGGGAAACTGTTAAAAAGCCGTGAGCACAACAAACTTGTGATGTGTGCTCTTTTAACTAATAAACTTTGTAATAAGGAGGACTTATGTCTGCAAACTCTATTGCCGGTAAGGCACTTGAACAGGGGAAAGGAATCGTAAGGCTGGCGCCGAACTGGGTGCCTCGCTCCTTTTGCGTGCCGGGCCGGCGTATCAAGCTCCATCCGGATGACTATTACGCTCTGGGCGGCGAGCGTGGTGGTATTGATGAACGCTGGTTTGCATCGACCACACCGGCCGACAACGGCCCACTGACCTCGCCGAATGAGGGCCTTAGTTTTATTGTCTTCGAGGACAATGGAAAGACCGAAAATGTCCTGCTCAAAGACGCTGTTGATGAGCTCAAGGGTGAAATTATCGGTGAAAGACTTTGGAAAGAACACAAGCGTTGGCCGATGTATTCCAAGTTCTTTGACAACAAGGGTGCTCTGCCGCACCATATACACCATCGCGATGAGCATGCGGCGCTGACCGGCCAGTTGGGAAAGCCGGAAGCCTACTACTTCTCGCCCCAGGCGAACAACCACGGTGGTGACTTCCCTTACACTTTCTTCGGCCTCAACCCCGGTGTGACGAAGGACCAGGTCCTCAAGGCCCTCAAGGATGCGGCAGAGGGAAGAGACAACAAGATTACGAGTCTCTCATCCGCTTATCGTCTCGATGTCGGAACCGGTTGGGATGTCCCGCCCGGCGTCCTGCACGCACCGGGCAGCCTTTGCACATACGAGCCGCAGAAGGCCTCGGATGTCTTTGCGATGTATGAGAACATCACACACGACCAGGTTGTGCCGAAGGAACTGCTCTGGAAAGATACGCCGAAGGACAAGCAAGGAGACGCGGAATGGCTTCTAAGTGTTATCGACTGGGACCTTAACGTCGACCCGAATTTTGCTCAGAACCGCTTCATGGCGCCTAAGCCCGTCCGGCCCGTTAAGGAGATGGAAGCCGAAGGCTACATCGAAAACTGGATTTGTTACAAGTCAACCGCCTTCAGCGCCAAAGAGCTTACGGTTCTGCCCGGCAAGACTGTTACAATCAAGGACAGCGCCTGCTACGGATTTATTACGATGCAGGGACACGGCACACTGGGCGTCTGGAACATCGAAACTCCCTCGCTCATAAGATATGGCCAATTGACACATGACGAGTACTTTGTCAGCGAAGCAGCGGCTAAGGAAGGAGTAACCATCACAAATCCTTCCAAAACCGACCCCATCGTTATGCTCAAACATTTTGGCCCGGACAACCCTGATTTAAAATTATAGCAACCGTAGGGTCCCCATCCTGATTCTGTCGGGATGGGGACTCTTTGTTACACATCACAAAGAACGACGGCTTCTCTAAGGCTCTGGAGCGGGTCGCGGGTAGGAATAAACTCCTGGCCCACGTATCCCGTATAGCCGGTCTTGACAATCTCCTTCATAATAGCCCTGTAGTTTATCTCCTGCTCGTTGTCCAGTTCGCCGCGGCCGGGATTGCCGGCAGTATGGTAATGGCCGATGTAGTCCTTGTACTGCCGGATGCGCCTGATGATGTCTCCGTCCATAACCTGGACGTGGTAGATATCGAACAGCAGCTTCATCCGCGGTGAGCCGACCTTCTTGATAATCTCCATACAGTAATCGGTATGGTCGCCCTGGTAGCCGGGGTGGCCCTTCATCTCGACATCAACCCGGCTGTTGAGAATCTCCATACACAGATTCACCTTTTTCTTTTCAGCATAACCTATAATCTTTTTAAAGCCATTGACGCAATTCTTCAGTCCAACATCATCCGGAATGTCTTCGCGGAAACCGGTGAAAGCAATGACACTGGGGAAATGGTACTCAGCGCAGGCATCAATAGTCTCACGCGTTTTTGCGATGACCATATCGTGGTATTTGGGATTGTTGAAGCCCTTGACAAATGGAGGGTCAGGCATGCCGCAGGGCGCAATAGCGCACGTCAGGCCGTGTTTCTTGAGCGTAGCGAAGTCTTCGGGACCAACAAGCTCGACGCTCTTACAGCCAAGCTGCCTGGCAATCAGGCAGGTCTTCTCGATGTCCCAATACTTCGCAAAACACCAATAAACAATGGACTGTTTGATACGGCCTTTGGTAACGGCCCTTTTCCCACCTTTGCTTAAAGCCGCACACGACGTAAGCGACAGCACCGCGGTACCGGCTGTGGCTGCACCAGCCGCCATCCGCAGCATATCACGCCGGCTGATATGTTCGCCTCCCGGCCTGTTTAATTGACTTTCTTTCTTCATATTCATATCCTCACATAGTTAAGTTTTTGTACTGACTATTGATATTCCAATTGACCACAGGCTTGTCTGAAAAACGCGGATTATTCGGTTTTTATCAACTCGCCGGTCGCCTTGTTCCACCGCACGATGCGGACCTTCATACGATGCTCTTTGCCGTGGCAGTCCGTGCAATATGGCTTTGCCTCGGCAGCTCCGGAGGATGAAGCTTCAAAATCTTCGTCGAAGATAGTCTCAGCCCCGGCCAGCAATGGCTCGTGGTCCTCTATTTCTTGAATCTCGTGTCTTGGGTGACACATCATGCAGGTCGGATTGATTTTAGCCTTGGGATACATAATTTCCGGTGGCGTAACGTTATCTTCGTCGCTGCGGTGCCTTTCCGACTCTCCATGACACCTCTCGCAGCCGATACCAGCTAACTCATGGTCCAGAGCAAGCTCTTCTTCGTCAAAATCAAGGTGACACGCCCTGCAAAAAGGATTAGCGACAAAAGATTCATAGCTCGCCTGCTCCTTAACTGCTGCATTCTCAATTTGTCTCTCAACCGTAACCTCTTCAGCCTCGCTTTTGGCACTTGACTCTTCAGGCTCTTTCTTAGACGAGCAGTTTGCTGCAAAAACAAGCAGCAAACTGCTCATTATAAGCCCGCATGCTGTCACGGAGCTTCGCTTCACCAGCTTCATAGTCCGACATCCTTGTATCCTGCTTGCCTTATCTGAGATTTATGTAGATTCAGCATACTCGCCTGCTACACGTATTCCCAGTCCTTCAGCCACTGATAGTGTGTCGGCAGCTTGGTCCACGCCTCATCCATAGCCTCTTGAAGCTCCTTGGCCTCGGCTACATCAAGCTCACGACGTCTCTTGACGGCCTTTGCCATGTTGTCCACCTGGTGGGGGTTAATCATACCTGGGATAGGTGCCGTGATCGCACCCGTCGCCAGGATATAGCGGATAGCCATACGCGCCAACCGGTTGTCTTCTTCTGCATGTGGATTACCAGGCGTACTATCACCCTTAAACAGCGCATTACTGGAGAACGGCTTGATACCGAAAACTCCCACGTCGTACTGCTTCACCGCATCGAACAGACTGTCCTTCGGCCGAACCTTGCTCTTGGCGGTATAGGGTGTCACAGCCACTTGAACAACATCGGGGTAGGTCTCGATCAAAAGTTTTATATGCGGTCGGTCGTGCGAGGAGAAACCAGTGAAGCGCACCTTACCCTGCTTCTTCGCCTTTTCAAGTGCCTTCATCATCTCATCCACCTCGCCTTTGGTGTGCCGACTGCTTTGCTCGTGCATCGTAGGCCGCCACAGATCAATGTAGTCCAGCTTCGCTATCCTCATACCCTTGTCCAGGGTCTGCAGCAGCGCAGGGGCCGTCCGGAACTTGGGGTTCCGCATTTCTTCCTGGTACCATGAGAAACCGAGGAACATTGCATCGCGTCTTCCTCTCAGCGCTTCTGCGTAGGCCTGAACCTCTTCTCTCGTGCACGCATCGATATAGTTAATCCCCGATTCGATACATCGCGTAACGACATCACGACGGTTCTTCTTGAAACCATCGCTGTTCAAATCAGCACTCAGCCAGCCCCCGCCTTTGAACACGCCGGGGACCATCTTATCGACGCGCTTCCAGTGACCGCCGAGACACACGGCCGAGACCCAGAGCCCGGTTTTCCCGAGCCGGCGATACTCCATCTCAGGATTGTAGCTGCGGGTTTTCCTGACCACAGCATCAGCCTCACCGGCCCGTGCAATTTGGCTTCCAGAGGCACCTACAGCCAGACCCGCGGCAGCAATCGCGCCGTCGCGTATAAAATCCCGCCGGGTCAGATTGTTTGGCTTACCTTGTTGCTTTTTTTGTTTCATACCTTATTCCTTAAAACTATTGCTTGATTGTAGTTTTTATCACAAGATTATACTTCACGCTTCGCGTTCAACTTCTCATAGCAAGCCTTGAGATAATCCCGAGATTTGGCCAGGTTTGCCGCCATCACGTTTACCTCCAGATGCCCGTGCATAAATGGATTCACATATCCACGATATCGAATCTCTGCCAGAGTCTGTATCCAGGGCGTCATATCAGTCGGCCCGATACCCGGAAGCTGCTGAGAATCACTATGGTGTTGCCACGCGTAGAAAAAGAAAAGCTGCCTGCCGCAGATGCGAATCGCCTCAGGCACCGAAGCCTTAAGCGCCTGTATGTGGTACGGAGCCAGCGCAACGCCTAACCTCTTTGAAGTGTTAATATCGACGAACGCCTTGAGCGAATCGGGCGAGTTCAGCAGCGCATTACCGTGGTTTTCAATAGCGAGATATGAGTTATATTTCTCAGCCAGCTCAACCAGAGGCTTGAGGCTCTCGATAAACTGTTTCATCCGCCCAGTCAGTTCCTTAGGCTTGCAGGGTCCTGCACTACCCTGGATGGCTACTCCGCCGCCCGCCTTGCCTAATAGCTCGGCGTAACGTTCGTATCCGCCCTGATAGACTGAAAAAGCGAACAGTTTCAACTTGTACTTTGCCAGCAGTTTTTTCAGGCCCTCTGCGCCCAGCCGTTTGGCCACATCGTCGAGATGTGGACAGCCCTCGTGCGCCGACCAGATGTCAATCGCCTCGAATCCTAATTTCGCTATCCGCGCACATGCCTGTTCGATTGGAAGCTGCATGAAATGTATCGAAGATGTTGACAGCCTCATCCGCCATCTTTTCCTGGCAGTCTTTTGTGCCAATGACGGAAGAACCGGTGCTGCAATCCCAGCTCCTGCTCCCGCGCTCAAAACTTTCAAAAAATCACGACGTGTGCAAGTAATTGCACTAATCCTCTTTTCCTCCTTGTTAACATCGGACATAACGGCTTTCATATACCATCACCTGTCTCTGAATAGTTAATTATAAAAATGCTATTATGCATATTCCTCTCGTTTTGTCAAACGATTTTCATAAAACCTGAGCCCGAAAAGCCGTTGAAATCTTCGTGAGCAAATGCAGATATAAAAGCTCATTTTAACAAAAACCTAAAAGGGCCGCTGTGAAATGCAAAATTAAAGTCTATGGTAGGACACTACACCAAAAGAATCGTGTTCTATCCGCTCCCAGACATTTTCGTCGTATTCCTGGTCGGGCCACCGAGTTTTGGCGATACGAAGTAACACTAATCCGATGCGAGATACTTCTTCTTCTTTCAGGTTTATGCCAATTACTACGCCTGAGGGAGGCCTCTGTTCCATCATCTTACTGAATGTCCTTGGGCTTAACGTATTCGTAATCTCACGCTTCGAAGCCGGCAAGACACTGGCAATTTCGCACCCATACCAGCCGGATGTCAGTTCGAGATAAATATCGCATCCACTTTCAAGGGCATAAAGAGGCGCAAGAGTAGCTATCAATTTCGGCTCTTTTATCTTTTGGGCCACTTCCTTAGATATCTGATGCACTCTCATAGGGACCCAGCTCTGAGGCCTGAATATCCTCACTGTCCTTTGAAGTATAGGTTGAGAAGCGGCCTGTGAAAAAGCACAGGCAATTACCACAATCGAGGCTGTTCTAAAAAGCTTATGCGGATTACCCGCCCCAAGTTTTCTTAAATACAAAAGTGGATACGCAAAACTAACTATTATGAAGGGTACCAGTTTTGCAAAGTGCTCATACAAAACGTCAGGAGTGCATAAGGTAATTACAAAAAATATCACCGGCACTAAAACGGCAAGCAGCGCATTCATCGAATTCGATATCTCTAACTTGCGTCGACACCATACAATCAGCACAACAAGACAAATAGCAACGAGAAAAGGAAAAATGCCGCGAGGTTCCGTAGCGTAGGTAAGTATTTCTGCAAATTTTCCATACAGCGTTTCTCCCATCATCAAGTTCGTCCTGTGTATCAATCGCATCCTCAACAAAGGCATTTCGAAAACGTTTATGAAAAAAGCGTGTGGCGCCTGAAGCATTGTCCATAAAGGCAGAATCAAAACGATAACGGGAGCAATCAAAAAAGCAAAGACGGTTTTTAGCCTTTCTTTGGCCGACCCTGCGCGCAGGACCAGCAGCATTATGAAAAAAAGCAGCAGGATAAAAACCGCTGTGAAATCCATGCAGGAGGCCAATGTAAGCAGGGCGCTCATAATCCAGATTCGCAGATAATGGGAACTTTGCTTAAAATCGGCAGATATAAACAACCAGAAAGATACCAAAACACACAATATCATAAAATCCTGGTTCACGGCAAATCCACTGACCCTACTGAAATGCCCATTGAACACACACATGATGGCCATTGTCATACCCAACAGCCAGCCCGCCATGGGAAACGCGGAAAAAATATGCCTGAAAATGCCGATGATGGATATCACGATGAGTATATCACATATGACCGTCAGCAATCTTGCGGAAAAAAGGTAGTACGTCGTATTCAAGACCTTATATACTGCCGCACAAAGGAAAGGATGATAAGGCATCTGGGCTACACAGGCAAAATCCCTGTAAATCATTTTACCCTTCGTCAGCAGCACACCGGCAGCACACGATGCGTGTTCAGCATTCAGAGCTTTTTTGCCCATACTGCTCGAAAAGATAAAAAACGAAAGCAAAATTAACACCAGGCAGGTTGAGCTCTTGACTATTCTTAATACAGTCCGATCATCCATTTTCAAACCTGTCCTGTGCGATACCCCCTACGTCACTATCTCAAAATCAAAAACTAACACTATTATACACCCCCAGAGTCACTATTTCAAAAAAATTAAATATTAAAAGGTTCATCTTAACGATAATACAGCCTGTAACAAACTAAATCTCCTGCATTTAGCTGCTCTGCGGGAAAAATTATTGAAATATAACTCCTGTTTTGAAATAATGCTCTGCAATATGAAGACTCAGACGAGAAAGATATTGATTGCAGTTGTACTTAGCGTCTGCCTGACTTCCTTTGCGAAAGCCAACCTGGCAAAGCGAGTTAACGCTATTATCAGCCAGCCTTCACAGAAAAAAGTCCGGTTTTCCATTCACATTGTTAAAGCCGATTCCGGCAGGACCGTATATAGCCATAATGCAACAGAGCCCTTGGTGCCGGCCTCGAATATGAAAATTATTACTTCTGCAGCAGCCCTCAAATTCCTGGGACCGGATTACAGGTATAAAACAAAAATCGGTCTTTGCGACGATACGCTCGTGGTAATAGGAAGTGGCGACCCGCTCTTCGGCGACAAAGATACGGATGCTAAATACAACCGAAAAAACGGCTGGATTTTCCAACATATAGCCGCCGCCATAAAGAAAAACGGCGTAAAAACCATCAAAGATATTATTGTTGACAGCGGCATATTTGACGACCAGCGAGTCCACCCAAGCTGGCCGAAGAAAGAACTGAACAAACCGTATGCCTGTGAAGTGAGCGGCTTAAATTTCAACGGCAACTGTATCGACATCTCAGCAAAAAAAACCGGAAAAAGTGTGACCGTCTACATCGAGCCTCAAACAAAATTCGTAAAGTTCACCAACAAAGTCATTCCAATATCAAAAGGAACAAGTACTATTGGCTCGTACCGAAATAGCCGTTCTAATGAGATTGTCATTCACGGAAAATGTAAAAGCACCATCGGCCCGTATGCCGTTGCCATCGAAAGACCAGCCGCCTTTTTTGGATTTTTATTGGCAGAGCATTTAGCCAAAGCCGGAATAAAGACAAATGGCGAGCTTATAGAAAAAGCTGTAGCCGAGGACTGCAACATAACCGTATTGGCTGAATACAGTACCTCCTTAGCGGATTGTCTGGCCCGCTGTAACAAGGACAGCTTCGGATTGGCGGCAGAAGCGCTTTTCAAGACCATCGCCGCAAACAGCAGTATGACGGGGGAAAACGGCAGCTGGGCGGCAGGGCGGCAGATTATCTCACGCTATATGTCCGGCCTTGGCATTGACAGGAATCAATTTTACATCGCCGATGGCAGCGGTTTGAGCAGACAGAACGAGCTTAGTGCCTATGCTATATCCAAAGTCTTATCGGACGTTTACAAAGGCAGGGATTGGCCGCTTTACAAGGCTTCGCTCGCGGTAGGGGGGGTGGATGGTACCATCAACACTTATTTCAGGGAGAAAGAATACAAAGGCAAAATTGTCGGCAAGACAGGATACATAGCCGGCGTCAAGGCCTTCTCAGGAGTTTGCACTACCGTTGAAGGTGATTACTTATTTTCGATTCTTGCCAACAACGCCAACGGCAAAACACGCACCGCAATAAACAACATCGCAAAAGCAATTATTGATACAGAACATAAGTAAATATCCTTTTCACGGACGGATTCTTTAATTGAAATTTGAAGGAGTCTATCATGAACATTTCAAGACGTGATTTGGTTTTGAAAAGCGTCGGGATGGTTGCATGTGCCCCCGTAGGCGCATTCGGCCCCAACCTGGTAAAAGCAGAGACCGTGGAAAAAGAAGGAGCGAAAATGTTTTTCAAATTATATTCTGTCGGCAGGGTACAGAAGAAGGATAAGTCAGTAACGCTGCGGATTTTTGACAGGTACGCAGATGCACTCAAAGGGCTGGACGGCTTTTCACACGTGTGGGTCCTTTATTGGTTTGACAAGAACGATACGACCCGAAAACGAAACATCCTTCAGGTCCACCCGCGAGGCAACAGGGAAAATCCGCTGACCGGCGTCTTCGCCTGCCGTTCGCCCGTTCGGCCTAATCTGATTGCTCTGAGCTTGTGCAGGATTCTTTCGGTTAAAACCGGCGTAGTTCAAGTCGACAAGATAGACGCCTTTGACGACACCCCCATCCTCGACCTCAAGCCGTATATTGCCGGCATAGACAGCCCAACCAAAGGCGTTCACCTCCCTGATTGGCTGAAAAAATAGGCTCTTGTCGTAATTTGGTGTGGGGTCATTGCGAGCCAGCCGCAGACGGGTGCGGCAATCTATATTTAGCCTGTGGTTTCACCGCAGGTCTATTCGTCTGAAGTAGACAACAGGGCCGTTCTCGTAGACTTTCCTCTCCCAGTCAGGCTTGACGGCCGTCTTAATCAAGTGTTCTTCGAGGAATTTCATTTC
>Ga0315546_1001521_pt1 | contig 14537 bp, 10 predicted proteins | sample SalMarSW160170MG_FD_203833 | JGI IMG/M metagenome (GOLD analysis project Ga0315546, IMG submission 203833) | Salt marsh sediment microbial communities from the Plum Island Ecosystem LTER, Massachusetts, United States - Salt Marsh Sediment SW1601-170 ... | reverse complement strand
GTGCATTCTGGAATTTTATCCTCGCATGAGGGACATATTTGAAAATAAGTTTTACCTGTCGCGGGAATATTAAAATGTCAGGTATATAAAATCGCTGAAAACTTGTAACTTATCAATAACTAAAACGCAAAATTGTTAAAAGCACTTGTGTTTTTAATATTTTTACTCAATTAATAGCTGGATGATTGCAATTCTCTATCTTTACAGGCCAACTAAATAATTACCAAATAGCATTGAACGAAGTTGGAGATAGTCTTCTCAGGCACTGAACGAACCACATTTGAATAACTCCTGGTGTCAATCTGAATTGCAGGGGCAATACCTTATCAGGCTCTGAAAGAGCCAGATTTGAATAACCCCCGGTGCCAACCGGGGGTAAGGAAGCCCACCTGACCTTTAAGCTCTGAAGGAGCGCAACAACCTGTTTTGGATTATATCTCTCATTTATTTATTGATAACACTTTTATAAATTTTATAATCAGCCTGAGAAAATAATTGTTTTTTGAGAAATCCGGTTTACATTTGATCTGAAATTGTCGTCTGAGTAGAAGGCTGCCAGGGCGCCATAAAAACTTAAGGTATGAAGAATTTTGATTTTGAAATAAAGAGAGTAATCTACCTGGTTTGTACCATTTCGATTTTTCAGATTTCATATTTGACAGAATCTCTGGCACAATCTACCGGTATTAATGATTCGATAGTAAAATATCGCAAAGGGGAGATCATAGTAAGGGCAAAACCTGGCGATAAGGTACTTGTTGAACAGCTAAGCCACGAATTCTGGTTTGGATGTGCAATTTCCAACAGTATTGCAGGAGGTTCCATGTCGGAAAGTGATATCAGGCAGTACAAGGAAAAGTTCCTTGAAAATTTTAATTCTGCTGTAACAGAAAATGCAGTTAAATGGGGAAATATGGAGCGGCGAAAGGGTGAAGTCAATTATTCTGTAGTGGATGGAATTCTTAACTGGACGGAGGAGAATAATATTCCACTCAGGGGGCATAATCTCTTCTGGGGGATCCCTCAGTTTGTACAGCCATGGGTTAAGGAACTTGATGACATTAACCTCAGGCAGACAATTCAGAACAGGGCTGAGACTCTAACTAGACGGTATAAGGGACGGTTTGTCGAATACGACCTTAATAATGAGATGATTCACGGGAACTACTACGAAGAGCGGCTTGGTCCCGGGATAACAAAACTAATGGCTGAATGGGCACATAATGGTGATCCCGATTCTAAGTTGTTTCTGAACGATTATGATATTTTAACCGGCAACAGACTGGATGACTACATGGCTCACATCCGCGATCTGTTGAAACAGGGAATTTCCATAGCAGGTATTGGTGTCCAGGGGCATCTTCATGCGGAGACATTCGACCGTACGCAACTCAGGAATGCTCTGGATTCACTGGCTGTTTTTAAATTGCCAATCCGTATTACCGAATTTAATATGCCCGGCCAGCGTTCTAAGTATTACAAAGACAGGAATCTTGACATGACACCAGGCGATGAGGCGTTAAAGGCAAAGGAGATTGTTGATTATTACAGAATCTGTTTTGCTCATCCGGCAGTTGAAGGCATATTGATGTGGGGCTTTTGGGAAGGTGCCAACTGGATCCCGGTTTCTTCATTCTATAAACGCGACTGGTCACCTACTCCGGCAGCTAAAGCCTATCAGGACCTTATTTATAATGAGTGGTGGACCAAAGAATCCGGGACTACAGATAGCGATGGAAATTTTTCCACCCCGGCATTCTTTGGAACGTATAAAATTACAATCAATGGAATCTCAAAAGAATTAGTTTTGCCTAAAGAGAAAGGCATAGTTTTTGCAGATTTCAACAAATAAGGCCACAGTTGGCAATCTATTATAGATCAGCCTCCTGTTTCATTCTCCTCCCATCCTGAAATGCCTGCTGATACAATAAATTTCATTACGTCAGCAGGATTTATATCAACTGGTTTGACGTTCTCTTTCGGTACAATGAACAGCTCACCGGAAAAATTATAGGAATGAGGGAAGTAAACAGCTACCTTATCTTTAACATCCAGTTTTGTAAGGTCATCATCTGTTAAAAAACCAAGCTTTTCAAGATTTGATACAGGATTTACCAGGACAAGTACAGGCTTGTCAAATTTTCTCTCTTTACCAACAAAAGCAGAAAACAGGTCATTTAATGCAGAATAGATAACTTTTAGAAAAGGTGCTTTGTCCATGAACCGGTTAAAAAGTGCTTTGATTGGTTTCGCAATAAATGTATGACCAATAAGACCTGTCAGAATTATAAGCAATACTATTATTAGTAATCCTAAACCAGGGATATCCACATTAAGGATTCTTAGCAGAATACTTTTTAATAAGCTATCTGCAAATTTGAAAATAGCATAAATTATATAGACAGTAATGCTAAAGGGCGCTAAATATAGCAGTCCCCTTAGGAAATATTTTGTAATTATTTTCATATGTTTTTAAGTATTAGATTTATATCTGTTTAGTGTGTGCAATTATATTATTGGTCAGCAAAGCTAATATCAATAACCATGATCTCCGATTTGCCGGTTGTTCTTACAGGAGGACCCCAGAGACGGATCCCACTTGTGACAAAGAAATGGGTATTGCCTTTTTTCATGTAACCCCAGCTTAATTCGTATACTTTGTTAGTAATCAGGTTGATAGGGAAAAGCTGGCCATTGTGTGTGTGGCCCGATAACTGAACATCTGCAGAGGTCTTGCTAACCTGGTCAATCTCAGTAGGACGGTGATCAATTACAATAATGGGTAATGAGTTGTCTGCAGATTTAATGAGTTCTGCAATTGATTTTCTTGACCGGGAACGGCTGTCATCTCTCCCGGCCAGGTTAAAGGAACTGTCAACTACAATAATTGTATCGCGTAAAACTTTAATACCTGCTTCCCTGAAGAAATTTTGGGCACCTTGTCCTGCATAATAGTCGTGGTTCCCCAGAACTGCAAACACTCCATATTTTGTTTTGATCTGCTTAATAAGAATCTCGATTCTGACCATATCAGCACTCTGCCTGTTTCCTTCCACAATATCACCACCCAGTAACAGGATATCCGGATCTATATCTGAAATCTTTTGCTTAAACCTCTCAACAAAACGGATATTTGTCTCCTCCTGAAGGTGAAAATCAGCTGCAAAGGCGATTCTTAAATTCCTCATTTTTGATGCTCTTGCAGGAACTTCAATCTGGTATTCAGAAGTCCTGATAGCATTGAAGTTAATAACACCTAAAACCACCACTAATGCTGAAAGAGACAGGATTACTGAAAGAGCGGTTAATTTAAAAAGAAAGCTCTTCATTAAACCGGCCGGTAGAAACCTGAACAGCAAATTTATAATAAGGAAAATGTCGAAGGCAAGTACAAAAAGAAAAATGTAGAGGTAAAATGGAAGTATATAGTCTGCCATATCTGATAAAGTACTCGCTATAATACCTGTACCTCCATCTGAAATGATGTTGCTGAGTGGATAGATCAGGGCTAAAATAATGTAGATCAGAGTATAATAGCGTCTGTACCCTTTGTTTATAAAGAGCTGCCATATCCTGATGAAAACATAAATATTAGGAATAGTATAGGCGAGGGTTATTATTGTATGGAACATACTATACTATTTCGAAGACTAAGATTTTAAAATATTGCTTTTTCATAAATGGAAGTGTTTCCAAAGTGACTCACCTCCATACCTCCATGCCTCCATACCTCCATACCGCTATACCGCCATACCGTCATACCCCACACCTCACACCTCACAACTGTTTTAATTATACGTTTTCAGGCAAAACGTAGGGTTTCCGATACTCCTGTCGTGTCAGATAGCTGTTGGCCTCATCATCGTTAACGAATCTTTCCGTCTTTCCGTCGAATGTAAGCTTGCGTCCTGTCCTGTAGGCAATGTTACCCATAAGCATCATTGATGTTGACATGTGACCTTCATTTACATCGGCAATGAGATCCTGCCATCTGCGGCTCTTTACACAGTCAAGAAAATTCATAAAGTGGGTTTCAATACCTGCTTCTCTATACTCATTTACCTCAAGCTCCTTACTTGTTAGACTGGGGCCAGGCTCTTTTTTAGGGCCAAGAAATGATGTAAAGCTGTTACCACCGAGCAGCAAATATCCTTTTGAACCAAAGAATACCAATCCTTCTTCGTTTGGTGTATATAAGCTCCTTACCTCCATTTCCATAATTGCTCCGTCATCATACTCGAAAGTGGCAACCTGAACGTTAGGTACCTCCTGGTCTGAATCAAAAGCATAGAATCCACCCACGCAACTTATTTTGGTTGGATGGACATCTTTTTTCATCCCCAACCGGATCCTGTCCATCCCGTGTACTCCATTGTTCCCAAATTCCCCGGTGGCAGTATCCCAGTACCAGTGCCAGTTATAATGGAAATGGTTCTTGTTAAATGGTATCATTGGTGCTGGTCCCCGGTAGAGATCCCAATGAACACCTTCCGGAACTGGAGAATTTTGCACCCTTCCTATGCTGGGACGATGACGATATACTGTAGCACGCCCCATGTATATATCTCCAATTACACCTTCATGAAGTAATTGAATCGCTTTCCGGGTGATCACGTTACTGCGGTGTTGTGTCCCTACCTGCACCACCCTGTTGTATTTCCTTGCAGCCTGAACCATTTTTCTGCCTTCAACGATATTATATGACAATGGTTTTTCAACATATACATCTTTCCCGGCCTGACAGGCCCAGATGGTATGAAGCGCATGCCAATAATCGGGTGAGGCAACAGAAACAGCATCAATATCTTTATTTTCAAGCATATCACGAAAATCAACAACTGTAGACGGTTTAGTTCCTCCTAGTTTCTCTATATCTGCAATAACCTTTGGAAAAACATTTTCATCAGGATCGCAGATAGCTGCTACCCTTGAGTTCTTAATTTTTGTATAATTAGCTGCATGGCCTGATCCCCCATAGTATCCTCCACGGTCATTAACTCCTGCTACACCAATATTAATTACATCACTTGGCTTGGTCTGGACAAATCCTTTTATATAGGCAGGAGCTCCGATGGCCATTCCGGCAGATGCAACCATTGATTTTTTGATAAATCCGCGACGTTTTAATGATTTCATTGTTTACCTCCACATTTTAATTAAATAGAAACTAAGAATTCAAATATTTAAGTTTTTTATGGTTAAAATTTCATACAAGATATCTCAAAAAAATGATTTTTAAAAACTATTGAATCAATTGTCTTCGCTTGCTTCAAAATATGATGGTTTTATTACTGGTGAAACTATATATGTTAATGGAGGGGTATATTGTGGCTAAACCAGATTCTCATCCATGGGCTACTTAATATGTACTATTATTTCAATATAAAATCCAAAAAGGAGGGAGCTTGAATTTCACTATTTGATCAAATTTATTCAGTTAAAGAGGAAAACGGAGATTAATTCTTGCAATCATTTTTTTCTTAAAACTTATATTTTTTTGTTTTAAAAAAAAATGCCTTACTTTGGCTTTAACATATTTTAACAATCAATTAAAAGCAAGGGAAATTGACGCAACTTTTTATTGATTATTAACATCTATATTATAACCTAAGCTGTTCATTTTTAAGTTTCTGTATATCTTTTATAGCAGAAACAGATAAAAAACCATGAACAGAATGATTGTATAGTATTATTCTATTTAGTTGAATTTTAGATATTTATGATTGCATTTGGAAAAGGATATAATCCTGCCGGCAAAATTAACTCGAGCTGATTAAACTAAATATTACTAATTAAACTTAAATTTTATGAAAAAAAACTCTACGCAAAATTTTTTGCATAAAAACGGATTTATGCGCTTCGTAAAATTTTTATTAGTTGGGATATTTCTAATATTCCAACTTGGAGCGTATGGTCAGGGTAAGACTGTGACCGGTACCGTTACAGAAGATGATGGTACTCCTCTAGCCGGGGTTACTGTTATAATTAGAGGAACCACACAGGGTACTCTAACTGACATCGAGGGTAAATATTCTCTACCGAACGTCCCCGATAATGCTACACTTTCATTTTCATTTGTCGGGATGAGAGTACGGGAAATTGCTGTTGGCACTCAGACGACAATTAATGTAGCATTAGAAACAGATGCTTTTGGTCTTGATGAGGTTATTGTTATTGGTTATGGTACTGCGAGAAAGAAAGACTTAACCGGATCCGTTGTAAACGTTCAGGCTGAAGATTTTTTAAAGTACCAGCCAGCAGGTGTTGGTGATATGTTACGATCTGCAGTTCCCGGATTAAAGGTAACCTATAGCACAGATGCCAGGAATACCCCGGATTTTGAGATACGTGGTGACAATACTATTAAATCAGATGCCGGTGATGAAGCTGCTGCAAACCGCCCACTCATTGTGCTTGATGGAGTAATCTTTAACGGAGACCTGGCTGAAATTAATGTCAATGACATAGAAAGTGTTGATGTGTTGAAGGATGCCAGTGCAGCCTCCATTTACGGTTCACGTGCATCAAACGGCGTGATTGTATTTACAACCAAAAAAGGAGCTTTGGGCGCACCTGTCATTCGGGCAAGTGCAAAAGTAGGTATTGTAACCGGATCCAGGAGACTTGAAACTTTTAAAGGAGGAGATGAAGTGATGACCTGGCTGACAGATATGAATGAATCAATTAATGATCTGTCTACTGCCGAATGGTCGAAATTTGATAAATTTGAAAATGTTCCTGCAGCAAATCAGGCTGACTGGTTAATTGCAAATGGTATTCCCGGTGCAACTGACCCTACTGTGATTGCTACAGCATGGATTGATGGTTTTGGCTTTGAGCCAAACGAAAAAGAAAATTTCCTTAACGGTACTGTATACGACTGGCAGGATTTTTTATTCCAAACAGGGGTAAGGCAGGACTATGACTTAAGTATTTCTGGTCGTACTGACAGGGTTTCATATTATTGGTCGTTGGGATATATCAATAACGAGTCGGTTCAGGTTGGAGAAACTTTCTCATCGATTACTTCACGTTTGAATCTCGATGTTAAGGCAACAGATTATCTGAGTCTGGGTATACTGGCTAATTTCGCATATCAGAATGAGGGACAGGAACCAATAGGAGGCGGTGCTTACAGAACAGCCTCACCATACGATCAGCCATGGCTGAATGGAATGCCGCACGAAAGAGAATTTCTTAAAGAGGCGGGTGCAGGTTCGAACAGGGAAAATCCATTATTGAATCCGGCATACATGACAAGACTTTACGATCGATACAGAATATTCCCTACTATGTATGCAAAATTGAAACTTCCTTTTGGAATTACCCTTACTTCAAATCTAACAACACGTTTGGATTTCAGAAGAAGACTTTCATATGAGGATGGTGCAAACCCACGATGGGGACATGGTGGTTATGTGCAAAGGAGGAATAATCAAACGTTTGAGTGGCAATCTGATAATATCTTAAACTGGGATAAAGAGTTTGGTCAACACAGATTTTCAGTTACAGGACTGGTAAACGCAGAGCGTAACCAGAGCTGGTTTACAAATGCAAGTGGGACTCAGTTTTCACCTACTGAGGCACTTGGATATCATGGATTGCCTTTCGCTTTGATTCCGGGAGTTGATTCAGACGATCAGGCAACTTCAAGAAATGCTCTTATGGGACGTCTTAATTACGCTTTTGCCGATCGCTATAATTTCTCGGCATCAATGAGACGTGATGGTTATTCCCGCTTTGGTACAGATAATCAGTATGCAACTTTCCCTTCCATCTCGGCAGCATGGACGATTACGAATGAGAGTTTTATGGCAGGACGCCCCGGATTTTTAAGCTCCCTGAAGATTCGTGCAAGCTGGGGTGTAAACGGTAACAGTAGCGGATTAGGATCGTATGCAGCATATGCCAGCTTAAGTGATAATAAATACCTTAACTGGGACAACGGGTACTTTGTGGCGCCATATCTGACTATAAGCAGGATTGCTAATCCAACACTTGCATGGGAGAAAAACCAGTCATGGAACGTGGCACTTGATTACGGATTGTGGAATGGCCGTGTGAGTGGTTCTTTTGATTTTTATACTTCAATAACTACAGATTTACTTCTGGATAAAAAATTACCGACAGTTACCGGATTCAGCAGTATAACAACCAACGTGGGTAGTTTGAAGAATTCTGGTTTCGACCTGCAAATAAACACCGTCAATGTTGAAGCTTCCAATTTCCGATGGACAACCACCTTAAATGTTACATATAACCAAAACAAGATTGTGTCGTTAACAGGAGAAAAACTCCCGGTTATCGATGCCGACGGAAATCCTGTACTCGATAGCAATGGCAATCCCGTTATGGAAGAGCCTGACGATATTGATAATGGATGGTTTATTGGTGAGAACAAAGATATAATATGGGAATTAGATCAGAATGGTATTTATCAGGTTGGAGAAGAAGCTGAGGCTGCCATATATAATCTCTATCCCGGCGATTTCAAGGTTATTGATCAGAATAATGATGGTGTAATTAATTCAGCTGACAAAAAATTCCTTGGAGTAAGCAGTAATCCATGGTATATTACCCTCAGGAACGATTTAGAATATAAAGGTTTCGATATTGGTATTATATTTTTAGCGAAATTGGGTTACCTGGGTGGTTCTGGGGAGCCATTTAATGAAGATCAGACATACATTAAAAATCATAACTGGTATAACATACCTTACTGGACACCGACTAATGGAATTAACACTGCAGCAAGAGTTAATTCTATACAGATTTCGGATATGTGGATTTATACGCCTCTGGACTATCTGCGTTTACAAAATGTTTCTTTGGGCTATACTCTTCCTGGAAGTCTTTTAGACTTCTTAAAGTTTGACCGTGCCCGGGTTGCATTTGATATTGATAACGCTTTTGTGATGACAAAATGGATCTATGGTGACCCTGAGTCACAAAGCGAAATGCCAAGAACGTATTCCTTTAGTATAGACATTTCTTTCTAAAGCTATGACAAAACCTGTTAGAAATAATAAATATTTAACTAAAAATTAAACCAGATATGAAACACATACGAAACATAAAAGGAATATTCCTTGTGATCTTACTCACATTTGCATTATCGTGCAGTGAAGATTTCCTTACGGAGAATCCATTGTCCTTCCTGAGCCCCGAGAATACCTTTGTTGATGCTGAAGGTTTACAGACAGCTTTGAATACGGCATTGAAGGGAGTATTTAACCAGTGGAATGGTGACACCAGAGAGCTGATGTTCAATCATAATATGAGCGATGCCACTGTAGTATCTGCTACTGATAAGCAGGATGCTTATGTTGATCTGAGAAGATATGCAACACCTCAAAACACCAGAAATAATGATGCAGGTCGTGCCCGGTCATTTTATGCAGATAATTACGGCCATATAAAGGCTGCTAATACGGTGATTGATTATATCGACATCCCCGATTGGGCTGGTGGAGTAAATGATCCTGAAAGGAATCATCTTTTAGGCAGCGCCTATTTTTTACGTGCATTTTTCTACTTGCAGCTAACAACGCAGTTTGGAAATGTTGCCTTCCCTTTAAATGTAGTATCTGAATCAAGGCAGGATTTTAAAGTCTTTCATATGCAGGGCATCTGGGACCAGATGATTGCTGACCTTGAATATGCAGTACAGCATGTTAAACTGAAAAGTGAGATACCAAGGGGGCAGGCTCCCAATGCTGCTGTAAGAATGTTGCTTGCTAAATACTATATGATGAATTTAAGATTTGCTGATGCAGAAGCACAAATGGACATTGTGTTAACTAATGGTGAATCCAGGCTGTTCACTGATGCTGATGTTAATGTAGCAACTGTAAGAGTTGGCAATAATCTTAATCCATATACCGGAGAATTACTTGTCGGTTTAGACTGTGAGCAACCCGCCGATGCTGTAAATTTACTTCATATGACCGAGAATAGTCAAAAACTCACAAATCCGGAGGGCATCTGGTATCTTACTAATGTAGCAGCTGTTGATGGATCACAGGGAAGGGCTGCACGTATTCGCTCATGGGGTCCCAACTTTGTGAGTACAAATAAGGGAGTAAAAGCACCCCCCACCGGTACAGTTACAGGAATGAATATCGCACAAAACAGTGTCTCAAAGCAAATGCATAAGTGGGGCCGTGGACAGGGTTTTGCACGCCCTACAGACTATGCTCAGTATGAAATATGGGTTAAAAATGGTGAAACTGACAGGCAGGATTATCGTCATAAGAGAGGAAACTGGTTCGACATGGATATGTTATGGTATGATAATCCGGACCTTGAGGGAACTCCGTTCTACCTGCAACCGGCTCAGAAGGAATACAATGGAGTCCTGTTGTGTCAGGATTCCATCCGTTGCTGGTATGGTTATCCAATGTATAAATTTTACGCTAAGAACGTAGAAGATAATATTCAAAGACAGGATGGTGGAAAAACGGACTTGTATGTTTACAGGATAGCTGAAGCTTATCTGATAAGGGCAGAGGCTAGATACTGGCAAAACGACTTCTCCGGTTGTGCTGACGATATAAACGTAATAAGGGCACGTGCAAATGCGATACATATGTACACCGCTGCCGATGTGGCAGCAGATGGAATTGGTGCTGTACTGGATGAGCGTTGCCGCGAGTTATATGGGGAAGAATATCGACATGATGAAATTGTTCGTATGGCGGTAATACTTGCCAAAAGCGGAAAAAGCTATAACGGTAAAACATACTCAGTGTCCGGAACAGACTTAGAAGTCTCATTGTCGGCTAATAGTTTCTACTATGACAGGGTAATTGAGAAAAATGTCTTTTTCAGAGATGAAATTCACTGGGATACTTATCCTGATATTGCTTACACAATGGATCCTATGCATATATTCTGGCCTGTATACGAACCTTATCTAATAGGTAATATTCAGAATATATTGAATCAGACAACAGGTTACGATGGTTCTGAAAAGAATGTGGAGCCTTTAACACACGTTGTCCAGGCACCTGGCTTGCCAAATGTTGATCCTATGGAAGCTATAGGTGAAAGAGGAGGAAAATAGTATTATTTAATTAAACCGGGGTTTTTTAAAAAGTACTTTTTAAGACCTGGTGCAAACATTTGTGATCCCTTGTGGTGAAATGTAATTCATTGAACCACAAGGGATCACTGTTTTTGGTACGAGCACTCTAGGAGGAGAGCATGCCCCGCATTAGCGGGGAGTAGGGGGTGTTGAATAAGTGGGAACAACCACCCCGGAGGTGGTTTACTTTCGAAACATCCTCAATTATCATTAATCTGACTATTAATTATTACCTTTACATTGTGATTAGAATTTGATCTTGTATAAATCTGGAGATATCAATTTAATTATAAGGCCATGAAGAGATTAAGCATAATTCTGTTTTTCATTTATATATCAAATCTGCTTATTGCACAGGATCATATCATCCGGGGAGTGGTTAATACTTTAGAAAACATTCCCTTAATAGGTGCTGAAGTAAAAGTAATGAGTACAAAACAGTCAGTTTTAACTGATTCCTTGGGTAATTTCATAATTACCTGTAAACCAGAAGATAAGCTGAAGATAATGGCAAGAGGATTTTATACTCAAAATGTTAAGATTAATAATAATATAAAATTAGTGGCTGTCAATCTGAAATTAAAGCCAAGTGAAAAACAACAGGAATATGCCATTGGATATGGTTATATTTCTGATAAGGATAAAACAAATGCCGTAGCTGGTTTTAACATGAATAAGTATACTTATTCCAGATACAGAGATATGTATGATCTTATTCGTGGCCAGGTTCCGGGTGCTCAGGTTACTAATGGCGAAATAAGGATCAGAGGCGGCAGTAATTCTTTTCAAGGCAGCAGTGCCGCCCTTATTGTTGTAGATGGTGTTATATCGGATAGTGATATATTAAATACAATAAAGCCTATCGAGGTTAAAAGTATTAATGTTATTAAAGATGGTGGTTCTGCAGTCTATGGTTCCCGTGGAGCAAATGGTGTAATCCTTATCGAAACCCTAAAGGGTGGAGATGAATTAAAATAATCCCAGGTTACTCAACAACTTTGGCTTTATTCAAGAAGAACAGGCCAGAAGATTCTGTAAATGAGGCGTATATGTCTGCTGTGACCAAAAAAGGAGCTGTCATCCCGAACGAAGTGAGGGATCTCTCTCGTCCATTCCAGAGAAATCTTATTATATTAACAATCGTTAATGGAGATTGCCAGCTTTTTTCCCTTTATGCCAGGATTCGAAATAGAAAAAACCAACCAGTAATGCTGGAACTGCAAAGATTATAAATCCGAAATTATCGAGATTATTAACAGATACCAGTATACCTAATATGATTATAATGGAAGAACCAAGTGGCGGACTCCACCATACAAGTATATACCCGATAATATAGAAGATAAAGAATGCTGTCGGATCATCATGCCAGTGAAAAAGTGCACTGTAAATCTCTCTCAGTGTTCCTTCTCCATCATTTATGATTTCGATTATGAGCTTTGCACCAAAAGTTAACAGCATTATTGCAGTCACAATTATACCTAATATTTCCGGGACAAAGGATAATTTTTTAGCAGGTTTCATTGTTAGTTTATTTAATAATGAGTATCCGGAATGATGCATAAGACAATTTTTGATAAGTTATTATACCCCCTTCCCAACCTTCCCCCAAGAGGGGGAAGGAGCACTGAGCAAAGCTTTTCCCCCGTGGGGGAAACGGGAAAGGGGGTAGTTTTAAAACAGAGTGTAAGTATTTGTAATTTAACACAATAAGAATATTATATTTATAATTATTTTATTTTATTACTCATTTCCGATACTCATATAATTAAAGTTTCGCACTTGTTTTTAATGTACATGAAAACAGTTGTTTATATCTAGATTTCATATGCTATATGTTTGTGTGTCAATATCTTAATGTTTCCATTTTTGATTAAGCTGCATTTTTCATTTCCAGCTCATTTTGAAGCAACCGGTTTATGATATCATACGCTTTCTCATCGTTAAGGATCTTTTCTAATATTTCCATCTCATCTATTCCATCGAATAACGCATCTATTATCCTTAGCAGTTCTACGAACAATCCCCATAATCTTTCATTCAGGCGAGTTTGTATAATCCCCTCCCTGAGATGATTGAATAATTCACCTTTTGTTTCATAGTGTTCAAACCGGTATTTCAAAGTCAGTAAAATATGCTGGATCATTGTAATAGTCGTGTCAGCAATCTGAGCATCAAAATCATTGGACTGACATTTTCCCAGTCCCAACAGCTGCTTGGCTTCTTTGAAGAAAACCTCCACAGTCCAGCGAATCTGGTACGTTTCAATCATTCTGATAAATGTAATCTCTGTATCGGTAGTTACAAATACCCTCCATTTACCGTTTTTCCCCTGCCGGCTAAAGAACATCTTTATAGTTACCCCATTAAAATCCACTGTTGCTTCTTTGTACTGCAGCCTCAGTTTTCTGCACCTTTTTACCTTTCCAAGTTTATTACGGATCTGGCTATGAGTAAGCCTCTGATCCAGATATTTGAACTTGGTTTTTGGTGTTTTGTACATCCCTATCAGATGCACGGTCTGTTTCTTTACTCTAAGAACCGCCTTGATAAACGCCTCACAGGTAAACCAGCTGTCCATCAGCACATAATCAACCTTAACACCCTGGGATATGGCACGCCAGAACATCTTTAATGCACTCTCTATTTTGGTGCTGTCTGTTTCTTTTGCACGGTCCCAGGAATGGGTCCCGTTTTCTCGTTTCTTCCGATACTGTTTCCTGTACTCTTTCTTCTTCAAGCCAAACGGCCTGTCAGCATTCCTTCCTCTTTCACGATGCAAGGAAAAGTCCAAAGGAATAAATGAGACCCCATCCCAGTAGCCCATGGCCAATAGCTTATACCCAAGAATACACCGGTTCAACACGTGATCCCATATTCTGGAGACCTTTTCAATATACCTGCCTGTCTTGGAAAGAGTGCTGTCATCAAAAACGAGACACCTTAATGCTCCAGGATCTTTTGTTCCATTTGAATCAACCAGCTTGATGAACTTTAAACCAAACAACCACAGAATCATCCTCCAGCAAATTCCCCGATTATTCTTCAAACGGTAAAATGCATCCTTGCGGGCCTCGATATGTTTTGCCAACACACTTCCAGTAAACGAATGTATTGTTTGCAAACCAAGAAAAGGCAAGCAGATCAGACAGGAGAATATCGACTCAAAGCTATATCCTCTTTGCTTCAATGGGTTCAGACATTTGCACAAGCTCGAAAATGAAAAACATTTCAAAGAACTGAAAATAAAATCCGGTTCAAGCCACCTTGGAGAAAAACCGTTTTTTAATTCTGAAATTTTATTAATATCTTTACTCTGCAGCATGATTGTTTGTGTATGGTAACACTTGTTAATATACTCAAAAACAGTATATTAACCTAATAATCGTGCTGCATTTTTTAACAATTTCTACTTGGTTTTCAACATTTTAAAGAACTGCGAAACTTGAGT
>Ga0315546_1001520_pt1 | contig 14539 bp, 8 predicted proteins | sample SalMarSW160170MG_FD_203833 | JGI IMG/M metagenome (GOLD analysis project Ga0315546, IMG submission 203833) | Salt marsh sediment microbial communities from the Plum Island Ecosystem LTER, Massachusetts, United States - Salt Marsh Sediment SW1601-170 ... | reverse complement strand
TTAATGAATTCAGATAACAGCCAAAATCCATGCGGGCATGTTTCAACAAAGATTGACAATAGTTCTGATTTGATGACTGAATCTGAAGTTATACACTTTCTCAGGATACCGGAGATCAGCAATTCAAAGGACTATCATAATGTAATTGAGCACCTAAAGAAATTTCGAGGCTTGCCCAGGATTCATATATGCCGGAAAGCTTTGTACCCCAAAAAAGCCATTCTGGAGTGGATGGAAAAAGAAACTGATGTCGGAAAATAAGACTTGCGCTTTAGTTTTAGCTCACGTATAATCCGGTTTATATCGTGTGAGCTGAACCGGCACCAGAAAGGAGGTAATATGGAACAGTTGGTGAAGCTCAACAAACGGCCACGGTGTGGTGGCCGGAAATTTACCTATGCCCTTCGTTATAAAGGTGAAGATGGGAAACGAAAATGTGAAACCCTTGGCCACACAAACCAGCAAAAAGCCGAAAGGCAGTGTGCCCAGAAGGAAAAAGAGCTTAGAATGGGCTATGTTGCTTCCGGCTCTATGAGACTTAGAGATTTTACAAAAAACAGCCTAGCAAGGACAGGTGATCAGATCAGGGAAAGTACAAGGTGTGAGAATAAATCGGCTATGAAAGATTTCATTGGGACAATTGGCAATATTGATTTTCGTAGTGTCACTCTGGCACATGGCGAGTTGTATCTTCAGACATGTCTTGACCGTGGTAATAGCAAAGCAACCATAGCTAAGAAGCTACGGCATATAAAGAGGCTGTTCAAACTAGCGGTCAACCGCAAACAGCTTGATGAGAATCCATTGCAGCATATCGCCATGCCGAGAGCATCCAAGAAAAAGATCAATATTTACACCGATGCTCAATGCCAAAGGATCCAGAAAGCTGCCCAGGAATACACCCTCGAATGGAATCCAGAGAAATCTGCCAAATGGGATTTGTTAATCACAGTAGCTTTGGCCACTGCTATGAGATGTGCAGAGCTTTTGAATTGTACTTGGGCTGATATAGATTTCAATGCACAAACTATCGAAGTAAGGCCCAAGAAAAATACCAAGGATACTTGGGAATGGCTCGTCAAAGATGCTGACCAGAGAACTCTCCCTTTGACAGAGGAGATCGTTCAGATGTTTGTAGATCACCAGTCACGGCAGCCGGAAGGGTATCCATATGTTTTCGTTCCTATATCTCGGTACGACTACATCCAGAATGTGCTCAGGCCAAAAGGTAAGTGGACTCTCTCTGACTCCCGGCTAAAGGTGGTAAATAATTTCAAGAGGAGCTTTGACAAAATCCTCAGAAAAGCGGGCGTCAAAACAGGGACTTTCCATGACATCCGGAGGACAGCCATAAGCATGTGGTTTGCCAATGGCATGAGCGAGTACGATGTAATGACACTTGCAGGACATTCAAATTTTGCCACAACTCATCAATTCTACCTTGCCGTGGCGGATGATTTAATCCACCGTGCAAGGGTCGCAACTGCCCGGGGCCTGTGTCAAAAGTTGGTACGTTTTGGTACGCGGCCTGTTTTTGACCACCAATAGAAAAAGGCAAGCAACCATAACTGCTTGCCTATCTACAACTTATCGAATGGGCAGGGGCGGAATTGAACCGCCGACACACGGATTTTCAGTCCGTTGCTCTACCGACTGAGCTACCTACCCATAACTTAATTTGATACTAACAGGTTCATATTTATACTGTCAAGTCCTTATGCGGCAAAAACAGCCAAAAGCGCACGCCGATCTCAATTTAGTGTCAATTATCTTGAGGTTAAGCCAAAATACTATTCAACAATTCACCTGCTGTGACAAAGCCTTCGGGCCGCGCAGTAAGATAATATCTTTTCGTTGTCGGTATATTGAAATGCTCCGCAAGTGTCTGAACTATCTGGATTGACAACCTTTCAGCCTAAATGGCTGGTCAGTAAAAGTGCAGGTCTGTAATCAATTAGTGCGTTTCTTAGTAGTCCTTAAAGCTTCTCATCCATTGTGGCCAGTCCGTAGGTGCAACGCCGCCAGCAATGGTCCAGGAGCCAGCCGTGTCGTACTCACGATGCCACTTTAGCTTCCAGAGTTCTTTGAGACCGACTTTTCTGGAACTCCAATCCATAAAAAGAGCGTTGACATGCCCAATATGCCGATTGACACATGAAAACTGCATCTGACTAGAACGGTCACCATCATATGCGGGAGGCCCATCTGCCTCAGTTGGATTAATAGCAACATACATACAACCCAAAAACACTGGGATTTTATCTGCACCTTTTACACCAGTCTGCCTCCAGAATTGTGATCCTTCTTTATTAAGAGCATATCGACTCATAGCGTAACTGCCAAAAAACCCTGCCTTCGGAGCCCAGTCACCTCCCCAACCCCAATCTGCGTCCGCTGGTCCTCCCTTTGTGCCCCAGGTACCAAACGGGCCCCAGTTATTGTTAGGATTCTTGGCCGCCGGGCAGCATCGCATCATTGGGTCATTATAATATGGCTGATAGAATTGTGGCCACATCTTTTCATAGTTAGTGCCAAATTCCCTTGTATGGAAATAGCCGTTGTTGTCGGTGGTGTACATCGAAAATATAAGTCCCCATTGGCGAAGTCTTGATATACAAGCGACTGCCGCTGCCTGTTTCTTAACCCGTTGTATTGCCGGCATAAGTACCGCCATCAATAACGCAATAATGGCTATTACTACTAAAAGCTCTATTAATGTAAAACCCGTTAGAAGCAATCCTCGATTCTTGGGATGCTTACCTTTGTTTCTAATTTCTAACGGGTTAAACCCCGTTAGAAATACTCGGTTTTTCCTCCCGATATAATCGGGACCGATTTCTAATGGGGTGAATCCAATTCGCTTGTTCATAATGATGTTCCTCGATTGAATATTTTTATTGAAATGGTTGTTTATGCGGCCAGGAGTATTTTTCAAACCTGCCGAACTCCATTTGTGATGTATCAGTCTGGTCTTCACCCAGAGCTGAGCGAACCTCATCAACGTGAGCATCCACAAATACAGCGTTGATTGTGCCTCCATTTAATTTTCCGGTTGATGTGCTGTGGAATGTTCCAAACCAGTCACGTCCATCACCGCATAAAGCATTGTCGTTTAGTACGCGGATGCAACCCGGCCTCAGCCACATATTCTCCTCGGCGAAGAAAAATACTTCAGCTTTGCTTCTGGTTATTTCCGTTAACTTATAAATTCCGCCGTGTCCACTTGAGTCTGCTTCACCTGAGCCGTCCTTGTCGCCTGTCTTCGAGCCTAAGTAAGCGTTCATGCTGTAATTGTATTGCGGTATAACAGGAATGGATTTGTCGTGTTCGGGATGCGCTTCGCCCAGGAACTTGGCTAAGATTTTGAATGTTGGACATAGATGTACCTTCACGTTTTTCAAATAGGGCCAGAATGGGCCATTAGGTGGAAATCTCGGGTCGTGCCATCTGCAAAAGCGTGGGTAATTGGCATAGGGGTACTCATTTCCCACGAGAGATCTCCACGCGGATGGATATCGGCCATCATTATCGTCTAAGTACATAGACTGCGCTATTCCATATTGACGAAGGTTGGCTCTGCAGCCCATTTCTCTTGCCTGCTCTTTTACCCGCTGCAGCGCCGGCATCAAGATCGCCATCAATATCGATATGATTGCTATAACAACTAAAAGCTCAATTAATGTAAATCCGCCGAGGCGGATAAACCCCGTTAGAAATCTTCGGTTTTCCTGAGCAGGAATGCTGATTTCTAACGGGGTAAAACCTTTCCGTGTCCTCATAATTACGCTCCTCAATGAATCTACCCCGCACCAATTGGACCTGCTAAGAGCTTCTAATCGAAAACTTGATTGCCATTTATATTGTAAAACAATTGATGCGGGGCAGCAGTTTATTATTTAGATTCCTGTTTTTTTGGCCAGGCATATTTCTCGTTCTTGCCGTCTAACTCCATTTCTGAAGTATCACTTGGATCTTTACCCAGAGCCGAACGCACCTCTTCGACATGGGAATCCACAAACACTGCATTGCTGGTACCGCTATCTAAATCACCACTTGCAGTGCTATGGAAAGTGGCGAACCAATCGCGACCATCACCGCATAGAGCATTGTCGTTTAGTACATACTCGCAACCGTCTCGCAGCCACATATTCTCCTCGGCAAAGAAAAAAACCTTATCTTTGCTTCTGGTTATATCAAAGAACTTCAGATTCAGATAGTAATTCATGCTGTAACTATATTGAGGAATAACGGGTATATCTGGATCATGACCCGGATGCTTTTCTCCCAGGTTTTTGGATAGGATTTTGAACGATGGACATAAATGGACCTTTGTGTTCTTCAGATATGGCCAGAACGGGCCGTCGGGCGGGTATCTCGGGTCATGCCAGCGGCAGTAATGTGGGTAATTGGAGTAGGGGTCCTGATTAGCCACAAGAGAGAGCCATGGGTCAGGATATTTGAAGTCATTATCATCCAGATATATAGATTGTGCTATACCATATTGACGTAGATTAGCCCTGCAGGCCATTTCCCTTGCCTGCTCTTTTACCCTCTGTAGCGCCGGCATTAGAATTGCCATTAATATCGCTATTATAGCTATCACGACCAAAAGCTCAATTAATGTAAAACCCGTTAGAAGCAATCTTTGATTCTTGAGATGCCTACTTTGGATGCGGAGTTCTAATGTGGTAAATCTCTTTTGTCTATTCATAATTCCGCTCCTTTTATTTGTTGAACTTCATTGTTCATCGTTATGTATACGCAAACACAGTAATCTATTTATAATTATCGCAATAAATCTTTTCAAATGGAACCTCATTTTGGCTAAATAAATCGTCATTATGTGCAATTATATATTTATCTTCCAATGTCAAAGGAACCATATTTATTGCAGGTTGGAACATATATTACCAGTTCATTTCGTGCGATATAAGTAGCTTAGAGAATGTTATTTACGGTAATCAAATAGGCTAACCTCAATGATGAGAGATCGAGGTTGGATGTTCGATGTTCGGCGAGTCTTGAGTATCGAGAATCAAACATCGAGTTATTCTTTCTTTCAGGAAATTTTCTTGATATGTATAGAAAACTAATTTATTTTCTTTCGTTAATATGAACGGTTATTGTGGCGATGCCTTGATGACTTAGGTATAGGTAACTACGAGCTATGAGTAAGAGTCGCAAAGTTATACTTATGATGGAGACTTCGCGGACGTATGGACGGTCCATTCTGCGCGGCATAGCGCAATATTCTCGTAGTCATGGGCCCTGGATATTTTTCAAAAAGGCCCCATTCTACTGGAGAACCGGTGGTGGAAAAATCACTTTGGATGAAATATTCAAGATGGGTGCCGATGGTTTAATTCTGCGTGAACAACGTACACGACAGCAGACTGAGAAGATTCTTGCTCTGGGGCTTCCTACAGTTGTTTCTCCGTACACTGAGCTATTTCCGAATTTGCCTAACATCATAACCGATGACGCGGCCATAGGGAGAATGGCCGCTGAGTATCTTTTACATCGAGGCTTCAAGCAATTTGCATATTGCGGATTCGGGCAAATGTATTATTGGTCTCGCGAAAGAGGCAAAAGCTTTAGCCGGAGAATTGCTGAAGCTGGTTTTGAAACACAATACTACGAATACGAGCTGAATAAATCAAGGGCCCAACGTTCATGGGAGAAAGAGTTGGATGCCATCACGGCCTGGCTTAAACAATTGCCAAAACCAATCGGCTTGATGGCTTGTAATGACGATCAAGGCCAGCATGTTCTCGAGGCCTGCAAGATTGCGGGCCTTCATGTGCCGGAGCAGGTTGCAATTATAGGATTGGGCAATGATGACCTAATCTGTGATTTAGTCAGCCCGCCTCTTTCCAGCATGGCCGTAAGTGCGGAAAAAGCAGGTTATGAGGCCGCTGGGGCGTTGGATAAAATAATGGCGGGCAAAAAAGTGACAAATCAGAAAATTGTTGTCCGGCCTACCCACGTTGTGACCAGACAATCAACCAACGTCTTTGCAGTTGCTGACCGTGACGTTTTGATGGCATTGCATTTTATCCATCGACGTGCCAGGAAAGAAGCAATTCAGGTCGATGATGTGCTGCGCGCGGTTTCCTTGTCCCGTCGCAGCCTATATAATCGGTTTGCCCAGATACTCGGCCGATCGGTACACGAAGAAATCAAGCATGTTAGGGTGGACCAGCTTGCTCAGTTGCTGGTGAGCACAAACGTGCCTATATCTCACATCGCCTCGACTCTGGGCTACTCAGACATCAAAAACATAGCTCGGTACTTCAAGCAGCTAAAAGGGATGACACCGCTTGAATACCGTAAATGCCATTCTCTGAGTTAATCCCGCTACGGCTCGGTCTTCGCCGAGATGAGTTAAAAACCCACACTAAAATTGTCTGCCAACGATTTAGCAATCTTTCTGGTGGTTGGATGTATTTGTATATGTTCAATTAGCGCGGATTGCACAAAATGATGATTTTTTTATCCAAAATGAGGTTCTCTCGGAGTTGTTTTATTTATATTATATAAACAAGAGGTTTTGTGTGGACGATATTTACCCTGCACCAAGTGTCTGAAGGCTTTAGATCCAAAGGGCGGAGAAGCTGGTACTTTAGCGATAGTTTCAATTGGTGCAGGATCGAAGGCAAGGGTGTTTTGGTGTGTGGCCAAAGCATGTTGATCTGCTTTTTTAACTTTTTGGGAGGAGAGGTAATTTGTGTAGAAAACTGATTTGCTTTGTAGTTTTTAATGTTTCATTTCCAGTCATGCAATTGTCAGCTTTTTTAAGTAAGAAGGAGGTAGAATCATGATAAAAAAAATCCCTATAAGATTGTTGTTTGTACTGTTTGTTGTGATGTGTGGCAGTATCAACCTAAAAGCAGCAGATGAGATTTATTATCCAATCCTAAAGCTGGATATTAACAACGGAGACATCTCTGCAGAAACAGAGCCTAACTTTGTTTCTTTTACCCTTGCTGACAGCGGCTCAGAAGTAGATGGTATTACGGTTGAATTTACCGCCGGTACTCTTGATTCACGACGACGCGCTGCGCCAACCGGAATACCGTTTGAGCAGATTTATCGAGATTTTGTATTTTCACGACCCGGTGGAATGACGATTACATTATCGGGACTTGTGCCTAATCAAACCTACGAGATAACAGTTTATGCGTATGATACAGGTAGTGCAGGCAATCGTATCGCGGACTGGATAGCCAATGGGGATTATATTTTCACGACTTCGTTCAATGGTGGGCAAGGGCCTACGTCTGCATACTCTCACGCTTTTTGGGGACTGACAACCCCAGATAGCACCGGTACAATTGTTCTGGAATGTACAGCTAATCCGAACACTACTGAACTATCGGGCGCGAATAATCCCTTTGGTTTCATTAATGGCTTAGAGATCTATTCGCTTATTCCGGTAAAGATTGCTCGTCGTCCCAGGCCGGCTGAAGGTGCACTTCTTTCTGGTACAACTGTGAACCTTAGCTGGTTGCCGGGTGGTTATGCCGTCTCGCACGATGTGTATTTAGGCGACAATTTAGACGATGTAAATACTGCCACTAACAGTGGTCCAATGGGGCCTGGTGAAATTTACAAAGCACATGTGGATGATGCCAATAGTTATACGGTCGACGACCTTATTCCAGGCACGACCTATTATTGGCGGGTCGATGAGGTAAATAGTCAGTATCCCGACAGTCCATGGAAAGGCGATATTTGGAGCTTTACAGTCTCCTCAAAATCTGCCTACCAGCCCATTCCAGTCGATAGTTCCTTGTTTGTTGATCCAAATGTAACATTGAGCTGGGCAGCAGGCACAGGTGCGCAGTCGCATCATGTGTATTTAGGCGATAATCTCCAGGATGTGCAGGCCGGCACAGGCGGCACAGATAAAGGGACTGTTACAGAACCGAATTATAGTCCTCCTGGTTTGCTCGAACGTGAGAAGACTTATTATTGGCGGGTAGACGAGTTCGATGGCGTAAACACACATACAGGTGATGTCTGGAGCTTCACCACCACCCTTGAGGGCTTAGGTACGGTCGTCTTTGATATATGGGAAGGTATTGCTGGCTCTGCTATAACCGATCTCACGGATAATGGGAATTATCCGGACAATCCAACCCGGAGCGAAGAGATAACCTTGTTCAGCATTGGGACGGAGCCTGGGGGTAGCTACGATGATAACTACGGTGGCCGAATTCATGGTTGGCTCTATGTGCCGCTGACCGGTAACTATACGTTCTGGCTCACATGTGCCGACCAAGGCGAATTATGGTTGAGCACCGATGATGACCCCACCAACGTACAACTTTTAGCTTCTGAGCCTACCTGGGGGTGGTACGATGCTTTTAATCGAAAGTCCGATCCAATCCCACTGATAGGAGGTAGTAGATACTACATCATGGCGATATGGAAGGAAGCCGCCGATTGGGACCACTGCCGGGTGGCTTGGCAAGGTCCCGGCATTCCAAACATGGAGATTATTCAGGGCAGTTACCTGTCGCCATACAAGCCCGTGAATGCCTTTGGGCCGACCCCCGAAAATGGCAGCACATATGTGAATCAGACACCCGTGCTTCACTGGAATCCTGGAAAATACGCTGCTTCGCATAATATATTCTTTGGCTCGGATCCAAACTCTCTGAGTCAGATTGCGACAACACCAGCAGGACGAGAGAAATATGGACCCTTATCACCACCACTTGATGTGAACCAGATTTACTACTGGCGGGTTGATGAGGTTAATGACCTTAACCCCGAAAGCCCGTGGCCGGGAAGTGTCTGGAGCTTTACGACAGCAGACTATATTGTTGTGGATGATTTTGAAGACTATAACGACTACGCACCTGACAGGATATTTGATGCGTGGGGAGATTTCTTCGTGAATAATACCGGTATGACTGTGGGGCACTTTGATCCTCCATTTGCCGAGAGGACTATAATTAACCGTGGCTCTCAAGCCATGTACCTGCGATATGACAACGATGGTACTGTAAATGAGGGCACGAACTACGAACAGACCGGGACATTGCTTTATTCCGAAGCAGAACGCGAGTGGACGGATGCACAGGATTGGACCGCAAAAGGTGCTACCTCTTTATCGCTATGGTTCAGAGGCATACTGGCATCTGACGGCAGCTTTACAGAAGGTCCACCAATCACAATGACCTCCCGTAGTGAGGACATCGTAGATGAGGCTGACAGTTTCCACTTCGCTTATAAACAGCTTTCTGGCGAAGGCAGCATAACTGCAAGGGTAGTCAGTATTGCTGCTGTCACCGACGATCCTAACGATAATCCTGCTCCGGGGGCCAAGGCGGGAATTATGATTCGCGAGTCGCTGGAACCGGGGTCTGTAAATGTTGCCATGGTCGTAACCTTTGGTAGTGGAATTAACTTCCAATATCGTAGTGAGGGAAATGCTGGTACTGAGCTAACTACAGAAGCTAGCATCACCGTTCCACAATGGCTCAGACTCACCCGCAGCGGCAACACCTTTACCGGAGAGTATTCTGCTAATGGAAATACTTGGACGACGTTGGGTACTCCTGTGGATATTCCTATGCTTCTGGATATCTATGTAGGCTTATGCTTGGCAAGCGATAATATCGATGCGGTGTGCTCAGCCGAATTTTCTAATGTTACTACCTCTGGCACAGGCGATTGGCAATCGCAGGATATCGGCATAGAAAGCAACATTGGTGAGCAGCTTTATGTGGTGCTGCAGGATAGTGCAGGTAATAGTGCGGTTGTTATAAATCCTGACCCTGCTGCAACTACGATCGGCACCTACACGGAGTGGAATATCCTATTTACGGAGTTTACCGGCGTTAATATGCAGGCTATCAAGAGGCTGTCAATTGGTGTAGGTGATAGAGCTAACCCACAGCTTGGTAGTGCAGGTGATTTGTACATTGATGATATCGGGCTGCGGTTTCCTGTTTCTGAACAATAATGTCAGGTCCAGACATTAAAATCAACTTGGGGCCTATACTTGACTGATTGATTATGTATAGGCCCCACACGGTTTTCGCTACTTGTTGCACTTATGAGTTGAATCCGCCGAACGTATGATGGTGCTACGGTCAGTTTATATGTGGATGCAGCACCTGAAGCGACTAAAGCCACTACAAACGTCTTAGGCGTAAGTCCCACCAACTTATGGATTGGAGCGAATTCAGAGTATTCCGAAACGCGCAATTGGGATGGCCTTATCGACGAGGTGATGATTTACAGCCGGGCCTTGTCACAGGCTGAGGTTGTCTACCTTGCGGGCAAGTAGAATATCTGATTCTCGATTTAGGAAAACCTGAATCAGAGCGGTTTTATTTTGTACTATTTCGGGGCCTATATGGATTTATTATGTCTGTATAGGCCTCGATTATTTTATTGCGGAGAACTAAATAAGGCTTGTAATACGCCTAAATGAAAATCTTTTTGTGGAAAATTATAATCAGCTCTGCTATATTATCGCTGTGTTATAGTTCGGCAAATAATCAATAAAACGCAGTCATTAGTAATAATAAATTGCAGATGTCTTACACCGTACTCGCAAGAAAATATAGATCGCAAACGTTTGATGAGGTCGTTGGTCAGGACCCTATCGCAAAAACCCTCAAAAACGCCATAAAAACCGACAGAGTCGCACATGCCTATCTGTTTACCGGCACTCGCGGCGTTGGTAAAACCACTATGGCACGAGTGCTGGCTAAATCTCTTAACTGCTTATCTGTTGATGCCCCAACCGATGAGCCATGCTGTAAATGCGATAGCTGCATCTCTATAAATCTTGGCGAAGATATCGATGTCATCGAGATCGACGGCGCTACCAACCGCGGCGTCGATAACGTTCGTGAGCTGCGTGAGAACGCTATTTTTCGGCCTGCTCGTGCGAGGTTCAAGATATACATCATAGACGAAGTGCATATGCTCACCACTGAGGCGTTCAATGCGCTTCTGAAAATATTGGAAGAGCCTCCCAGCCATGTCAAATTTATATTCGCAACAACCGAGCCGAATAAGGTCATACCCACCATCCAATCCAGATGCCAGAGATTCGACTTCAACAATATAAACGCCAGTCTCATCGCCGGACAGCTCAAGCTCATACTCAAACAAGAAAAAATTAAGTACGAAGAAGATCTGATTCTGCCTCTGGCTAAGATGGCAAACGGCTCGATGAGAGATGCCCTGAGTCTGTTGGACAGACTTATAAGCACCGGTGAAGAAATCTTGACGTTTGACCTGCTCGAGGAGTTTCTGGGTCAGCCGAATAGTGAAAAAATCTATCATCTCATTGGTCAAATAGGCGATGGCAATGCAGCCGGAACACTTGCTGCGACGGAAGATTTAATCGGCACAGGTCTCAGCGAAGTGCAAACCGCTGGTGCGCTTATTGATTGTATGCGTGACTTAATGGTAATAAAATCCACGGCTCGACTGAGCTCGTCGAAGTCCGGCTCAGAAAGCAATCTTTTGATTCTAACAGCCGAACAGAAAAAACACGCTACTGAGCTATCTGAAAAATTCGATACTGCTGCACTTATTTACAACATAATCGCTCTTGAGAAGTTGCGCTGGGCCCTTAAAAACAGCGACACGCCCAGGGCGCTTTTAGAGGCAACATTGCTGCGATTTGCCTTAAGTGAGCATTTCCTCAACGTCGATGAGCTTATGTCGCAATTGCAAGGCCGCCCAGCTGAGACCGTTAAAAAAAAAGATTTAACAAATGAAGGTCCACGTGTAACGAGCCACGAGCGACGAGTCACGAATAGCGAGCCACAGAAATTATCCGAGCAGCCGGAAATCCAATCAATAAAAGCCGGCTGGCCAAGCATCCTGGAAGTCGTAAGTGACAAACTTGGTAACGGCACAGCAGGATTATTAAGCTCTGCTGTACCGAGTCGGCTCCAAGGCAATGTGCTTACACTCGAATTTAGTCCTTCCGCTAAAATGCAGAAAGAAATGTGCGAAAGCAATAACCGAGCAGAGCAAATCAAGTCCGTGTTAAGTGAGCACCTGGGCAGGGCTATAACATTGAATTTCCAAATGGCCGGCAGCACACAAGAAAAGGCTCAGCCTACAGCCAGGAAGCCTAAAAGCAGCAGTCAAAGGAAAAACAGGATAATTAACGATCCCGCAGTTAAAACAATCCTTCTGGGTCTGAACGCAACGATAACCGGCATCGAAGAAGACTCAGAAGCTGATTAATGACCCACCTTCCAGCTTAGAACAAAGGCTTAGTTGCAGCCCGGCACGGCGGCACAATTTACACAATCTGATCCTGATATAAATGCTATAACTAACACAACTACCGTAAGGCATACTGCGTACTGCGGCATTACTATGGGGGAAAGAGGAAAATTGCTATCGGGATAAACCGGATGGCATATTTAGCCGATACCTGAAATACGTCCTACACTCAGTGAAAAACGAATTGTCCAGTGAGACGAGTTCAGGAAAAACCAAATTTGCCCTTTATGCCAAAGTCGAAAGACTTTGTGCCGGGCGGAGGGTAGACTATAGCATTCGATGCCACTATAAAAGAATACCTCAAAGAAATCGATGAAGCGGCACTTCTTACAGAGGAGCAGGAACATTTCTTAGGCAAACTAATTGTGGAAGATAACGATCCCTGGGCCAGAGAGCAGTTAGTGCGAAGCAATCTAAGACTGGTAGTTAATATCGCGAAAAGGTACACCAACCGGAGAATGAGTCTTGGAGACTTAATTGAAGAGGGTAACATCGGCCTTATAAAAGCGGTGGATTACTTTGACCCCGATCGTGGAGTCCGGTTCAGCACATACGCAGCATGGTGGATTAAGCAGAGTATTAAACGCGCTCTGTTAGAAAGTGTTCAGCCGATCCATATCCCCACATACATGGTTGTGTTGATAAATCAGTGGCGTCATACCATAGCGGAACTGGAAAGCAGCTTAGGCAGAACCCCGGATGTGGAAGAGATGGCCGATATTATGAAACTGCCGCTGCGTAAGGCAAAGGTCATACACAGGATTGTAGATGTTCTCAGTTCTGTGAGGGATACCTCAAGTGATGAGGAGTCCGACGAAAGCCAAATGTTAGAGGCAACGTTAGAGGACCATAATGCCGGCAGGCCGGAAGACGAGTTGGAGGCGGATGAAGAACAAGCAAAGGCCTTGCGGCTCCTGAGCAGGATTGACCCCAGAGAGGCCAAGGTCTTGAGGCTGCACTATGGTCTTGGCCCGTTTGGGACTTGTAAACCGATGGCGTTAAGGGATATCGGCAAGATGATGGATCTGACACGGGAGCGGATTCGCCAGATTCGCCGTGACGCTCTTACCAAGCTTTATGAATACATGAACGAAGAATAGACCAGCTACTCGCCAGGCGAAGGCAAAGCTGCCTGCCAATTGGCCACATCATTGCCGTATTCCTCTGCTACCCTGCGACCAAGAGATAATCCACCACCATCAGCTTCTATAGGCCACAAGTCCACGCCGCCAGGACAATCCTGCGGATGTGAGCCATCACTGTAACTTACCAGGTCCAGCCGAATGTAATACCTGTTGCCGTCCCCATCCAACTCACCCGGCATACCAAGCTCGGCCTTCTCACCGCTATTACTCAACTGACCATCATAAGGACCCAAAACCTGCACACCTGCAGCAGTATCGATATACGTCAAGGCAAAAACCGACAGGTCCTTAACCAACAGCAAATACCCTCCAGCAGGTATCGTCACGGGAACATCAGCAGGAAAAGTAAAGTCTATGCCATCGGTAAACTTCCACGGTGCCTGCTTATCGTAATCATATAAAGTAACCGGCTCTGTGCTTATATTATAAAGCTCTATATATTCCTCATTCTGATTGCCTGATGGAGGATTGTACATAATCTCACTTATAACAATAGGACCTACCTTTGGATAGGCATTAGCAAGGCCGGGAGTGTTCTCGCTCATTGCTACAAAGTTAAAGTTGTCCGTGCTGCTTTTATAGTATCGGCCAAACGATACGCCGCTCTGCGAGGCGTCAAAATCCTCCGACTGCCTGTATCCCGTCAATACTCCATCCTGAGCTGAGGTTAAATACACAGTCTCACCGTTGCCGCTTAAGGCAAAAGCCGTATGACGGCCGGGGTCATTTGCGTTACCGAAGTGAGTATTATCATAGAAAGCAATATAGCCATAAGCGGCTATCGTTGTTCCATCAGCAATCTCATATTTGGTAAGGTTGGAACCGCTATCACTTAAAAACCAGCCTGCGATGCTGACAGGCTCATCGGTGGTATTGTGCAGCTCTATCCAGTCCGGAGCACCAGCGGGGGAATTAGCCAACAGCTCATTGATGACTACAGCGCCGGGGTTGGGAATGATGCCGCTATCATCCTGACCTGGTGAGCCGCCGATATACGCACTGGCCCGCCAGGAATCCTTCGCAGACCAGCTATCAGTATCTGTGTTGGCCGGGTCTATGATGGTTAGAGAGAAACCATCTCCATCGGTAATTGAACGCCAATTGTCTTCATAGCTAAAGTC
>Ga0315546_1001516_pt1 | contig 14596 bp, 10 predicted proteins | sample SalMarSW160170MG_FD_203833 | JGI IMG/M metagenome (GOLD analysis project Ga0315546, IMG submission 203833) | Salt marsh sediment microbial communities from the Plum Island Ecosystem LTER, Massachusetts, United States - Salt Marsh Sediment SW1601-170 ... | reverse complement strand
GGGGATTCTTTCTGACGTTCTCCATGTCCGGGTCAATCATCAGGAACCTGAAATCGTCGTAGCCCAAACTCATCGCTTTCTCGAGGCTCTCGAGCGCCGGGGCTATCTGTCCGAGGACAGAGTAACTACAGGCGAGGTTGTAGAAAACGACAGGGTCTTTTGGTCTGAGACGCGAAAGCCTCCGGTCAATTTCAAGCCCCTTTTCGTAGTAACCTCCATCAGTGTAAGCATGTCCCAGAGAAATGAGCACGTCAACGAGGTTGGGATCTCTCTTCAGTATGCCCTCGTAAAACGATATCTCGAAGTCGAGGTCTCTCTTTTTTCGCTTCTTCCTGGCCATAGGTTGAAAAACCCTTCCGCCTGCCTGCGCTCATTCGCTTCCGCTGTAAGCACAAGACCTTCACAACCGCTGTGTACCAAATATTTCTCTCGACCTCAAGGAGATTTCGATGGAAAACCATTCCGAGGAAGCAAGAGAACCTTTCCGCAGGGTCCGCACTCCGCTGCGTCGAGGACACGCCGCCTTCATCGTGACAGTCTCCGGCGGGTAGCAAGTTGTGCGAGGAAAGGAGGGAAGAGGAGCACAACGCAGAGGCGCACAGGCGCAGAGAATAAGATGAGAACACCCCCTCCTCGCCTGCCGTGGCACGGGCATCTTGCCCATGATTCCCACGGGTGCCCCGCCAGAGGCGGGGGATGCCACGTGGCGGGCAGTTGTTCTTCTCGCGCTCAGAGGCATAGCCCGCCGTCCCGCGTCCTGCGGGATGTTCATGCTTTCGCGTTGCTCTTGCACCGCCTCCCCCTAACCCACCAATAACTGAAGGATTACCTTCCGCTTTAATTCCCTTTGGCCTCGCGACGGGATTTCAGTATGATTTCCCCACGAGTTGATTGCGAAATCTGACGTTTTGGAGGGACAATCTATGAGAAAATCTCTTTTCATTTTCGTGGCATTGGCATTGGCTGCCTGCGGATGCGGGCGCAAGAAGATAGCCCCTCTCGGCAGCAGCGCTGGTAAACGCCCCGACCTCTACATCGAAGTTTCTGCGCTGGGCCAGCTCGACTATTTCGATGACCACAAGCTGGGAATGAAGCTCGTGGCCGAAACGCTCGGCGTCGAGACCGATTACCGAGGTCCGTCCGACTACAACATGGACGAGATGATTCTCTCCCTGGAGCTCGCCATCGCCAGAAAGCCCGGAGGGCTGGTGGTGGTCGGATTTGAAGAGTCTCTGACGCCTATCGTGAACAAGGCTGTTGATGCCGGCATTCCGGTGGTGACGGTTGATTCTGACCTCCCGAATTCGAGACGCATCGCCTTTGTCGGCACGGGCAATCGTCGTGCGGGCTACACCGGCGGGATGAAAATGGCGGAATTATCGCATGGCGCGGGGAAAGTCGCACTCATGACCAAGGTCGGACAGCCGAACCTCGAGGAGCGGGTCAGCGGCTACAGGAACGCCCTTGCGAAGTTTCCGAAAATGGAGATCATCCAGGTCGTTGACACCGGCAGCGATCCCACACGTGCCGCTCAGGCGGCTGCGACCCTCATACAGAAATATCCGGGGCTTGCTGGCATCGGTTGTGTCGAAGCTGCCGGAGGCGCCGGGGCCGCGACAGCCGTCAAGGAGGCGGGGAAGGTCGGCAAAATCAGGATCGTAGCCATGGACCGCGGCTCGGAAATTCTCCATTACATAGAGGACGGCGTTATTGACGCCTCCATCGCCCAGCAGACCGCCCTCATGCCCTACTACGCGGTCCTCATCCTCTACAACCTGAACCACACAGAGATTCCCATCACGTCCGATAACAAGAAAGCCCGCGTCCCCGGATGCCCCTCGGTGATTGACACGGGGGTTATCATCATTGACAAAACCAATTACATGTATTTCGTCAGGGAATCTCGCATCGAAGCTTCGCTCATACCTCCTTCGTTGCCGGGAGAACTTCCCGCCGGGCGGGCACAGGTGTCTGCCTGTGGAGCGAGGCTTTTTTCCACCCGACCTGGCATAGCGGCAATCGTCGGCAAGGCGTGGAGTCATCCGAAAAATCCGTTGCTGCCTTCCCCCGCCGATACCTCCAGCCGTTGGGGGCTATGAGCAAACGAGAAACCGTAACGAGCTGTACCGGCATCGCCAGAAAGAAAAGCCGCAGAACATGGACGAAATCCTCGAAGTCGTGGAAATGACCAAGCAGTTCCCCGGCGTGAAAGCCCTCGACGAGTTCAGCTTCTCCCTTCGCAGAGGAGAAGTGCACGCACTGGTTGGAGAGAACGGCGCCGGCAAGAGCACCCTCATCCACGTTCTCGGCGGGGTCTTGAGGCAGGACGACGGCGAAATCATCCTCGAGGGAAAGAGGTGCGTTTTCCGTAACGCGAACGACGCATCTTTGAAAGGAATCGCCGTGGTTTATCAGGACCTAAGCCTCGTCCCGAATCTCTCCGTTGCCGAGAACATTTTTGCCAACAGGCAACCGGTCGGGCGATTCCGCTTCATAGACCGCAAGGCTCTCAACTCCGCTGCAAGCGTTCTGCTGCGCCAGTTCGGGGAAACCATCCCCCCGACTCTCCTCGTCAAGCACCTTCCTCTTGGGAAGGCACAGGTCGTGGAAATCCTCAAAGCAATCTCGCTTTCACCCAAAGTTCTCCTCATGGACGAGCCGACGTCCTCCTTGAGCAGAGGAGAAATTCAAAAGCTTTTCGCCAGCCTGCGGCGATGGAAACAAGAGGGGCTGAGCGTTCTTTTCGTCTCCCACAATCTCAGCGAAGTTTTCGAGGTTGCCGACAGGGTCACTGTCATGAAAGATGGTAAATACGTTGACACCGTGCCCGTTTGCGATACGAGCGAGCATGAGCTGGTCCGCAAAATGGTCGGGCGAGCAATCCGGAATATCTTCGGGCAAAGACTCCGGCCACCCGGAGACCGAATCCGTTTTTCTGTTGAGAGATTCACTCGAGCGGATGACTTTAGCGACGTTACTTTTCAAATTCGCGAAGGCGAGATCGTAGGGCTTGCGGGGCTGGTCGGGGCGGGAAGAACGGAGCTGGGAAGAGCGCTGTTCGGGGTGGAGCCGCCCGATTCCGGCAAAATGAGTCTCGACGGCAAAACGTGCCGAATCCGCTCCCCACGGCAGGCTATCCGCGAGGGAATCGCTTATCTCACCGAAGACCGGAAACTCCACGGGCTGTGCCTCTCTCTCGCCGTGAGCGACAACCTTGTCTCGCCCAACCTGAAAGCCTTCGCAAGCAGAGCAGGCATGCTTTCCGACCGCCGCATCCTTTCCTTCGCGGAGATGTGCCGTCAGCGATTTCGCATCGTTACTCCCTCCGTGACGCAGAGGGTTATGAACCTCTCCGGAGGGAATCAGCAGAAGGTTTTGCTTTCCATGTGGGTCGGAATCAACCCGAAGGTGCTCATCGCCGACGAGCCGACGAGAGGCGTGGACGTCGCCACCAAAAGCGAGATTTACCATCACTTGCGGCGAATGGCCCGACAGGGCACGTCCATCCTTCTCATCTCCTCCGACCTTCAGGAAATACTGAAGATGAGCGATAGAGTGCTAATCATGAGGGAAGGAAAAATCGTCGGCGAGACGCCCGCACAACACGCCACGGAAGAGCTTATTCTCTCGCACGCGATTGGGGCAGGGAGTGCGCAATGAATCGGAAGCTTGGAACGCATCAATGTGCCGAGGGTAATCATGGGAATTAAATCCTTGCTGAAATCCTCCCGGTCGAGCGAGCTGGGCTTGCTACTCGTGGTGGGAACCTGTTTTGTCATCATGTCCGTAGTCTCCCCCGTGTTCGGGAAGCTCGTTACAATCAAAATCATGCTTCTTTCGCTTTCCGTGAACGCCATCATCGCTTGCGGCATGGCAATCCTTCTCATTTCGGGCGGCTTCGACCTCTCTGTCGGCTCAGTTCTCGGATTGAGCGGCATGGTTGCGGCTCTCGGAATGAAATATGGTTTTCCATTTTACGTGGCTTCGCTGTTTGGCCTGATGGCCGGCGCCGGCGTAGGCGCCGCCAACGGCTTTGTCATCGCCAGGCTGCGGATAAACCCTTTCATAACGACGCTCGGCTCCATGATAGCGGTCAGGGGGCTGGTCAAGATTATCTCCGGCGGCAGGGGCATCTACGGTTTTCCGGCAGCCTTCAAGTGGTTCGGCCAGGGACTCGTGTTCAACGTGCAGATGCCCATTATCTTCTGTCTTCTCATCGTTGCACTCGGGGAGTTCCTACTCCGCAAATCACGCTTTCTTCGGCAGAACTTCTACATCGGCGGTAACGAGAGGTCCGCGATTCTCTCCGGCATTCCCGTCGTGAAGATCAAGATGTTCAACTACATTTTGTCCGGCGTTCTGGCAGCTTTTGCCGGGCTTCTGAGCACCGCGCGATATGGAAACGCATCGGTAACGGCGGGTCAGGGAGTCGAGCTGCAAGTGGTGACAGCCGTAATCATCGGAGGCGCCAGCCTCAGCGGGGGAAAGGGATCCATCCTTGGGGCATTTCTCGGAACGCTTCTGATGGTTCTGATTGTCACTTCGATAGACCTTCTCCACGTGCGAGCCGACTGGCACGATTTTGTCGTCGGAGGCGTCTTGCTCACGGCGGTGATTGTGGATAATATTGGAAGGAAGGGAGGGGGGAGATAGGGACCATCTCGCAAAGGCGCGAAGGCGCAAAGGAGAACAGAAAACCGGATCGCGCGAGTTCTTGGCGCTCTTAGGGTCTTGGCGAGAGAAGAAGGGAAGGAGGCTGATTCCACGCGGCATTTCACCGGCTGTGCCCGGTGCATTGCGGTGAACGGTCGGCGGCAGTGTCTTAACCGGCTCAAAAAGCGTGAGGAAAAAAATGGACGAACTCACTTCTCTCGAAAGGGTCAGGGCAACTCTTGAGCACAGAGAACCCGATAAGATTCCTTTTGACCTGGGCGGCTCGATTCTCACGGGCATCAGTCAAAAAGCGTATCGGCGTCTCAGAAAATACCTCGGCCTTCCCGACCGCGAGGTCATCATCGAGGACCCCATCCAGCAGCTCGCAAAAGTTGACGACGACGTTAAGGAAAGGTTGAGGATAGACGTTGACGGAATCAACCCGGGCGGGCGTGCCGACATAGAGCCGGAGGAGGGCGAAAAGGGCGATTATCTGTACTTCGTTGACGAATGGGGCATCGAGTGGCACATGCCGAAGGAAGGCGGTCTGTACTATGACATGCGGCGCCATCCCATGGCCGGGCTGTCCCCTGAAGACGCTATGAGGCGATGGGAATACCCCGACCCCACCGACATGTCCAGATACGTCGGGATGAAGGAGAAAGCGGAGGAATGTTTTCGGAACGGCCGCGCCTACATCCTCGGCAGGAACGCCGCCGGAATCCTCGAGGTATCGCTGTGGGTCCGGGGATTCGAGGATTTATTCATTGACATGGTGGCCAATAAGAAATTCGTCGAATGGCTCACGGAGAAGGTCATGGAGGTCAAGTGGAACTACTGGGACATCATCCTCGATATCGTCGGGGAAAACGTCCTGCTAATCTCCGAAGCCGATGATCTCGCGGCGCAAAACGGCCCCCTCATTTCGCCCAAGCTCTATCGCGAGCTGATAAAGCCGCGCCACACGCAGCTTTTCTCGAGGATAAAGAAGAAGGCCAAGAACAAAGTTTATATTTTCTTTCATAGCTGCGGCGCGGTCAGGGAGTTGATTCCCGACCTCATCGAATCCGGCATAGACATCCTCAATCCTGTCCAGGTCAGCGCCGGCGGCATGGACACCAGCGAGCTGAAAAGGGAATTCGGCAAGGACATCACTTTCTGGGGCGGTGGCATTGACACGCAACACGTTCTTCCGAAGGGAAGCAAGCAGGAGGTCATTGACGAAGTCAAAAGGAGAATCGAAGACCTCGCTCCTGGCGGAGGTTTCGTCTTCAGCGCCGTCCACAACATCCAGGGCGACGTCCCCCCCGAGAACATCATGACCATGTGGGAGACTCTTCAGGAGTACGGCGGATATTAGCGTCCCCAGACGTGCGCCTGGCCCGCGGACTATCCTCCCTGAATAAACTACTCAGGATATCCGTTCGGGCAAAAGCCCTTGACTTTTCACCACGGAAGAAGCATAATGGAAAAAGGGAAGCAACTGTGAGGAATGAGTGCGGCGCGGCTTGGTGCCAAATCTTTTGACTCAGCAGTAGTCAGCGAGAGTAGGATCAGCATAATATGGTTGACGGGCTTCGCCCATCCCGTTAACGGCCTCTTATGGACAACGAGGTCTGGCCTCGATGCTTGATGACCTCGGCAAGAAAATCGCAATCCTTACAAGCAAGAGGCAACTCCTCGGACACCGCTTGCTCACCGTTCTGCAAACGGCCATGACTGCTCAGATCCGCGCGCATGACTTTGAACTCGAATCAACTGAACTTCAGTAAGAGGAATTCGACCATGCCAATCCAGAAATACTCAGTCAATCATCACCCTATTCAAACGTTGCTCTCGTGGGTCAAAGCCGGGGAAATCGCCATCCCCGAGATTCAACGTCCTTTTGTCTGGAGCGCAACAAAGGTTCGGAATCTGATGGATTCCCTCTACCGTGGGTATCCAATAGGATATCTTATCGCCTGGCGAAATCCAAGTGTGAAACTGAAGGATGGCTCAAAGTCGGGCGGCAAACGAATACTAATCGACGGTCAACAACGGGTCGGCGCGCTCATGGCTGCGCTCCTTCGAGAGCAGTTAATCACCAAAGACTACAGAAAGGTGCGGATCAAGATCGCGTTTCAGCCAAAGGACCGTAGATTTGAGGTTTGTAACCCAGCGATTGAAAAGGACAGTAGCTGGATTGCGGACATCGCAGACGTCCTGCATCCTGATGTGAAAATGCTCAAGCTGGTGGGTGGCTATTGCGAGAAGAATCCGGGAACTGATCTGGATGAGATCTTCGAAAGCCTCGAACTCTTGAAAGGTATTCTCGATAACCACATCGGGTTGATCGAACTCAACGCGGACCTTGATATTGAGACGGTCACCGAGATTTTCATCAGGGTTAATTCCGAAGGCGTGGTGCTCAGCCAATCCGACTTCGCGATGTCCAAGATCGCCGCAAATGAGAAGTTCGGCGGGAGTGATCTTCGGAAGGCAATTGACTACTTTTGCCACCTTGCGGTGGCACCGGACTTCTACAGCCAACTATCGCAATCCGACCCAGAGTTCGCGGGTACGAAGTTTTTTAAGGCAATGGCCTGGCTCAAAAATGAGACTGACGACCTGTATGACCCATCCTATACAGACATGCTCCGAGTTGCTTTCACGTCGGAGTTCAACCGTGGACGCTTGGCCGACTTGGTGGCGCTGCTGTCGGGAAGGAATTTTGAGACTCGCCAATACCAGGAAGAGATTGCGGAGCAATCGTTCACCAAACTGAAGCACGGCATCTTCAATTACATGAACGAGAACAACTTTAAAAAATTTGTGATGATCATCTGTTCCGCTGGCTTTGTGGATGCTTCGCTCATCGGGTCCCAAAACACGCTCAATTTTGCCTATGCTTTATATCTTACGCTCAGGTCGCAAGGCGTACCGCCCGCGAAAATCGAACGGGCGGTACGGAAGTGGTTCGTGCTATCGATTCTCACGGGAAGATATTCCGGATCAGCCGAGACAATGTTCGACCACGATATCAGGCAAGTGAACGAACAGGGTTTTGAGGCCCATCTTGACTCAGTGGAGAAGGCAGAGCTTTCAGGAACCTTCTGGGAGACTGGCTTGCCACAAGCACTCAATACATCTGTCGCCAGCAGTCCTTACTTCCGTGTTTTCCGAGCAGCTCAGGCAAAGATGAAGGATAAGGGGTTTCTTTCACACGACATAACTGTTCAGGACCTGATCGCTGTCAAGGGCGACGTTCATCACGTGTTCCCGCGAAGTTACCTCAAACGCCATGGAATGCGTCGACGCTGGTACAACCAAATCGCCAACTACGTGATGGCCCAGAGCGAGATCAACATCGCCATAGGCGATAAACCCCCCAAGGTTTATTTCTCACAGATTTTGGAACAGTGCGGGCGCGGCGAGAAGAAATACGGCGGTATTACGGACCTCGAAACGCTGAGGGAAAATCTTGCGATGAACTGCATCCCCGAACGCATGGAGACAATGGACAGCTCGCAGTACGAGACGTTTCTCAGGGAGCGACGAAAACTGATGGCTCGAAAGATTCGGGACTACTATACGTCTTTATAGGCAGGTTGTTGATGTGGCGAAGGGAGGGGATTGCATGGCGCTTCAGCGACGCCCTCGGAAATACACTGATGACCTTCGATGGACGGTTGTTGAGCGTCTTGGGGCCGAGCAGCTTGTATAATTCACGACTCCGTTTGAATCTGGGCTGCTCGCTTTCTGCAATTATCATCAAATCTACGTCACTATCCTCCCTGGCTTCACCACGCGCATAGGACCCAAACAAAACGACGCGTTCCGCATTGGCTGCACTTCCAAGCCGTGCTGCAACCCGCTCTATCTCATGTTCGTCAATCATGGTTCACATTACACTGATAATGATGATGGCCTCGTAAAACCTCACTTATCGGGGGTTGAAGCTGGAACCGTACACTGCGCAGAGAGGGCCCGTAACGCCGGCATCTTGTCCCGCGTTCCGCGGGAGGGCATCCTGCCCCCGACGAGGGCGGGACGCCCTCGGGACTGCCGCCGGGACGGCGGCGTTACCTTAGGCAACCTGGGCGACCGGAATACAGCCATTCCCGCGCGTAACTGAGGCATTACATGGCGCCGAGTCATGGGGCTTTTTGTTCCCAACTTATGATAAGACTACCTAAGCATTTCCACAAGGATTGCATTTTCTGCCGCTCAAGTCAGCCTCGCGCCACCTCTGACACGAGGTTGAACAGCTTGGCCTTGCGCCGTGCCGACGCCGGGCCTGGCTTCAGACGGCCACTGATTCTTGCTGATTTTGAATGACGATCTTGGGTTTGAGTTTGCCGGAGGAACGGGAAGCCCCTTCTCCTTCAGTAGCGCAATATGCTCTTTCATTCCCCACTTTGCTTTATAGAGACAATCCTCGATGGAGTGTCCTATCCCCGTGAAACCCTCCAGGTCCGGGGAATAAAAGCCGAAGAAATCCGGTTCGTCCGTCGCTTCAATCACGAGTGAGTGGTCCAGCTCGATCACTTCCATAGCCTCACATGGTTCTACATCTTCAAGCCTGCTGCCTTCAGTATAGCATGGCATGTGCCCGTGGAACTTCTTTTGATCCATGATAATCCAGCCTAATCAACTTATTCGATCCAGGTTTTCCGTAGTATCGTACGGAACCCTTTCGCTTCACGGCTCTAAATCCGTTTTCCTCCAACAACCTGATCAGTTCGCTGAATTTCACTCAGGTCTCCCACGCGTTGCCTTGCGCCGAATGCTCGCCGCTTGGATCCCTTGACACTTCCCGGATATGCGGTATGATTTCTTCTTGCTCGCTAAGCGCCAGAAACGCGCATAACGCCCGTTGAAAGGAGGCTCGTCAGATGATCCACTCGCGTAATTTCAGTCTCTCCACAGTGATTCTGGTCGCTCTGGCGGCGTTGTTCAGTTGCCAGCTCGCCGCCGAACCACGCGCCCCGCTCACTGCCGTGCCCTTCACCGACGTAAAATTCACCGACAACTTCTGGGCGCCGCGCATGGAGGTCAATCGCACGGTGACCGTGCCCCATTGCCTGAAGGAGTGCGAGATCACCGGCCGCATTCCCAACTTTGACGTCGCCGGCGGCCTCGTAAAAGGCAAATTCCGAGGCATCTACTTCAATGACTCCGACGTATATAAGGTCGTCGAAGGCGCCGCTTGCGCGCTCGGCCTCCATCCCGACCCGGAGCTGGACGCGCGCCTTGACAAGCTCATCGCGAAGTTCGCCGCCGCCCAGCAGGACGACGGTTATCTCAGCACATATTACACCATCGTCGAGCCGGACAAACGCTGGACGGACTTGGCTTCGCGGCACGAGTTGTACTGCGCCGGACATCTCTTCGAGGCGGCGGTTGCTCACTATCGCGCGACCGGCAAGCGAAGTCTTCTGAATGTCGCCATTCGCTACGCCGACTACATTGACAGCATCTTCGGCGAGGGGCGGCGAGTGGGCGTGCCCGGCCACGAGGAGATCGAGCTTGCCCTCGTCAAGCTTTACGACGTGACGGGGGAAAAGAAGTATTTTGACCTTGCGAAGTTCTTCATTGATAAGCGTGGGCACAACAATCGCGAATATTCTCAGGACCACATCCCCGTCAGGGAGCAAAGCGAGATTGTCGGGCACGCCGTGCGCGCCATGTACTTCTACTCCGGCGCGGCGGACGTGGCGGCGAGGACCGGTGATGAAGTTCTAAGCGCAGCGATGGAGCGCATTTGGCGAGATGTCACGCAGAGGAAAATGTACATCACCGGCGGAATCGGCCCCTCGGCACGCAACGAGGGCTTCACGGTGCCCTACGACCTCCCCAACGATAGCGCCTATGCCGAGACGTGCGCCGCAATCGGTATGGCGCTTTGGAATCATCGCTTGCTTCTTCTCCACGGCGATGCCAAGTACGCTGACGTTCTCGAGCGAGTGCTCTACAATGGCTCGATTTCAGGCGTCTCGCTGAAGGGCGCGAAGTTCTTCTACACGAACCCCCTCGCCAGTCGCGGCCGCCATCATCGGCAGTCGTGGTACGGGTGCGCCTGCTGCCCGACAAACATAGTCCGCTTCATCCCGCAGGTGGGGGGTTATCTCTACGCCACATCGGCGGGCGGCGTGTGGGTCAACCTCTACGCAGGCAGCCGGGTCACCGTGAGTCTCGATGGAAAAAAAGTCGAGCTGGTCCAGGAGACCAGATACCCGTGGTCTGGCGCCGTGGACCTGGCTGTGAACCCCACGACCCCAATCGTTTTCCAGGTCAACGTTCGCATCCCGGGGTGGTGCGAGGGCGCCACTGCCAAGCTCAACGGCCGGGCGATTGACGCAGCACCCGCGAAGAATGGTTACCTTCGCATCAGCCGCCGATGGCGTCGCGGGGATAAGGTCTCGCTGGATCTCCCGATGCCAATCCGGCGCATCGCCGCCAACCCTAAGGTAGCCGCCGACGTCGGGCGTGTGGCGCTTCAGCGAGGCCCGATCGTTTACTGCCTGGAGAGCGTGGATAACGGGGGCTCGGTCCGAGATATCGCCCTCCCACAAAACGCGAAACTTGAGAGCCACTTCGAGCCGGACCTCCTCGGAGGCGTTACCGTCCTGCGAGGCACAGCGGTGCGTCGCAAGCCGGTCGAGTGGTCCGATGTTCTCTATCAGCCTGTCCCCTCCGAGGAGGATACTTCGATTGTCGCGGTGCCCTATTACGCGTGGGACAATCGGGAGGCGGGAGAAATGCTCGTCTGGCTGCCGGAGACAACTGCGATCGCCGAATCGAAAGCCCCGCCGACCCTTGCGCGCCGGGGCCAACCTGCTGCCTCCTTCCTCCACGATAACCTGCGCGCCATCAACGACGGCCTCGCCCCCCTGAGTTCGGACGATCTTTCCGTCCCGAGGTTTAGCTGGTGGGACCACAAAGGCACCCGCGAATGGGCGAGCCTGACGTTCAAGACACCCCAGCGCATCTCCCGCGCAGAAGTGTACTGGTTTGACGATACGGGCCACGGCGGATGCCGGGTACCGAAATCGTGGGAGATGCAGTGGCTTGACGGTGAAACGTGGCGCCCGGTCACCGACGCCTCTCCCTACGCCACGGCAAAACACACGTTCAACCGGGTGACCTTCGATACGGTGAAGACGAAAAGCGTCCGCATCCTGGTTCAGCTTCACGAGGGCATGTCCGGCGGCATCCTGGAGTGGCGCCTGCCGAAATGAGTAATCGCCTGTTACGGTTGCGAAGAGGAAAAGCAACAGTTTCTCGGCGGGCGGATGCGTTTGGGTGGCACACAGAGAGGGCTACCTCCCACTCGCCGGCGAAGAGGGCGACCCGTGGGAATCATGGGCAAGATACCCATGCCACGACATGCGAGGACGGGGTCCCTCTCATCTTCCGCTCTGCGCCTCAGCCCCGCGTCTCGCGGGGTTACCTCCCTCTTCCCTCCCGCAACTCAGCATCCGCCCCAGACTGAGGGATTAGGAAACGTGTTGATTTCCGATAGCCTTATGCTAACATGTCCGCACAATTCGTTGTCAGGTGCAGGTTATCCGGGTGCGGCTGCGCTTGTGTGCCATATCCTCCGAGAATCAACGCCGCCCCGCGAGGGAGAAGGTATTTCGTCCGGCTACCTCGCCGCCTCGACCGAGAAACGGCAGGAACATGCTCCGCATGGCCAAAATAACAAAAGATTTTCCCGGAGTTCGCGCTCTGGACGGGGTGGATTTCGAGGTTCGCGCGGGGGAGATTCATGGTCTGGTCGGCGAGAACGGCGCCGGGAAATCCACCCTCATGAAGATTCTTTCGGGCGCCTACCGAAAGGATTCCGGCGAGGTATTCATTGACGACGAGCCGGTCGAGATTCACGATCCCGCCCACGCCATATCCCTCGGCATAAACGCCATCTATCAAGAACTCAACCTCGTCCCTCAAATCTCGGTCATGGAAAACCTTCTTCTGGGGCACGAGCCGCTGCTTGCGCTGAGCCAGCTTGTTGATTTCCGCAACATGAGACAACAAGCGGAAGGAATCCTGCGGGAGCTCGGCGCCGACTTCCCCGCCGACGTTCCGGTTAGAGAACTGAGCGTCGCCCAGCGGCAGATCGTCGAAATCGGCAAGGCAATCTCTCTCGGCGGCAAGATACTCATCCTCGATGAGCCTTGCGCAGCTCTCAGCCGCCCGGAAGTCTCGGGGCTTTTCGAGCTTCTCCGCCAGATGAAATCTCGCGGCAAGGCAATCATCTTCATATCCCACCGCATGGATGAGATTAAGGAGATATGCGACGTGGCGACAGTCCTGCGGGACGGACGCAATGTCGGAACGGTGAAGGTGCGAGAGACGCCCGTCGAGAACATAATCGAGATGATGGTGGGAAGAGCCATCGAGGAGTACTTCCCGCGAAGCGAGGCTACCCTCGGCGAGGACGTGCTGCTGGTAGAAAAGGTTTGCTCAGGGTCATCAGTGCGTGAGGTCTCTTTTTCCTTGAAGGAAGGTGAAGTTGTCGGTCTGGCGGGGCTTGTGGGAGCGGGCAGGACCGAGCTGGCGAAGTGCCTGTTCGGGGCGGCGGCGAGGGATTCCGGGCGGGTCTTCGTGAGCGGCAAGGAGGTAAAACCATCCTCTCCACAGGACGCCATCGCCGCCGGAATGAGCCTCGTGACCGAAGACAGGAAGGAAGAAGGACTGTTGCTCAACATGTCTCTCGACAACAACGTCACCATCGCCAATCTTTTTCGCATGGGGACGCGACTGCTCGTCAACCGGAGGGAGGAGAAGGAAGCGAGCCGCCGAAGCGTCAAAACCCTTGATATTCGCACGCCGGGCATTTCCCACCCTGTCGCCTCGTTGAGCGGAGGCAATCAACAGAAAGTCATTCTCGCCAGGTGGCTTCTCACCGAGCCAAAGGTCATGATCCTCGACGAGCCTACCCGTGGCATTGACGTCGGAGCAAAGACAGAAGTCTATAAAATCATAAAGCGCCTTGCGGAGAAAGGCGTTGCTTTTCTCGTCATATCGTCCGAGTTCCCGGAGCTTGTAGGAATCTGCCACAGGGTAATGGTGATGAGTAAAGGAAGAATTGTTGGCGCCCTCGACCGCGAGGGGGCCGAAGTGCGAAAGATATTGGCTCTTGCTATGGGGCAGGTATGAAAGGTCAGCACGCTTATCTCCTAAATCTCGCCATCGGGCTTGTCGTGATTTTCGTGATAATGGTCGCGCTTAGCCCCAAGAACCCAGAGGGCGTTCCAACGCTGCTGACCAAATACAGCCTGCGGCTGACGCTCAGCTTCTGTACCTTCAACATCGTGCTGGGAGTGGGAATGACCTTCGCCATTCTTGTCGGAGGCATAGACCTTTCAGTGGGACGGGCTCTCGCTCTGTGCAACGTGCTTTTTATGGTTGTACTCAACGCATCAGGCAGCGTGACATGGGCAACGGTCGCAGCTCTTTCCGCGGGGGCCGTGGTAGGATTCCTCAACGGCATCATCACCGTCCTGGGCAAGATTCCTTCCTTCATAGCGACTCTCGGCATGTATATGATCTGTTGGGGGCTCGCCTACGTCGTTTCCGGCGGGCAGACTATAACCACTAAGGGCGGCATCACGTCCCACCCGCTCGTGCCGCTGGTTGTGCCGATAGCGATTGTTGCTGTCGCGCACCTTCTCCTTTCGCGGTTCAAGTTCGGCAGGCACGTTTACGCCGTCGGAGGTAACGTGGAGGCGTCCCGCCTCTCCGGCGTCGCGGTGAACCGAGTTCAGATACTGGCGTTCGTCATTTGCGGCATCTGCGCGGGAATCGGAGGAATCATCTACTGGGCAAAACTGGACACCGGCAGTTCCCTCGCTGGCGAGGCGTTCGAGCTTTACGCCATCGCCGCAGTCATTATCGGGGGCACAAGCTTTTCCGGGGGAGAAGGCACAGTCATCGGCACGTTTATCGGCGCCCTTAT
>Ga0315546_1001514_pt1 | contig 14607 bp, 12 predicted proteins | sample SalMarSW160170MG_FD_203833 | JGI IMG/M metagenome (GOLD analysis project Ga0315546, IMG submission 203833) | Salt marsh sediment microbial communities from the Plum Island Ecosystem LTER, Massachusetts, United States - Salt Marsh Sediment SW1601-170 ... | reverse complement strand
AAAGGTAATGCAGTATCCACTCATTAGGAGTGTACTTGAGTTGTTTAGATTAACTACGTCACGCGATATTATTGTGACCGGCTCATTTGTATTAATTGGCATTTACTTAATCAAGAACAGTTATCTTATATTCGTTGATTATTGCCAATTACGGGTAGTGAAGAATAAACAGGTAGCTCTCGGAAAGCGCCTTTTCACTGCATACATGAGAGCCCCTTATGAATTTCATATAGAACATAACTCTGCAGAACTCTTACGCAATGTCAATGTTGAAGTACAGAGAATCTGCACTGAAGTTTTACTCCCGATAATGATCATTCTTATGAATGCCATTATTACACTCGCAATCTTTTTGGTACTAGCCGCGGTTGAACCGTTGATTTCATTTCTGGCCGTGATTATTCTGGGAATTGCCGGTGGCGGATTTTTATTGAAGATCAACCAACGTATGAAAAAATATGGAGCAGAGGCATTAGAGCATCGCAGAGGAATGGTTCAGATTATCAACCAGGGGATTGGCAGTATCAAGGAAGTTCGCCTTGGACATAAGGAAAATTTTTTTATTGAGGATTTTAATTATCGAGCAAACCGGTCTGCAATTGCTCAACGCTTTAATATGCTGGCACAAGGATCATCCGGTCGCTTTCTTGAATTTACAGCCATTACGACAATTCTACTCCTGGCAATCCTACTTGTTTCTCTTGGTCGGTCATTGGTTTCGATTGCTCCTACATTGGCATTATTGGGGGTTTCACTCGTTCGATTAAAGGCTACCATAAATCAGCTTGTCTCCAGCTATAGCAAGTTAAACTTTAACGCTTTATCTGTACATACAGTATATGATCATCTAACACTACTTAAAGAAAACAAGAAAATATTAGGTGCGGTTTATAAAAAACCCATTAAATTAAATGAATTTATCCAGGTCCAGAATCTTTCATATAAATACCCTGGGGCAAAATCATATGCTCTTAAAGGAATTAATCTTAGAATTAACAAAGGTTCTTCATTAGCCTTTGTAGGCTCCACTGGAGCTGGGAAAACAACAATTGTTGATCTGGTACTTGGAATCTTGCCGCCTACACAGGGCGCTATTCAAATCGACGGAGTTGATATTCGAGAAAATATCAAAAAGTGGCAGGAAAATATTGGTTATGTCCCTCAGTTTATCTATTTAATTGATGATACTATTCGTCATAATATTGCATTTGGCTTGAAAGATAATGTAATAGATGAAACGAAATTGTATAATGCAGTTTGTGCTGCTCAGCTGGAAGAATATGTGAATTCCCTACCAAAAAGCCTTGACACAATAGTTGGAGAGGATGGTGTGCGACTATCAGGTGGACAGCGACAGCGTATTGGAATTGCCAGAGCACTCTATGAAAATCCAGAAGTGCTTGTAATGGACGAGGGGACATCTGCTTTAGACAACCTCACAGAGAAAGCAGTTGTTGATGCTGTGGAGGCTTTAAAAGGGGACCGCACGATAATAATGATCGCTCACCGTTTGAGCACTGTTAGGAACTGCGATAGATTGGTTTTTTTAATGGATGGCAAGATTAAGGCCGAAGGCACCTATGCCGAGCTTTTTGAGAGCTGCGAAGACTTTAAATCCATGAGTCAAGGCTGATTGAATCTTCTTTCTTATTCATTTATGACCATATAATAAATTCCAAGCATAATTGTGGATAACAACTGTAGTAATTTGTCAAAGTCGATTATCTTGAACGTCTATTTAAAATCGGGAATATTTTTTATGCCAAGTTGTGTCTTTGTTGGAGATTGGTTTTGAATTCAGTACAAAATGATGCGTTAGGTCGGTTCGACTGTCCTTGCAGAGAGGTCCTTTGAAGTATGCTGCATATAGCCTTCTTGACTCCAGAGTATGTTAGCGAACGCAGACCCGAGGGTGGTCTTGCTAATTACTTGTACAAGGTAGGACAAGGCCTTACAGAACGTGGTTTCCATGTGACGGTGATCTGTCTATCTGATCGCAACAGATTTTGGCATGACAGTGAGGTGAGTGTCAACGAAGTAAAGCGTTTTGTATTTCCCTACCAGCTTTATCGTCTCAAATCTATCTATCCTTACTTTCCCATAGTTGCTCAAATCATTTCTTCACGAAGACTCGAAAAGGTTTTGTGGCGGGTACACAAGGCTAATCCGATTGACCTCGTACAGGTATCCAGTTATAAATCACCGGGTTACACATTGCTCCACAATAAACGATTACCTATTGTTTGTAGGATTTCAAGTAGTTCTTCACTTAAGCGTTCGGCTAATGATATGAGGCGAAACCTGGCAGAGCATCTATTAGATTGGTTAGAGATTCGACAGATTCTGGATTCGAATGCTTCGTTTGCTCCAAGTCGGTTTATTGCATCCATCTTTTCACGCCATGAGGGATACACTCCGTCGGTAATCCGCACTCCGTTGGATACTGTGGAAATCACTCCTGACCCATCCTTCTATAAAACTCACCTAGCTGGAAAATCATATCTGCTCTATTTTGGTTCGCTAAACCGTGTAAAAGGTGCCGATCTTCTGGCTCATGCCATCACTCCGTTGTTTGATAAATATCCAGGCGTGATATTCGCATTCATCGGCCGTGACGATGGCTTTTCAGACAGCTCTAAAATTTTTGATTATATCTGCGGTGTCAATAGTAAATACAAAGACCGGCTTTTTTACCACCCGGCATTACCGAAAACCCAGCTCTATCCAGTTATCGCCAACGCAATTGGCATATTAATGCCTTCGCGAGTGGACAATTACCCAAATGTATGTCTTGAGGCTCATGAATTGGGTGTACCTGTCGTGGGAACCTACAACTCCAGTTTGGATGAGATGATTGTGGATAGTCGATCTGGTTTTTTGGCGGAAAACGAAGATCCAGTGAGTCTGCGCGAAGCGATTGACAAGCTAATGGCTCTCTCTCCTAAACAAAGACGGCAAATGCGCCAAGATATATCCGAATCTATTCGCCAGATTAGAGCCGAGGATCGCATTAGCGAGTTGGTTGATTTTTATCAAACTACTATTTCGGAGTTTAATAGTAGATAGGAGGTTTATTATGTCTGTTGATATTTCTGTTGTCATTTGTACCTATAACCGATCGCAATTGCTCAGAGGGTGTCTGAAAAGCCTACGCGAACAGACTTTAAATCCCACTTCTTTTGAAGTGATTTTGGTCGATAATAATTCAACCGATGACACAAGACAGATAGTCGAGAGTTTTTTAAGTAAATGCAAAACAAACTACTACCTGGAAACAAAACAGGGTGTTAACAATGCCAGAAATCGTGGGTTAAAGGAAGCTCGAGGGCTCTATGTTGCTTATCTAGACGACGATTCCGTTGCTGCTCCGGAGTATCTTGATAAAGCATTGCAAATTTTTTCTTCGCTCCGGCCGGTTCCAGATTGTATAGGCGGACCAATTCTCCCTTTTTACACATCTCAAAAACCTAGATGGTTCAAAGATAAATACGAGATCAGACGTCTGTGGGATTCACCGTGCTACCTCCAGCACGGGGGATCTCTTGGCGGTTCAAATATGATCTGGCAAAAAAAAACTCTGGAAAAAATCGGTGGCTTTGACGCGAGATTTGGAGTAAGTGGCACTGCATTAACCTTGGGTGCGGAAACGATAGCCTTTGATAAGATCTGGTCGATGCCGAGCATAACCCCATATCTGTTTTTTTCACCTGATTTAATCGTCTATCATTGGGTGCCAGACTTCAAAATGACAGTCAGCTACCGCCTTAAAAGGGGGCTTTCAATGGGACACTATATTTCGAAAGCTCGAAAGCCAAAAACGCGAGGAGAAAGATTTAGGCGAATATTCACAAAGATGTTACTCGTATTAAAAAGAGCCGCTGGCGCCTTCTTAAGGTTTAAGTCCTATTCATCCTGGCAGAGTTGGATTGAAGAAGAATGGGCCCACACCATGATTCATATAGGGGAATTATTGGGTTTAATAGGTATTCATCCTAAACTGACACAGGGTGGTAATTGACGGAGATTTTGGGATGCTTGAGCACCTTGTTAGAATAATATCACATATCCCTAAATTACGATGGTTCTTTTATCGTTGTTTTCTATCGTGGCCTGATTGGCCTAAACCTCTTACGTCATATTTGCGGGCTGCATACTGGCGTGTGCAGATGAAGTCAATAGGCAAGGGTTCCAGGATATCTCATCAGGTTAAAATTATAGCTGCTCCAAATATTTCAATTGGTCATAACTCTCATATTACTAATAAGGTTATCCTTGATGGTAGGGGGGGTATAGCCATCGGGAACGATGTCTTGGTAGGGTATGAGTCAATCATTATTACTTTAACCCACAATCATCAGGATAAGGACACGCTAATAAGATTGCAAGGAGCTTACTGTAAACCAGTGCTTATTGGTAATGATGTTTGGCTTGGTGCACGAGTGATAATTCTCCCGGGCGTTAGAATTGGCGATGGCGTAGTAGTTGGTTCAGGATCAGTAGTGTCTAAGGATGTACAACCGTTTATTATTGTCGCCGGTTCTCCTGCAAAAAAAATCGGTTATAGATGAGAATGTCAAAGTATTAAAGGGAATAAATGGATCAGAGCTAAGGCTAATATTCTTCAATTACAAGGTTAAGGTATGGCGCGTTTGCTATTTGTTTCCCACACAACCAGGCTTGAAGCCGGAACATCACAAAGCTTGCTACTTCTATTAAAGTATCTTCATTCATCTCATAATGTGGCTGTTGCCTCTATCTGTGAGGATGGAGAACTGCCGACTTTGCTGAAACGTAGAGGCATTCCTTTCTATTCTCTTCGCCTTAGAACATGGGTTTTTCTCCCACAGTTAATCCTTTTGATTTTGACTCGTAGATTTGATTTAGTATATGGCAACAATTTCAGTGGTCGCGTTCGATTAGCTCTTTGGGCTGCAAAATTAGCCCGACGACCGTTTGTATGGCATATTCGTGAGTCTCTAGGCAAGCATTCAAATGTCTATTGGCTCCGTTTTGCAGATGCAATTGTAGCAAACTCTCAGGATACAGCTCGTAGGATCAGCCGTCTACTTCCGTATAAGGAAGTGATTGTGGTTCCCAATGGGATAGAGCCAGATGATTTCCGTATGGATCGACGTCAAAGAAAGCTGAGATTGTGTGATGCATTGGGTCTCCCTGTAGATAGCACGATTATTATTAACGTGGGAACCGTTTGTATCCGGAAAAACCAAATGCACTCTGTCGAAGCGGCCTCTCGCTTTCTCAGAAAACATCCTTTATGTTTCCTAGTGTTTTTAGGAGCGTGGCAAGATGAGGATTACCTTAAACAGTTAAAGCAACGCGCTTTACAATTGGGTATAGAAAACAAAATGTTTTTAGTGGGTTTTCGCAATAATATAGGGGACTACTTTTGTGGCGCAGACATTCTTTTACATACTGCCCAAAAAGAACCTCAAGGACGGGTTATTCTGGAAGCCATGGCGTCGGGTTTGCCGGTTGTTACTTATAATGTAGGTGGTGTGGGTGAGGCTCATATTGATGGTGTAACCGGATTTTTAATACCATTTGGAAATTTGGCAGGGCTTGCGGAATCGCTAGATAGGCTTATCGCAGATCCGGCTTTGCGACAACAAATGGGCGCACAGGGATATCAACGAGTAAATAAGCTATTTACAGCTGAAAAGACGGCACAGAAAATTGATAGCGTGATTAAACAGGTATTGCAGAAAATTAACTAATATTATTTGAAGATGAATATAATTCGAGTATTACATTTATTCTCTCCCGGATTCGGACATTTTTTTAGTGGTCATCACATTCGTTGGTTACGTCAGTTTCAGCTTTGGAATGACAACAAAATCCAGCACTTTATATTGCTCCCTTCATCTAGAAAAATAATTAGCGCCAAACAAGTAACCGGCGATATAAAGAATAATCCCTTTTTTCGAGATGGTAGATTAAGACGCATGGGTAATGTTTTATGGGCCTTTCAAGTCCTATTTTGGTTAGTGCTCTACCGATCTAAGTACAATGTGTTGCATGTTCATGTACCTCTAATGGGAGCTTTGATTGCAGCGCCACTGATTAAAATCTTAGGCCGTTCCTCATTGTTCGAAATTAGCTTATTAGGTTCCGATAATCCATCTGTAATAGCACAATCCTCACTTGCTTGGGCAAAGCTCTGGTGTTTCCGCCGATATGATAATATTCTATGCATCTCAGAGGCCCTGAAACAGGATTGTCTACTGTATGGATTCGAAGATACGAGAGTTCATGTGCTTTTAAACCCAGTGGATTCGACACTATTTGCTCCTGCCAAATCACATGCTGACCGTATCCTGATTCGTAAAAAACTTGGATTATCTGAACAGGCTGATATTGTTCTGTTTGTGGGCAGTATCAAATATAGAAAGGGAATTGACTTGCTGTTAGGAGCATTCACTTCAATGTCAAATAAATATCATGAGTTTTTCCTTCTGATAGTGGGACCAGACTCAAGCGATACCAGCCCTGGTGTTGAAGATTCTTTTGTTAATAACTTGAAGGCAAGCATAGAGCGGACAGGTCTTTCTGAACGTGTTTTATTTATGGGGCGTGTGGATGATGATCAGCTTCTTGCAGACTACTATCGTGTGTCGGATATCTTTGTATTCCCCAGCCGCCGGGAAGGCTTGGGAAACGTTCTATTGGAAGCCATGTCTGCGGGATTGCCCTCTATTGTATCCAAGTTGCCTGGCATAACTGATCAAGTGGTTCGAGATGGCATTAATGGCTTTTTGGTCCCACAAGATGATCCAGCGAGAATTGCTGAAATGTTGAAACTTTTATTGGAAGACCGCAAAGTTAGACAGAGGATTGGTGCTAAAGCAAGGTCATCTGTGCTGGAGAATCATTATTTCAATTTGTGGCAGAATAGGTTGGTGCAGACATATAAATCTTTAATCTATGCTGACTGCTGACACCTTTTCAACAGGGACTTTCAACTAGAGATAAAGTATTCTGGGGCAATTTAATTAGAAGATCTAAGTTGTTGACCAAATCAAAAAGATAGGGAATGTATAGCCAAGGTGAATAAGAAGAATACCCCGAAAATAAAACATGATATGACAATTGTAAAATATGTACACAATGAAAACAAAATATCGAATGACTAAATTAAATCGTTAGGAAATAAAAGGTTAAATGATGTTTATTGTATAAAATTCTAATTATTTGGAACGTTTTTGCTTTTATGAAGAATTCCATGATTTCATATCAACATATAAATTATCGTAAACCTTGGTTTCTAAATAAGGAGGTTGCAGCACGCTTCCTCGTGGTCATTCTTTTTGTTGTAACTTTCGTGATGGTGGGCTACCAGGTTCCGGTAGAGAAGATATTATTGCTTTGGCTCATAGCTCTCGCTCCGCTGGCCGTCCTAATCCTTCTCCGTCCATTTCTAGGTTTACTCATTTTCATCGCTTTGATCCCGTTAGAGTCAGCTTTTTTGGGATTAGGTGGAGGAGGATTAACAATTACTCGCCTCTTGGGTATCTACGTCTTTGGCGCTTGGATATTACGTATCGTCATTGAGAATCGTGATATTAAAATACCAACAACTGCAAAATGGGCAATTGCTTTAATGACCTGGATGGCTTTCTCGTATTTCTGGGCCTGGGATCGAGGTGTAGCGTTAGAAAGAATAAAGACCGCCGTTCAGCTGATTTTACTCGCTCTGCTAGTGATCAACGAAGTGAACAGTCCTCGGCGACTTACGATTATTATTGCCGTATTATTCAGTGCTTGTATTTTGACTTCCTCCCTCGGTTTATTCGGGATCGGAATACACTCAAGCGACTGGTTGCTCACATTAAAGGGGCAAGGAGCTAAAGAGTATGCTAGCTATACAGGAATAGCATTTCTATTAGCTACTATTTTTATCGCCTTTTCCAAAGAGCGGTTCAGGATTTTGGCCTTGATTGCTGCGTCTATTCTTCTCATACCACTTTTCGCCAGTGGTGAGAGGGGAGTGATTTTGGCGCTGGCTTTGGCCTGGATTGCCATAAGCTTTTTCAGACAGCATAAGCAGAAGACGCTTTTTGCCGTTCTTTTGGTCCTAGGAGTTCTTTATACCACACCGCTGGTCTTAAAACATAGTGGTCTGGTGAGCGGTTGGATTGCTGAACGCTTTTATATTACGAGTGTATTCGAAACAGGAGGATCCGGCAGGGTCGGTATATGGAAAGTAGGTCTAAGTATGGTTAGTGACAATCCTCTGTTAGGTATTGGAATTGGGAATTTTAAACCGCAATTTCATCACTATATCTTCAGTGCAAAGTTAGCCAGATTGCCTATAAACAGTGATGCCATAGATCCCCACAACGATTGGCTTGGTGTTGCAGGTGAAACGGGCCTGGTAGGCTTATCTCTTTTTATAGTGTTGTTAGTGTGTGCTGGAAGAAGGTTGATAAATACCTTTCGATATCACATGATTCCACAAATAAGGATTCAAGCAATCATGGTTTTTGGGCTATTCATTTACGCCCTTTCGATAGGATTGGCATCTACATATATGTGGCGCAAGGTATATTGGCTCATTTTAGCATTGGCTGTTGTCATTCCAGAGTTATCGGTTTCAGATAATAGTAAGAGACAGCCCGCTGAAAAATTGGATTGAGTCAGGTACAACATGATTAGATATTGGTTCATACTAATACGAGTATTTTGATGGGAAGTGATGATGAGCGACTCCGTGTTCTTTTCATAGCTACTGGTTACCCAACCATTGACCGCCCCAGTCAATGCATATTCGTCCATCGTTCAATTAAAGCACTATCTTCCTATGTGGACGCCAAAGTCATACATCTAAGAGCTTGGCTACCCGGGCGTTCCTTTATAAAGAAAAGCTACTGGGAAGATATTCCAGTTGTTACTGTATCATGTCCGCAAAGTCTTTCAGGAAAAAATTCCCATCTCAATTCAAAGATTCTTGCTTGGTTTGGTAGAATCTTTGCACGACCGTATCTAAAGGTTGCAGACGTTATACATTCGACCGAGTTATATTCCGCTGGTTTCGTTGCCAGTCAATGGGCAGGCATCACTGGAAAACCCCTTACTACTCAGGCCATCGGCTCCGATTTGAATTTTTTCTTGGCCCGCCATTTGCCCCGAATAGGGGAAAAATGGTTGCTTAGTGTGAACGGAGTTGCATGCAATAGTTCGAAAATTTTGAAACAAGTGAACATGCTGTTACCTAACCATCCCAATGTAGATGTTATTTATAGAGGCGTTGATCCAGTCGCTTTTTCCCCTAAAGGGCCCAAACGAGGCCCACAAACTCTATTGCCGCCAGCTCGATTTCTCTACCTTGGGGGATTTCATACTTGGGATCCACGTCGTCCCGAATTCAATTTAAAGGGCGGACATAATCTCCTTAAGGCATGGCAGCAAGTTGAAACCCAAATACAGCCAAGTAATTTGTTAATAGGAGGTCCTGGGACAGATTTAGTGAAGTTGGAAAAGTGGCGTTCCTCGCTTTGTTACCCAGAGTCGGTTAGCTTAGTTCGAACAATTAAACCTGATGATGTCCCTTCCTTTATCCGTGCATGTGATGTGGTGGTGATCCCTAGCTTATATGAAGGACTTCCTAATTTGGCTAATGAAGCACAAGCTTGTGGTCGACCTGTTCTTGGGTCCGATGCTGGTAGCATAGCTGAGTCTGTCGTGCATGGTGAAACCGGTCTAGTTGTACCGCGTGGCAATATCGAAGCGTTGGCATCGGGACTGAGATGGTTCTATGCTCATCAGACTGAAATTAGAAAGATAGGGACAAAAGCCCGGAAGCGGATGATCAAGCAATTTTCTTGGGATCAGTTTTCAGAAAAGATGATAGTGCTATTCAACGAATCAATTAAATTACAAAACTCGCATTCAATTCGTTCAAGGTAACCGTTTTATTTTGGCTATTAATAAGCGACCTAATTAAAATATTAAATATGACACAATTGGATCTTTGCATAACCTATTCATTCTTACAATTATGATGTATTGTTAACTAGATGCGGTCAGATTACCATAGCCATTGCATTATTTAAAGGCATCATCTTGAAAATTTAGGCTATGTTTTTAAATTGGAAAGCGAGTTAAAATGAATATTTTAAAGGCATTCAAAACCGTTATCAAAGAAAGGCCCTTTTTTATATGCAAATATGGGGTAGAAGCAATTTACTATACAATAAATTTTATTAGATGGAATTTTATGCCTCCCAGTAATGTAAAAATTGGAAATAATCTCCATACTCTTACTTTCAATTGTTTTAATGCTGAGAAGCCGGGAGCATCTATCGAGATAGGAGATGATTTCCTGGCGTATTATAATGTTAAATTATATGCTTGGGGTACGGGTAGTATTAAAATTGGAAAACACTGTACATTTGTTAGCGGAACGCGAATTGACTCAAGGGCTTCGATATCAATTGGAGATTATGTTTTATGTGGAGCTAGGATACAAGATTTTGAGGCCCATCCAACTGATCCCGAAAAGAGAGCTGCGCATATAGAATATTCACATAGCCGACTATTCCCTTCATTCTCTAAAAATAAAATGAGTAATAGTAATTATTCTCATTATTTTGATGCAAAGCCGATTATCATCGAAGATAAGGCTTGGATTGCCATAAATACTATAATTTTAAGAGGGGTTACAATCGGCTATGGTTCTATTGTTGCCGCAGGGTCCGTTGTAACTAAAGATGTTCCACCATATTCAATCGTTGCTGGAAATCCTGCTAAGATTGTAAAGAACTTGAAGTAATTCGGAATACATCTATTTAATAGAAACCGGAGAAGAATTTGAGTTACACCAATGTCGACTGCATAAGGGTCGTAATGTTGTTGTCGAATCCATACAACCCTGACGATAGGGTGCGGAATGAAGCATTAGCCTTATACAATGCTGGTTACTCAGTAACGATACTTGCATGGGATAGAGATTGTATCAGACCTGAGCGGGAGGTTCAAGATGGTTTGGAAATAAGAAGAACACAAATATCAGCAGGTTATAAACAAGGCGCAAAACAGTTATTGAAATTCCTTAGGGTATGGAAATGGTACTTTAGCCAGATGAAAACAATTCGACCGGTTATTATACATTGCCACGATTTAGATACACTTCCTGCAGGAGTTTGCTATAGCCTTTTAAATAAGAATAAAAATTTAGTCTTTGATGCACATGAAAGTTATTACGTAATGAAGAAGCCAGATGTCTCTTTACTTGTTTCTTTTTTTATTAAATTATCTGAAAAGATATTTACTCCTTTGGTAAATTTGCTGATTGCTCCTTGCCAAGCTACTGCAGAGTACTATCGCAAGTCTGGTGCAAAAAAAATAATGATAGTGGGAAATTGGAAAAGACCACAAGACTTTATGTTTGAGAGCAGGACACTTGAAGAAAAGCGCCGATCACTTGGAATAGGGAATCAGTTAGTGATTGTCTATATCGGGAGGTTGAGTGCGGAGCGAATAGTTATACCTCTAGTGGAAGCAGTAAGGGAGAACCCCAAATTTTTTTTAATTCTTGGTGGTTATGGTGAACAGGAGGAGATACTTAGAAATAAGATATCTAACGTAGAGAATATTTATTTCCCTGGTTACATACATCCCGATGATGTTCCTATAATGACAGCCTTGGCAGATATAGTCTATTACGGATTCAATCCCGATCACCCTTTTGCTGCTTTTAATGCTCCTAACAAGTTATATGAATCTTTAGCCGCTGGTAAAGCATTTTTGGCAGCAGATATAGGAGGTGAATTATCTGATGTTATTAAATCATCCAATAATGGAATCCTTTTATCTTCTTTGGATGTACCAAGTGTAGTAGGTGCTTTAAAGATGATATCAGAGAACAATCGGCTTGAGAAAATGAAGCAGAATGCTGCAAAAGCAGGTCTGAATAATTATAATTGGTCAATCGCAGAGGAAAGGCTACTTAACGCATACTCTGAGTTATTGAAAACGATATAATAGCCATCAGTTATATGATTAAAGAGAAAAATAATTTATCAATGTTAGATATGCCTTATGTATCTGTAGTTATCCCATGCAGGAATGAAGAAAAATCCATAGCAAAAGTGTTAGATGCTTTAGCTGAGCAGTATCACCATGAAAGGTATGAGATAATAGTTGCTGATGGACTGTCAACAGATAGCACCCCTAATATAGTGTCAGAGTTTGCGGTCAATCATCCTATGATAAAGGTTCATCTTATAAAAAATACCGCTGTTAATATCCCTAGCGGACTCAATTCTGCTATAAAAATGGCCAAAGGAGATATTATAGTGCGTATAGATGGTCATTCTATCCCTTCTCCTAATTATATAAAACGTTGCGTAGATATTCTTATTAGCAGTTCTGCTCAAGTGGTTGGTGCACCAATTCAAATAGTGCCTGGATCTGAAAAACTAGTGGCTAAAGGAATTGCACAAGCGATTTCAAATCCTTTTGGAGTTGGGAATGCGAGGTATCGTCTAAAATCAACAAAAAAAGGCCGATATGTAGATACGGTTCCATTTGGTGTTTTTTGGAAGTCCTTATGGGAAAGATTAGGTGGATTTAATGAGACGCTTTTAATAAATGAAGACTATGATTTCTTTTATAGGGCACGTAAGGAGGGCATGCGGATATATTTAGATGATAAAGCATACTCGATTTATATTGCTAGGTCAGATATTATTAAATTTATTTCCCAATATTTCCAATATGGTTTATGGAAGGCTCAAATGATTAAAATAAATCCTGGTTCAATTAAATTGAGGCAACTTATGCCACCAGCTTTTTCGGGGATTTGTTCTATATTAATTCTTTTGAGTTTTTTTGGGTCACCTTTCATAGTTGCTTTATTTATGATTCTATTAGTTTATTTCTTTTCTTCTATATTATTTGCCTTCCCCATATGTATTGAAGAAAAAGATCCAAGGTTTCTGATTTTGATTCCTTTATTATTTTTAACAATACATTATACATGGGGCATCGGATTTCTTATCGGTCTATTTTACTCTCCATATCGTGATACCAAGAGAATCAGAGTATAAAATCCACATTTTATTGAAAGTTCAAATCAAATAGATATAATATTTTTATTTTATTTGGCATAATATAAAATGTTCTCATACGCAGAACTACCTTTTGTAATTAAACGAATTTTTGATATCATCTTATCTGGAAACGGGCTAATTGTCTCATCTCCCCTCTGGCTAGTTTTTTCTGTAGGGATCAAATTGCAGGATGGCGGCCCCGTTTTTTATACCCAAAACCGCGTAGGTAAGAACGGTAAAATCTTTAAAGTTTATAAGTTTCGATCAATGATTTCAGATGCCGAAAAACATACAGGCCCCGTACTAGCTACTGAAAATGACCCGAGAGTCACAAAGGTTGGAAAAATTCTGCGTGCGATTGGAATGGATGAATTGCCGCAGTTGTGGAATATCTTTAAGGGTGACATGAGTTTCGTGGGCCCACGCGCTGAAAGACCTGAATTGGTTGAAAAATTTGCTGAAAAGGTGGCTAATTACCGCAATCGCTTCACTGTAAAACCGGGGCTCACTGGTGTAGCGCAAGTCTATGGCAGATATGATTCACCGCCAAATAAAAAACTCCACTATGATCTTTTCTATATAAAAAACCAGTCCTTTCTATTAGACTTAAAACTTATCTTTATTTCTTTCTGGATAACGTTCAGAGGGAAGTGGGAGAGCAGGGAGAAAAAGTTTTAATTCTATCCTTAGAAAATAATGACAAATGAAAAGACTGATAAAGAGCGTATCGCATCTTCTTTGAATACAAGACAACCGATACGAAACGCTTTCCCTCAATCATTTTATGAGAAGGAGATAAAAGAGAGCAAAAGAGCCCAGCGGGGTGTTATATTAGCCATCTGCATAGGTACCTTTTTATGGTTAATTCTCTTATGGGTTTTATATAGCGTTTTGTGAAAGGGTGTCCTTACCCATTTCCGCCCAAAGCACTTTTGGGTAAAAAATCTCAAGCCACATTAAGTAATCCTTTACCCAAAAGTGCTCAAAGCTGTTTTGGGTAAAAAACTTCCAGTATTTTCCAGTTGTCATATTTAATAACACCAACCAACAGCAGGAGATGTGGATTCAGGAAAATCTCCCAAAGCTCAACGTGAAGGTCTGTCAGGGTATTGGAGGTTCACTGGACGCGATCACGGGAGAAACCAAAAGGGGGCCCCTGCTTTGTTCCGGAAGCTCCCATTGGAATGGCTCTACAGACTTATTATTGATCCTAAAAGAATACGGCGCCAGGCCGTTATCCCCTACTTCCTCTTCAAGGTATTCACACAAAAACGCAGCACTTATCCATCCACAGATTACCCCAGTGAAACAGGAAAATAAAAATCATTTCACGGGGCAGGCGCAGATTTTCACAGATTTAAAAAATGAAAGAGATCAAAGCTGATACCAGGAAGGACATATATTAGAAATGGGAAGGTTAATATTGTAAGGATTATTAACGGATGAACCTCCCGAGTTCTTTATAAAAGTTTTCGCGTGAGCCTAAAAAGACAATTAATACCTCCTTTCCCTTCTTATCGATATCATAAACTGCACG